>Ga0209085_1002527_pt1 | contig 10392 bp, 12 predicted proteins | sample C_131016_EF_Meta_FD_187310 | JGI IMG/M metagenome (GOLD analysis project Ga0209085, IMG submission 187310) | Freshwater microbial communities from Lake Croche, Canada to study carbon cycling - C_131016_EF_MetaG (SPAdes) (version 2) | ecosystem: Environmental > Aquatic > Freshwater > Lake...
GAATCCTTTCCAAGCCTCTAAATTTTCTCGCAATGTTTGTGCAGGAATGGCTAACAAAATTACCTCAGCAAACTCAAGCGCCGCTTTGATATCAGTTGTTGCCTTTAATTGAGGAGGAAGATCAATACCTTTTAAGAATTTACGATTGGAGTTGCGTCGATTGATTTCTCGAACAACCTTTTTATTACGGCCCCAAATTAAAACCTGTTGACCGGAGTCGCACATAACTTGGCCAAGAGTTGTTCCCCACGCACCCGATCCAAGGATTGCAACTTTTTTCATTTCTTTTCCTTCTTAAAATTTCCGATGCGAGGCAGATTTGATTTCTTAGGATCAAAGATCTCTGCCGGAGCTTTTTCGCCACGAATATCTTCAAGCAAATCAGTGATAGCTCGCATTACAAAAGCTGTCGCCTCCTCTAATGCAACTGGATCATTCTCTTTGTCATACCACTTTGAAAAATCAAGTGGCTTGCCGGCAACTACTGTGACCTTAGTTCGCGGAAATAATTTTATTTTCTTGCTGTAAGCCGGAAGTATTTCTTGAGCTCCCCATTGTGCACATGGAATTACCGGAACTTTAGAGATGATCGCAAGTCTTGCGATTCCAGTTTTAGCTTTCATTGGCCAATAATTTTCATCTCTGGTTAACGTGCCTTCTGGATAGACACCTAATAAATGACCAGCTTTTAAAAATGCAACTGCATGCTGCAGCGCATCAGATGCATTAGCCGTTTCTCGCTCCACCGGAATCTGTCCGGCGCCAAGAAGAACCCGACCGATTACTGGCACTTTAAAGATTGAAGCTTTACCTAAATATCTAACCGCTCTGCCATTGTTGTAGAGAAAATGGGTAAATACCAAAGGATCTACGTGGGATATGTGATTGCAAACTGCAATTGCAGCACCACTCTTTGGCAGATTCTCAGCTCCACGCCAATCACGCTTGGCAATTAAATTTAAAATTGGGCGAACTATATTTGCACCAAATCTAAACCAGCTTGTGATGCCAAGTGGCTTACCTGTTGGCGGATCATAAGAAATCTTCATTGCTGAGCTCATTGCCTCCGACATCCGCCAATTCTACGACGGATGGGAATATCACCATAAAATCGTTAAATTTGAGCGTAAAAAAACGGGAGTTCATATTGCAAACTCCCGTTTTAATTAATTATTGCTTAGCGACGCTTTGTTGCTTTCTTTGCCTTCTTAGCTGGCTTAGCTTTCTTAACAGCCTTCTTTAACTTGCTAACTTTCTTAGCCTTTGTTGCTTTTACTGGAGCTGCTTTAGCAGGTGCAACTGGTGCTGCGCCTAACTTCTTAGCGCCAGAAATAACATCCTTCAAACCCTTTGCAGGCAGAAAGCGAACCTTCTTGCTTGCTTTGATTTGAATTGTTTCGCCGGTAAATGGGTTACGTCCCTTACGTGCTGGACGATCAACCTTCTTAAACTTACCGAAATCATTGATCATTACATCTTCACCTTTTGAGATGTTGCGAATGATTGCATCAAATACAACATCAACTGCACGTGCAGCTTCCTTCTTATTGTCACCAAATTGCGGTGCTAAGTAAGCGATGAACTGGGCCTTGTTCATTAAATCCCCTTATTTACGTGTAAAAATTAAGCGTTTGCTTAACTGAGGGTTAATCTAAGGGGTGAGCAAATTTTTAGATGACAATCAATTCGGTGTGTCGCACTCAAAAAAATAGCGGAAAATACTGCTTTTTTATAACTTTGATCGGAAAAATAAGTAACTCTAAATAATTACTTTAGAGTTTAAATTACTTAATTGGCAGTGTTTTAGGCTTAAAAATCGCTCTTTTTGATTCAAACTCTGAAACCTTATCTATCTTTGTGAAGGTAAGGCCAATGTCATCTAGACCCTCCATTAACCGCCAGCGGGTGTAATCATCGATCTCAAATTTAAGAGTTTTCTCATTGTAGGAAACGGTTTTGCTCTCAAGATCTGCAGTTATCTGGGTTTCTGGCTTTGTTTCTATCGCTTGCCAAATCTTTTCGATCTCATCCTGCGGCAAAATAACAGTTAGCAAGCCAGCCTTTTGTGAGTTGCCACGGAAGATATCGGCAAAGCGGCTAGATAAAACAACTTTGAATCCATAATTTTGGAGCGCCCAAACAGCGTGCTCTCGAGATGAGCCGGTACCAAAATCAGGGCCGGCAACTAAAACTGTTGCACTCTTATATTGTGGTTGATTAAGCACAAACTCTGGATCATTGCGCCAAGCACCAAATAAACCATCCTCAAAACCGCTTTTGGTAATGCGCTTTAGGTAAACCGCAGGAATTATCTGATCAGTATCCACATTGCTACGACGAAGTGGTAGCGCAGATCCGGTGTGCTTAATAAATTTATCCATTTATAAATCCGCCGGCGAAGCTAGAGTTCCTTTAATTGCAGTTGCCGCTGCAACAAGTGGGCTAACTAAGTGTGTGCGTCCGCCTTTTCCTTGGCGGCCCTCAAAATTTCGATTACTTGTAGAAGCAGCACGCTCTCCAACACTTAATTGATCTGGATTCATACCAAGACACATTGAGCAACCAGCACTGCGCCATTCAGCTCCTGCATCTAAAAATACTTTATCTAATCCTTCAGATTCTGCTTGTAATCTAACTCGCGCAGATCCTGGCACAACCAATAAGCGAAGTGAGCTGGCGATCTTCTTGCCCTTCAAAATATCTGCAGCAGATCGTAAATCCTCAATTCGGCCATTGGTGCATGAGCCCAAGAAAACGGTATCTATCTTGATATTTTTTAATGGAGTTCCAGCGGTTAATCCCATGTACTCAAGTGCTCGCTCTGCCGCTCCACGATCTTCGGCATTAGCGAAATCAGCAGGATTCGGAACAGATGCAGATAGTGGCAATCCTTGACCTGGATTTGTTCCCCAAGTAACAAATGGTGCTAACTCATCTGCATTTAAATTAACCTCAACATCAAATTTTGCATCAGCATCGGTTGTAAGAGTCTTCCAATACGCAACAGCGGCATCCCAATCAGCACCTTGTGGAGCATGTGGCTTGCCCATTACATAATCAAAGGTTGTTTGATCCGGTGCAATTAATCCAGCTCGGGCTCCCGCTTCGATAGACATGTTGCAAACTGTCATACGAGCTTCCATAGAAAGTGCACGAATTGCACTTCCGCGGTACTCAAGAATGTAACCCTGGCCGCCGCCAGTTCCGATCTTGGCAATAACCGCCAAAATAATATCTTTGCTAGTAACTCCCGGCTTTAAGCTTCCTTCAACATTAATCGCCATTGTCTTAGGTCTAATTAATGGCAGAGTTTGAGTTGCTAAAACATGTTCTACTTCGCTAGTACCAATTCCAAATGCCAAGGCACCAAATGCACCGTGGGTTGAGGTATGTGAATCTCCACAAACAATTGTCATTCCCGGTTGAGTAATTCCAAGTTGTGGGCCAACCACGTGAACAATTCCCTGATCGATATCACCTAATGAGTGGAGCCGAACGCCAAATTCAGCACAATTTTTGCGCAAGGTATCAACCTGTAACTTCGAAACTGGATCTGCAATTGGTTTATCAATATTTAATGTTGGAACATTGTGGTCTTCAGTTGCAATTGTTAAATCTGGACGACGAACTTTGCGACCAGCAAGTCTTAAGCCATCAAATGCTTGTGGGCTAGTTACCTCATGAATTAAATGAAGATCTATGTAAAGTAAATCTGGTTCATTAGCAGCAGATGAAACAACATGTTCGGCCCAAATCTTTTCCGCTAAGGTCTTACCCATTTACTTTGCATTTCCTTTCCTAATTAAACTCACCATCCGAATTTGCTTCTCAATAGTTGAGATGGCATTATCAGAGTATGGACAGAAAGAATAGCGGTGTCGGCGTCTTAGATAAAGCGGTAGCCATTATGGCTGCGCTAGAGGCGGGACCAAGATCACTTAGTGAATTAGTTTCTGCAACCGGTATCGCACGTCCTACTGCACACCGATTAGCGGTGGCACTTGAGTTTCATAGATTTGTATCTCGTGATTTTTCCGGTCGATTTATTTTAGGAGCTCGCGCCTCCGAACTAGCCACCGCTGCCGGTGAAGATCGATTACTTCTTTTAGCCGCTCCAGCATTGACCTCCCTACGTGATGCAACAGGTGAAAGTGCGCAGTTATATCGCCGCCAAGGTGATTCTCGAATTTGTGTCGCAACCGCAGAGCGTCTAAGTGGATTGCGTGATTCAGTTCCAGTTGGAACCTCGCTAACAATGCAGGCAGGTTCTGCTGCGCAAATTTTGATGGCATGGGAAGAGCCAGATAAATTACATAGAGGTTTAGTGGGCGCAAAATTTAATGCGGTAAATCTTGCCGCTGTTCGTCGTCGTGGTTGGGCGCAATCAGTTGGCGAGCGCGAAGCAGGTGTTGCCTCAGTTTCTGCACCAGTTCGTGGACCAAACAATAAAGTTATTGCAGCGGTAAGCATCAGTGGGCCAATAGAAAGATTAAGCCGCCAACCTGGGCGTATGCATGCAGCTGCGGTTGTTGCAACTGCAAATAAACTATCGCAGGCACTTGCTAAGAAGTAACTCTTAAGCAAAAAAGTTGTAGCTCCGAAGGGATTCGAACCCTCGTAGCTGGCTTGAGAAGCCAGAGTCCTAGGCCACTAGACGACGGAGCCGTGCACATAAATCGCTGGGGTACCAGGACTCGAACCTAGACAAGCTGAACCAGAATCAGCTGGGCTGCCAATTACCCCATACCCCAATAACAATATTTAATTTTAATACCGGTTTTAATACTATCTAAGAATACCTGACTACTTATTCAATAAGAAATCTTATGCGGAAATCGCTTGTTTAATTCTGGCGATTGAGCCTACCTTGCCAAGTAGTTCAAGTGATTCAAATAATGGTGGTGATATATGAGAGCCGGTAACTGCAATACGAAGTGCACTAAATGCAATTCGCGGCTTGAGCCCTATCTCTTCAATTAATGCCTTACGGAGCACCTCTTCAATTGATGTGTGGTTCCAATCTTCCAATGTTTCAACCTTGCTTAATGCAACCTTTAATACCTCTTGCGCACTGCTTTCCGCAAGCTTTGGTTTCTCCTCTGGATCAACTGCGAAATCCTTAACAAATAAGAAGTTAAGCATTGCTGGGATTTCACCTAAGGTAACGATACGTTCTTGAATAATCGGTAGCGCTTTCTTTACTAATTCAATCTCTTCTTTGCTGCCACTTATTACCTTGGAATTTGTCAAAAATGGCAGTGCCCACTCTAAGAATTTATCTTGAGTCAAGGCTCTGATCTTGTCGCCATTAATTGCCTCAAGTTTTTTCATATCAAAGCGTGCTGGACTGCTATTTACTCGCTCAACTGTAAATAGATCTACCAACTCTTGCATCGTAATATTTTCTTTGTCATCTCCTGGAGACCAGCCAAGTAAGGCAAGGTAATTACAGATGGCTTCAGGCAAGAAACCTCGCTCGCGGTACCAAGCGATTGAAACCTCACCATTTCGCTTTGATAATTTGGCATTATCTTGACCCATCACAAATGGCAGGTGAGCAAAGATCGGGTAATCAGATTCATTAACACCCATTGCCTGATAAACCCGAATCTGTCTTGGTGTTGATGAAAGTAAATCCTCGCCACGCAGTACATGGGTAATCTTCATTAAGATATCGTCAACGGCAACGGCTAATGTATAAAGCGGTGAGCCATCACCGCGAACTAATACAAAATCTGGCACATATAAATGTTCAAACTTAACCTCACCACGGATGGCATCATTAAAAACAGTTTCACCTTGTGGCATACGCATGCGCACAACTGGTTTTCTGCCTTGAGATTTGTACTCATCAATTTGAGTATTTGATAGATCGCGACATTTTCCATCATAACCAGGAGCTTGATTATTTTTCATTTGGATTTGCCTGCGCTCTTCCAACTCCTCCCCACTGCAATAGCAATGGTAAGCATCGCCCTGATCTAAAAACTTCTGTGCCCATTCAGCGTAAATATCTAAACGTTGTGATTGTAAATATGGACCATATTGACCACCCACCTCTGGACCCTCATCCCAATTCAAACCTAGCCATTTTAAAGTTTCGATCGCTGCTTGAATGTACTCATCAGTTACTCGCTCACGATCAGTATCTTCAATTCTAAAAATTAATTTTCCATTTGTATGGCGCGCATAAGCCCAATCAAAAAGAGCGGTACGAATATTTCCAACATGTAAATCACCAGTTGGTGATGGCGCAAAACGTACGCGAACCTCAGATTTGTTAGCCACGGGCCGAAACCTTATTGGTTAATGTTCCAAGTCCATCGATCGCCACGGTGATTGTGGCACCCGCTGGCATTGGTGCAATCCCAGCTGGTGTGCCAGTCAAAATTACATCACCAGGCAGAAGCGTCATCACACTTGTTACAAACTCAATTATTTGTGGAATTTTAAAGATCATCTGATCCAAAGTGGCAGATTGTTTTACCTCACCATTTAAGGTTGAGGTGATCTTTTGATTGGCAGGTACAAACTCGGTATCGATCCAAGATCCAAGCGGGCAGAAAGTATCAAAGCCCTTAGCGCGTGACCATTGGCCATCCTTCTTTTGTAAATCTCTGGCCGTTACATCATTAGCAAGGGTGTAACCAAAAATTACATCATTAGCCTTTGCTGCCGGCACCTCTTTGCAAATACGACCAATCACAATCGCAAGCTCTGCTTCAAAATCCACTCGCTCACTCATGCGTGGCCATTGGATACTGTCATTTGGACCAATTACGGCTGTGTTTGGTTTGATAAAAATAATTGGCTCATCCGGTACAGCAGAATCCATTTCGGCAGCATGATCTGCATAATTTTTACCAATACAAACTACCTTGCTACGCGGAATTACTGGCGCTAGCAATCTAACCTCAGATAATTTAACAGTTTTATCAATTGGCACAATGCCTGAATAAATTGGATCACCTTTTAGCACCAAGATTGAATCTGATTCATTTAATAATCCAAATAATGGATCACTTCCTACGCCTAGTTCGGCAGGAGCGGAGAATCTAACAATACGCATTAGGTAATTCTATAAGTGATCTGAAGTATCACTTACCTGCGTAATTCGCTCGGCTAAAACTGTAATTATTCGATGTCTTCTGCCCGCCGGACGTTCTGCCGTTAACTTCCAACCAGGAACTGTGATCGTGCTACCTGGAATTGGAATTCGGCCAAGTTGTTTAGCGATTAATCCACCAATCGTGTCAACATCTGCAACATCATCTTGGGAAAACTCAGTTTTAAACTCTTGTGCAAAATCTTCAACATGTAATCTGGTAGATATCCGTGCTTTATCTTCACTTATCCATTCAATCTCTTCAGTTTCATCATCATACTCATCGGCAATTTCACCGACTATCTCCTCCAGAATATCCTCGATGGTAATTAAGCCAGCGGTACCGCCATACTCATCAACCACAATCGCCATATGAATTTGATCGGCCTGCATCTCCTTTAACAGATCTGCAGCGGTTTTGGTTTCTGGCACAAAGGTAGCTTTACGCAGGTGTTCTTCTACATTTTCATTTAACTCAGCCTCATGATGTTCATGCACACGCTTGGCTAAATCTTTTACATACGCAATACCAATTACATTATCTAGATTCTCACTAATTACTGGAATACGAGTAAATCCTGAACGAAGTGCAAGGGATAAACCTTGTCTTACATTCTTGCCAGCCTCAATCCAAACCATTTCAGTTCTTGGCACCATTAATTCGCGAACTAAAGTTTCACCAAGATCGAAAACCGAATGAATCATTTCCCGCTCTGATTCTTCAACAAAGCCGCTCTCACTTGCTTGATCAACTAAATCTCTAAACTCTGCCTCACTTGCAAATGGACCGGATTTAAAGCCTCGACCAGGTGTAATCGCATTACCAATTGCTATTAAAAGTTTGGTAACTGGCCCCAGCAACTTAGCTAGAACATCAGCGGTATTGATTGCTGGCTTTGCCCAACTAATCGCATGTTGTTTTCCTAAGGTTCGTGGTCCTACTCCAACAATCACATAGGAAATAGCAAGCATCAATACAACTACGCCAGCTAATACCAATCCATTATTTTCATTTCGTAAAATTGCATAATCTGCAACCAAGACGGTGGCGGTTAACTCACAACCTTTTCGTACTAACAGGACTACATTTAAATAACGAGCCGGATTATCAAGTAGCTTGGCAAATTTCTTGGCGTATCTTGGATTGGTTTCAACTATCTCTTCCACTAAAACACGAGATAGGGATGTAAGTGCAGATTCACTACCTGCTAAAAATCCAGCGAAAAGCAAGAGTGAAATGATTACTAATAAATTTATTAATGTCATTTACTTCTCCGCCAATTTTCTAAAATCTCATCTTGTAATTTAAACATCGCCGCTTCCTCTATTTTCTCGGCGTGATCAAACCCAAGTAAGTGCAGAACCCCATGAACAGTTAAAAGCTCTAGCTCTTTATCCAATGATTGCTTGCCATTTTTCTCTGCAAAGGCTGGACATAAAACAATATCCCCCACAATTCCTGGACCTTCACTCTTTGAGTTTGGCTTTAGCTCATCCATCGGGAAGGACAACACATCAGTTGGGCCGGCAAGACCCAACCACTTAATATGGAGCTCGCTCATCTCATTCTCATTAACAATGCGCATATTTAATTCACTATCTGGATGAATCCCCATCTGATTCAATGCAAAATCAGCAACTGATTTCAAGCCAGCTGCATCACATTTGAAATCAGAAATATTTTCTAATTCAATGTTTATTGCAGATCACCGCTTCTCATTGCGAATCGGAAAGGTATTTTTTGAAACATTCTCATCCCATGCACCATAAGCTGTCACAATCTCGCCAACTAATCTATTTCTAACAACATCCTCAGCAGTCAAATGCATAAATGCAATATCTTCAACTTCATCCAAAATATCTTGAACTACCTTCAATCCAGATTTAGCATGGTTTGGTAGATCAACCTGTGTTGTATCGCCAGTAATTATCATCTTTGAGCCAAAGCCAAGGCGGGTTAAAAACATCTTCATCTGTTCTGGGGTTGTATTTTGTGCTTCATCTAAAATAATAAATGCATCATTTAAGGTACGGCCGCGCATATAGGCAAGTGGTGCGACCTCAATTACACCAGTGCTCATTAACCGTGGAATCGCATCTTGATCAAGCATGTCATGCAAGGCATCAAATAATGGCCGCAGATATGGGTCAATCTTTTCATTTAATGATCCAGGCAAGAAACCTAAATGTTCGCCAGCTTCAACAGCAGGACGTGTCAAAATTATTCGATTAACTTGCTTTGCTTGCAAGGCTTGAATCGCCTTCGCCATCGCTAAATATGTTTTTCCAGATCCAGCAGGACCTATGCCAAAGGTAATTGTGTTTTCATCAATTGCATCAACATACTTTTTTTGATTTGCGGTCTTAGGTCTAATTGTTTTACCGCGATTACTTAAAATATTTAAAGTTAAAACCTCTGCCGGATGTTGTGTTGGATCCTGTTTAATCATTGACACAGATCGGGCAACCATATCCTCAGTTAAATTCTGACCACCGCGCAGGATTGCAATTAACTCCTCAACTAATTCGGAGAATTGTTTGACCTGATCAGCATCACCTTTTACATAGATTTCATTTCCTCGAATTGTGATTGCCAGCTCAGGAAAACGATTCTCTAAAATTCGAAAGTACGAATCATTTGGGCCAACTAGCGCAACCATTGAAAAGGCGGCAGGTAATTTAATTATGTGTGGCTCCATTGGTTCCAATCCTATATTTATCTTTGCTTTAACCGGGTGGCCAGCCAAAGGCACGCCCGCCCAGTAGGTGTAAATGAGCGTGGAAAACTGATTGGCCGGCGCCGGCGCCAGTATTTATATTGGTGCGATAACTAGAAAGCCCAAGTTCGGTCGCTACTTGATCCGCTACCGCAATTATTTCGCCAACAAGTTCTGGCTGCGCCTTTGCCACCTCTGCCATATTGGCAAAGTGTTGATTTGGAATTACTAATAAATGAGTTGGTGCTTGCGGCGTGATGTCTTGGAAAACTGTTACTTGATCAGTTTTTTTAACTATTGATGCAGGAATATCGCCGGCAACTATTTTGCAAAATAAACAATTATCATCTTTCATACTTACCACCGGCCAATTAAGCTTTGAATCGCTGCCAGTGCGGCAAACCCAGCATGTGCTGATCGCAGAACCAACTCACCCATACGGGCAGTAACTGCACCAGCCGCTGCTAATTGTGATATTTCACCATCTGAAATTCCACCTTCTGGGCCAATAATTAAAATAATTCGCTCGACCTCAGTTGATAAATTAATTTGAGAAATTCCACTACCAGC
>Ga0209085_1002531_pt1 | contig 10385 bp, 16 predicted proteins | sample C_131016_EF_Meta_FD_187310 | JGI IMG/M metagenome (GOLD analysis project Ga0209085, IMG submission 187310) | Freshwater microbial communities from Lake Croche, Canada to study carbon cycling - C_131016_EF_MetaG (SPAdes) (version 2) | ecosystem: Environmental > Aquatic > Freshwater > Lake...
ATAAGAATTCTGAACGTTATTTGTCAGAAGATTATATGTTCTGTCAGTGGTGGAGAAACATGGGTGGTACAATTTGGTTGTGCCCATGGATGAGAACTGCACACATCGGAACATATCACTTCCACGGAGATATGCCAGCAGTTGCAAATTACGTTGGAGAAATGTAATGTCTGAAAAAGGTCGTAAATTTGATGGGGGTAAACTCGAATATGGTTTGCTTCCTCCGCTTGCACTTGAAGAGACTGTTAAAGTTTTGACATTCGGGGCACAAAAATACGAACGTGATAATTGGCAAAGAGTACCGGACTCAAAACGCCGGTACTTTGATGCCTTACAACGACATGTATGGGCTTGGAAACAAGGTGAACAAAATGATTCAGAATCAGGCATTCATCACTTAGCCCATGCAATGTGTTGTTTAATGTTTTTATATGAGCACGATGTTAAGTATTCACTTGACATTGATCCTCGAACCGTATATAATGAAGCACTCAACCGCGATCAAGATATTTAATAATGGAGTGATGAATGAAACTATCTAATGAAACTTTGGCCGTACTGAAAAACTTTTCAAGTATTAACCAAGGTCTTGAATTTAAAAAAGGTAATAAACTTACCACAATTTCACCAAGTCGGACTGTATTGGCTCAGGCAATTCTCAAAGATGATTTCCCTGAAGATTTCTGTGTATATGACTTGAATCAATTCCTGTCTGTGTATTCTTTGTTTAAAGATGCAACAGAATTGGATTTCGATGATGCAAATATCATCTTCAACGGTGGTCGCCGCAAGACTAAGTTCCGCAAGTCTGCTAAAGAAATGATTGTAACACCACCAAACAAAGAACTCAAACTCGACCAGATCGACTGTTCTTTCACTTTGGAAGCTGATGACTATTCTGATATTCTAAAGGCTGCATCTGTACTATCATCACCAAACATTGCAGTTAAATCTGATGGTGATACAATTGAATTGTTTGCGTATGATGCAAAAGATGATGCACAACACACCAACTCAATTAGTGTTGGTGAAGGCAATGGCAAAACTTATAAAGTTGTTTTCAAAACAGAGAACTTGAAAATGGTTCAAGGTTCTTATGAAGTACAAATTTCTTTCAAAGGTTTTGTACATTTTAAAAATACAAAAGATGACATTCAATATTGGATTGCATTTGAGAAAAACGAAAGTGAGGTCTAATATGTTGATTCCATTTATTGATGCAGAGACAGAAAAAACAATCTTTGTTAATCCTAAAAACGTATCTGTTGTCTTTGAGGGTGAGAATCCTCAAGGTATTCGTTTGACAATGATTAACCTCTTGAATGGTAGTGTTGCAACGCAGGAAGAATTCTTGGAAGTTGTTGGCAGAATCCAAGGAGAACTTTCTCATGGTTGATAAAGTACAAACACTCTATGGTGAATTTGATGAAAAGCAACTCAAATCATTAAAAGGTTATATTGACGAAATTATCGTTTGTATGGATCGTGCAAAATCAAATGCACAATCTATGAATGATATCATTAGTCTAGCAAATGATGAGTTGAATGTTCCCAAAAAAATCATCAAACGTATGGCAAAAGTCCAATTCAAACAATCTTTACCGACAGAAATTGCCGAATTCAAAGAATTTGAAGCCTTGATTGAAAGTATTAAGGACGTTAAATGAGTGAATCGGGTAATAATACCATAGATTTTTCTGGTAATTACTATATCAATACTGATAAAAAATATACTTTTTATACACCACCAAAGTATGTTGGTTATTATCAGATTGGTGATGATTACGGCTTGCGTGTTTCATTCACTAAAAAACCATTATGGTTTCACCGAACAATGATGAAATTTTGCCTCGGATGGGAATGGTCCGACGGCCAGGCACTTTAAGTTGACACAGGCTTTGGCCTGTGTTACACTATTTTTTTTATATCATGGAGTTTTTGAATGTCTGACCATATGTTGTGGGTTGAGAAGTATCGCCCAAAAACCATCGAAGATTGTATTCTTCCCGATTCATTGAAGTCTACGTTTCAGGAATTTGTAAATCGCAAAGAGATTCCCAATCTCTTGTTGTCCGGCACCGCAGGTGTCGGCAAAACTACTGTAGCAAAAGCCTTGTGTGAAGAAGTTGGTTGTGATTATATTGTAATCAACGGCTCTGATGAAGGTCGTATGATTGAAACTCTGCGTGTTAAGATTAAGAACTATGCCTCGTCTGTCTCTTTGATGGGTGGACGCAAAGTTATTATCATTGACGAAGCAGATTACATGAATGCAGAATCCATTCAACCTGCACTACGTGGTGCAATTGAGGAGTTCTCTAATAACTGTACTTTCATCTTTACCTGTAATTTCAAGAATCGTATCATTGCACCGATTCATTCTCGTTGTACCTGTATTGATTTTAAGTTGAATGGTTCTAAAGCAAAGATGGCGTCTGCTTTCTTTAAACGTGTTGAATCTATTCTGACACAAGAGAAAGTCACATACGATAAAGAAGTTGTTGCAGCAATCATCACAAAGCACTTTCCTGATAATCGCCGTATTCTAAATGAACTACAACGTTATTCTGTTTCTGGCACTATTGACCGTGGCATTCTATCGTCCGTATCTGATGTTAATTTGGCCGAACTGGTTAAATCTCTGAAGTCAAAAGACTTTGCAGGTGCTCGTAAGTGGGTTACAAATAACCTAGACAATGATCCTGCACACCTGTATCGTAATGTATATGATGGTCTCTATGAGTTGTTGAAACCTAATTCTGTGCCTCAATTGATTTTGCATCTTGCAAAGTATCAGTATCAGGCTGCTTTTGTGGCAGACCATGAGATTAATATGATTGCTTGTTTGACTGAAATCATGGTTGATTGTGAGTTTAAGTAATGCCTGACCTGTTCAAAGATATTGTTCCGTCTATTCTTCAAACAAAGAAAGACGTATTGACTGATCCAAATGATATTAAAGACTATACACCATTTGTGGTGAATCGTGCATTGTCTTATCATATGGATTGTGTTCTGTATGCGAATGAAATGAATATTCATCCAAATATTGATAATTTGTTACAATATCAATACCTTCTAAATACTATTAGACCAATGAAGCGTAAGTTTCAACCTTGGCAAAAAGCCGAGGTGTTGAAAGATTTAGATTGTGTAAAAGTTTATTTTGGCTATTCGAACGAAAAAGCGAAAGCAGCCTTGAAATTACTTAATGACCAACAGATCGCTGAAATAAGAATAAAAACAACAAAAGGCGGAATTAATAATGATAGGAATACAGGACTTAGTTGAGGTCACTTTAAAACAACCAGATGATTTTCTTAAAGTCAGAGAAACTTTAACTAGGATAGGTGTCGCTTCTAAAAAAGATAATACTCTATTTCAATCATGCCATATTCTACATAAACAAGGCAAATATTACATTGTTCATTTCAAAGAGATGTTTGCACTTGATGGTAAAGAAACTGACCTATCTGAAAACGACCTATCACGCAGAAATGCTATTGCAAAATTGTTACAAGACTGGGGTTTAGTTACTATTGTATTACCTGCACAAGTTGAACAACCTGAACCAATCACAATTAGCCAAATTAAAATTATTCCTCATAAAGAGAAAAAAGATTGGCAATTAGTACCAAAATATAACATTGGAAGTAAGCCACGTAATATATAAATACGTTATAATCAACTATTTTTGGGGTAAACCATGGACTTTAGAACAACAACAATTAAAACACTTTTGGGTGAAGAAATAATTGTAGAAACAAAAAAAATACAAAAATATGATCCAAAAACACATAAAGAAGCTTCAAAAAATGTAGATGCTGCATTACGCAGAATGGATGCAGCAACCAATGATGATGAATATCTAAAACATTTGAAGACCTTTCAAAAACATAGAAAAATTTTAGATCACCAAGAGTCATTAAAAGATGCAATTCCACACCTATCTAAAGCTCGTAAGAATGAAGTAACTAAAGCTTTACAAAAAAAACACGGTAAAAGAGCTGTTGGTGGCGAAAGTGGTGTAGAAGTTAAACATGAAACACACACAGATAGTTTCGGATCACCAGAACTACATGTTGTACATACAACACACCATGAACCACATCCTGACGGTGGAACTGTTGAACACCACAATACGTATGTTGTTCCAGTTACTGGAGCTTTGAAACATACTGGTCATACGGCATACGATTAATAATTAATTCTCAGGGATGGGAAGGTTTGCCCACCTTAGGGCCGTGTTGATGTTCACGGAAAAAGGCGTCCGGGAGATTTCACTGTCACTCGTTAGTTGACCCTGTATAAAGTAAGCAGGACTACGATATGCCTTCGGGGTATCAATTTTATTAACTCGCTTTTAGGAGAAAAATATGACATACATGAAAGATGTATTCGGTAAAGACCTTTTCGGTCAATTCATTGGATTTGAAGATACAGTAAATCTGCTTCAACGTGCCACCCAGCAAGCTGCAAAGGCTGTTGGTTATCCTCCATACAATATCAAACAAGTTAAAGAAAACAAGTACGTCATTGAGATGGCAGTTGCTGGTTTTGCTAAGTCTGATATTGAAATCACACTTGACGGCAAGAAATTGTTAGTTAAAGGTGTGTCTAAGGATGATGAAGTAAACGAAAATTATCTTTACAAAGGTATTGCAAACCGTGGTTTTGAACGAACATTCACATTGAATGACCAAGTAGAAATCAAGGATGCGGAACTTGTTAATGGAATGTTGAAAGTTTGGCTTGAAAACATTGTCAAGACACAAGATGCCATCAAGAAAATCAGTATCAAGGAATCAGAATGAACTGGTGGCCTGTAACCGATGAAGAATGGGACGAACTGAATTATCCAGAAAAGTTCCGTTAAAAACTAAAGGGGGCTTGACAAGTCCCCTTTTTTATGTTATGATTGACCCATTATGAAAACTACTGTACAAAAACCTATTAAGTACCGCAACCGTATCAATCTTACCGATTTCTATTGGTCTTATCCAACTTGGTCTTCGGAGTTTATTGACGGTGTGGAATTTCTAAATGTTACTAAGTCTGATCCATCTAATCATGGCCATCAGACTAAGCAGTTGTATCGTGTCCGCAAGGACTCTCTTGAGAAAGTGAAAAATGGCTGATAAAAAATTATATCTTGTTGAGACTGTTTCTGTCTTCCGTATGCGTTATGTTGTCGAAGCAAAAGAAGAAGAACATGCAACCGATGAAGTTGTTATGGGTCTTGGTAAAGATGATTTCAAAGAATTCTCACAACATCATGTTGATGAATGTATTTCTTCTGCTCGTGAATTGACACACCAACAATATTTGGAATTGTTTGACAAAGACAATGATTACTTAAAATCTTGGGATGATGTTGAGAAATTAAAATTCATCAACAAAATTGATTATGATGAAGTGAAACACACAGAACAATACTACGACACTGACCGTAATAAATAAAATTCCCGGCGTTCGTATAACGGATAATACAGCGGTCTTCTAAGCCGTGAATATGGGTTCAATTCCTGTACGCCGGACCAAATACTGCGCCAGTAGCTCAACGGTTAGAGCAGCGGACTCATAATCCGTTGGTTAGGGGTTCGAGTCCCTTCTGGCGCACCAAATTTAAAGGAGTAAATTATGATTGAATGTTTGATTTTAGGTGATTCCATTGCAGTAGGCACACACCAATTTAAGCCTGAATGTGTTGCTTATGCAAAGGGTGGATGGAATACATGGCAATGGAATAAAGACTATCTAAAAAATGATCTCTCCGCCAAGACAGTTATCATCAGTCTTGGCAGCAATGACCATAAGGGTGTTAGTACCCGCAAAGAGCTGCAAACCATGCGTGAAAAAGTCAAGGGCAGTCGAGTATTTTGGATTTTGCCCGCTATCAAACCCAATATTCAAGATATTGTAAAAGACATTGCAAAAGAATACGGTGATACTGTATTGCCAATCACCAGTCTACAACCAGATGGTATTCACCCTAGTTGGGCTGGTTATAAACAACTGGCTAATGAAACCCGTTGATTGTTATGAAACAAAAATTTATTAAAGCATTCATGGACGTAGCGGAGAGATTCGCTAGTCTATCTTCAGCCAAAAGATTACATGTTGGTGCAATTGTTGTCAAAGATGACAGAATTATTTCAATCGGGTATAATGGTATGCCTTCAGGTTGGACAAATGAATGTGAAGATAAAATCTATTGTGACGATGGTGATTCGTTTGAACAACAGTTACCAAAAAGTGAAAACCTTCCATGGCTTCGTTATAAACTTGTAACAAAACCTGAAGTTATCCATGCAGAATCAAATGCAATTTCTAAGTTGGCTAAGTCTACGGAATCTGGTAATGGTGCAACTATGTTTGTTACCCATGCTCCATGTGTACATTGTGCAAAACTTATATATCAGAGTGGTATTAACAATGTTTTCTATAGAAACTCATATCGGGATACATCCGGTATTGAATTTCTTGAAAAATCTGGAATTTCTGTAACAAAAATTGATAAATAGTGGTATAACTACTATTATGGAGAACGCTATGTCTATCAAAGTTCTTGGTTGTCCAGATAAAGACTTTACTCCATATGTCAAACGTGCAGCACATTATTATTCAAATTGTCTTTTAACTAAAAAGATGCAGGACAATTTGAAGATTGTAATTAAGTTTAACAAGAAAATAAAAGATTGTGGCTCCGCTGAAGTTATTGGATATAATTCAAGCAATAAGGCCAGAGAATTTTTAATAAACATCCATGCAGGACTAAGTGCTAGAGATATATTAGAAACACTGGCACATGAGATGGTTCATGTTAAACAGTTTGCGTATAATCATACTGATGAAACATTGAGTAGATGGAAAGAAACTTTAGTATCTGATGAATTAGATTACTGGTATCAACCTTGGGAAATAGAAGCACATGGCCTAGAAGTCGGATTGCTAACTAAGTTTGTTGTATCAGAAAAATTGTGGGACGTTTTTGAAGGTCTTAGAGATCCATCTAAACCAATAAAAAATACCAAAATAAAATGGAAAAAGCGTAAAATTACTAAATAAGTTGCATATATACTATTATAGTTAAATATTTTTGGAGTTATCTTGTTGTTTATATCGAAACCCTTATCGCTAACATGTGAGTATCGCACACCATTTATTGGTAGCGATAATCAATCATGGGCGCATGGATCAGGGGTTTTTGAAGAATAAGACAAACAAAAAAAGTCTAAGTAAGTTTTCAAAAACCTCAGTAACGAAAGTTCTGAGGTTTTTTTGTTTGGTGTTGTCGAAAAACAACATTAGAGGTTGACAAAGAATCTGGTTGTGTTATACTTGATTCTTCAATTGAGAAGTCATCGAACTTTTTGATTACGGTTCTTTAACAATTTAAGTGTAATCTTAAATTTTAGATATGGTCACTCCGTGAGGAGCCGCCATATTGAAATGTATTACTTGCCTGAGCGTAAAACTCGCGGTAAACTACAAGAGACAGAGGGTTCGAATCCCTGGGACTGGTAGTGTATTTCAATATGGTAATTTAAAATTTATTGGGGTTTCGCCTAGTCTGGCCTAAGGCACCGGTCTTTGAAATCGGTATCATTGGTTCGAATCCAATAACCCCTGCCAGAAGATTATGGAGAGTAATGCAGCGGGGTTGGTCCTGCGACCAGCCTTGAAAACTGGGTTCTCAGAAATGGGATGGGGTTCGACTCCTCTGCTCTCCGCCAATTTATAGGAGTTTGTATGAATGAAGATTTAGTTTATCGTTTAAGAAAACGTGCAGAAATTCGTAGACAAATTCCTACAAGAAAGTCTGTGCAAGAAAATGCACCAGATAGAATTGCTGATTTATTAGAAGAAGCGGCAAATAGAATAGAAGAATTGGAGAGTGGGCTGGATGGTAAGGCATCGGATTGCTAATCCGACGCTCAGAAATGGGCGAGTGGGTTCGACTCCCACACTCTCCGCCAAATATGCCAGCGAGACTTGGAAGTCAGAGAGGCCTTATACACCTTTTAGTGCCAGATTAGCGTTCTTGAGAAGGTTCAATTCCTTCCGCTGGTACCAGATAATGTACAGATGGCCGAGTGGTCCAAGGCAACAGTCTGCAAAACTGTAAAACCGTGGGTTCAAATCCCACTCTGTACTCCAATTGCAACATGTATCGTTTATTGATACATTACGCAGTTTTGTTGTATATACGCAACAACATGAAAAAAGATGTTGACAAACTGCATGGTTCTGTTATACTACATGCATGAGTTGAGAAAGAGATTGTTCTTTCTTATTAGGTTCTTTAACAATTTAAGTGTAATTTTTGTGCTCCTGTCGTCTACTGGCTAGGACGCTGCCCTTTCAAGGCGGAAAAGACGGATCGAAACCGTTCAGGAGTACCATATTAAAACATATTTCAGGTTGGGTAGACGAACGTGGTCTACTATTTGGGTATCATGGACTAGATAATTACTAGCACCGATACTAAGATACGGAATGTGTTTTAATATGGTAATTTGCCCCGGTGACGGAATGGTATACGTGTTTGCCTTAGAAGCAAAATTCTAGGAGTTCGAGTCTCCTCTGGGGCACCAAAAATTTGGGCTGATAGTGATAATGGGAGCACAGGGGCTTTGCAAGCCTTTAGTCGGAGTTCGATCCTCCGTCGGTCCACCAAATTTTAAGGCTCGTTCATATAATGGCTATTATCGCGGATTGTCTATCCGTAGATGGGAGTTCGATTCTCCCACGAGTCGCCAGTTTTAATTCCTCCGTTAGCTCAATGGCAGAGCAATCGGCTGATAACCGATAGACAGAAGTTCAATTCTTCTACAGAGGACCAAGTTTAAGGAGTGGATGCTCTAATGGTAGGGCAGCAGGCTGTAACCCTGTGGCCGCAAGGCAAGTAGGTTCGATCCCTACCCACTCCACCAATTTTAGGATCAGTTCAGCAAACTTAAAAATTTCTACTTTTATTGGAAAAAAGTTGATCCTGTTGTTTTTAGCCCTTTTAGTACAATGGTAGTACACTGGTTTTGTAATCCTGTGATGGCAGTTCGATTCTGTCAAGGGGCACCAAGTTTTATGCAGTCGTTTTTAACAATATAAGGGTCCACCTTTTATTTACGTGGGAATCGTAGTGACTGCTCCAGTTTTATCCGTGTGTAGCGCAGTCTGGTTAGCGCACCTGCTTTGGGAGCAGGGGGTCGAAGGTTCGAATCCTTCTATACGGACCAAGTTTTATTTGCCTACTGTTAATCTTTTATAAATAAGTATAGGAGGTTAACAGTTATGAATTATAAAAAAATATATGATTCCTTAATAGAAAAAGGAAAAAATAGAAATTTAATTGAATATGGTGAAAAACATCATATTGTTCCTAGGTGTTTGGGTGGTTCAGATGATAAATCCAACTTAGTTAAATTAACACCAGAAGAACATTATGTTGCACACCAATTATTAGTTAAAATCTATCCAGACAATATACTTTTGGTTAAAGCGGTTTCAATGATGATACCAAACAGACCAAATAATAAAATGTATGGTTGGATTAGAAAAAGATTCTCTGCGGCTAAGTCTGTAGAACAATCTGGTATTGGTAATTCACAATATGGCACTAGATGGGTGCATAATCCTAATACAAAACAAAATAAAAAAATAAAAGGTCAAATTGAAGAAGGATGGATTTATGGTAAGTATAAAGAACCAAGACCAAAAAAATCTACAATTAGACAAATAAGAAAAATAGAACAAATAAAACTTCATAAAGAATATTATGAGTTATATAAAAAATTTGGATTTATTAAATTTGTAGAAATAACAGGTTACAATAAATCACAAGCAAATTTAGTCCAACAATTCGAAAGGTTGTTAGATGATTTCACACCGCAAAACGGTAAGAAAAGATAATTATTCCGCAGAACCCGAGCAAGGTGCATGGGCGTGACTGTTAATCACTGGTTAGTTCGGTCCGATTCCGAAATGCGGAGCCACATTTTAGGATAAGTTCAGCAAACATTTATACATTTGACTTCTAATCAAAACCGTAAAAAATTATCCTGTTGTATTTTTAATTTAATCTTTAAGGAACTATATGAAGCGAAAATCTGCTAAACTATAGTGTCAATCTAAACTCCCGTATGGTTTAGGTTGGCACGCAAAAGAAATCTAATACGAACAACCCACACTAAACTTTGATGGTGAAGTCCGGCCTCTTAAGCCGAGAGAACTCAGTTCAAATCTGAGAGTGTGGACCATATGGGGGTATAATTCAACGGCTAGAATATCCGGCTTTTAACCGGTCTATCAGAGTTCGATTCTCTGTGCCCCTACCATATAAAAACACATTGAATACTAACTGCGACATCCATCGAAAGGTTAGT
>Ga0209085_1002534_pt1 | contig 10379 bp, 10 predicted proteins | sample C_131016_EF_Meta_FD_187310 | JGI IMG/M metagenome (GOLD analysis project Ga0209085, IMG submission 187310) | Freshwater microbial communities from Lake Croche, Canada to study carbon cycling - C_131016_EF_MetaG (SPAdes) (version 2) | ecosystem: Environmental > Aquatic > Freshwater > Lake...
CCTAAATTACGCAATTCTTTTGAACTTCTGAATTGTGACGCAACTTCTGCCATGTGCATTGGCTGTGATTCAGAATTTTGTTTAATTGCTTTTTTTATTTTTGTTTCGGTAATTGGGTCATTCGGACATGTTTTTATATGACCACCTACGTAATAATAACCACCATATGCTTTTGCAAATTTTAAATATTCATAAATTACGGATACGTCTATTGTATCCTCTTTGCGATTTTCTTTCACACATTCTTGATTAAATTCTTCAAATGATTTTTTATTAAGTCTAACAAATGTTTCTAGATCGTTTAATGAAGGTTCCTTACCAATAAATTCTTCGTAGTTCAATGCCATTTTGTAATAATTACCATTTAGTTTATTATTATAAAAGTATATCAATTTTATTTTTTTCCACCTTTAGAAAAGGTGGAGCCAAATTCTTTTGTTTTTTGGTTTAACCTTTCTCAAAGGTTAATTTGCACCACTTTTTTGAAAAGTAGTAAGGTGGAGCCAAAACATCAATCCTTTCTTTTTTCCCACCTTTAGAAAAGGGTGCGCAAAAGAGTTTGGCTCCACCTTTTCTAAAGGTGGAAAAAGTTGCTTTATTCAAAATCCATTTTCAATGTTAATATCTCCTTATATTTTTCATTGATCAATGTGTTTAATTCGTCCGCTTTCAATAGTTTGTCTCTCTTCAATATCTCAGAAGTTTCATAAATCAAATCTTTGCAGCTTGTTATTATCATATGAGAACAGTCATGTGCGTTTTTAATGAGTTCTATAACATCGTTGTCAATCAATTCTTTGTATTTTTCACTATTACTTGGATAAATAATGTTTGTTCCCATTCCATAATATAATACCATTTTTTCAGCCAGCTTCAACGCTTCCTCGAAATCATTCAACGCACCTGTAGTAACGGATACATTATAAAAAACTTCTTCTGCAACTCTTCCCGATAAAAGGATCATTAAATGTTCAAACAGTGCTTCTCTCACATAGATATTACTCGATGAGCTTTCAAAGACAGTATAACCTGGACTTTTAGGAGAGGACAAGTTAATCACTACTTTGGACATCTTAGAATGATGTTTAGAGAGAAAACCTACAACAGCATGTCCCATTTCATGAATAGCAATATGATCGATAATGTCTGATGTAAATTGATGCTCATTTGGCTGCCATCCAGCCATCATTTTATTCATAATAAAATCAAAATCGGTAAAAGTGAATTGTGTTGTATTCACACGTAACGCATTTAACATGGCCTCATTCAATAAATTTTCAATTTGCGCACCAGACAATCCATCCGTTATTTCCACTAAGTTGGGTACGTCAATTGTTGCATCATGTGGCTTCCCTTTTATATGAATATTAATAATCGCCTCTCTTGTTTTTTTATCAGGTAAACCAATGTAAATTTTCTTATCAACTCGTCCAGGGCGCATCAAAGCATTATCCAATAAATCTACTCTATTAGTAGCTGCAACTACAAATACGCCTGTCGTGTTTTTAAATCCATCTAGTTCCACCAAAAGTGCATTTAAGGTATTATCGCGCTCATTAGAAGAACTTTCTCCATCACTTGATCTTTTTCTTCCTACTGCATCAATTTCATCGATGAAAATAATGCAAGGAATATTTTCACGTGCTAAACGAAATAGCTCTTTAATTCTTGTTGGACCAACACCAACATATTTTTCTTGAAAGTCGGACCCTGAAACAGGTATAAAACTACATTTTGCTTCACCCGCAAGTGCTTTTGCAATGAGGGTTTTTCCAGTGCCTGGAGGCCCTTCTAAGATCAATCCTTTAGGAATTCGCACGTTGTATTGTTTATATTTTTGATAATTTTTTAAAATATCTACACACTGACGTAGCTCGTCTTTAACATTTTCGTAACCTCCAACATCACCAAAGTTCATATCAGGATTTTTTAATACTTCAAAATTTTTGGTTTTTGTATAACTGCCACTAGGTAAACCCTGTCCTCTACCATTATTAGTACCTAAACTTTGACCATCATCATCATCTCCATCTCCATTTACACGGCGGTTTAAATCCGACAACTCTTCCTCTATTGGATTGAATGGAATACCTAGACCAGCGAGAAAATTAGGATGAGCATTTGGATTAATAATAATTCTTACTCGAGGTGGTTCCAAAGTTCTATTGAAATTATCTTGTTTTTGTCCTAAAATTGCCAAATTTTGTATTGTTGTATTTTTAGAGTTCAAATCTTTCAGTAATCTTTCATATTCATTAGGAGTATGATTTCTATTATTTAATTGTATTTTTTTTAATAGTTGTTCTGTGTATCTTTGAGAGAAGTGATAATTTTTTCTCTCTGAATTGAGGGTTAAAAATTCTCCTCTTTTTATATAACCTTTATGTGGTATAAATCCATTTAATAGATTTATATTTGTTATAGAAAACAACAAAAACAATAAATAATAGTTTACTATCATATATATTTAAAACAATTAAATATTTAAATCTATTAAACATATTTTAATAAATTTTATTTACAATTATAAATTAAAAGCAATGAATATTAAAAAATTAGGAAACTGTGGTCCGACATCTTGTCCTAAAATCGGAATTAAAATTCATGAAAGTGGTAACAGCAGCAGTATTAGTAGAAATAATAATCCATTTGCAAACCAACCTAATACAAGTCAATCTAATCAAACATTCAACCAAACACACAAACAATCAGTCAAAACAAATGATTTATGCAACACAAATAATTTTGATTTAAACATTGACAATTATTCATTGAAAGACATTTTCCGTTTATTTAGCATTCAGAGTGAAATATTGGATGAAGATGTTATGAAACAAGCAAAAAAGTTTGTACTTAAAACACATCCTGATAAGTCAAAATTGGATCCAAAATATTTCTTGTTTTATTCTTCTGCTTATAAAAAACTATATGGTGTATTTGAATTTCAAAACAAGTCCACTAAAAAAAAAATTGACCAAACAGACTATAGTGATGAAGGAAATAATAAAATATTAGATAATATTTTCATAAAAAACGAAGCATTAAAAGACCCTAAAAATTTCAATCAATGGTTTAATGAAAAATTTGACCAATACAAAGTTGAGGATGAAGGAGATGGTAGAAAAGGTTATGGAGATTGGTTAAAATCGGATGAAGGCGTTATTGACACTTCAAACGTATCAAAAGCGGACATGGCAAATGAATTTGAGCGACATAAGAAACAAATACAATCTATGACAGTTTATAAAGGCGTGAATGACGCTTTTTCTTCTACTTTTGGAACAAGTATAATATCTAAACAAAATAACTACACTTCAGGAGGTTTATTTGATGATGGGTTAGGTTATACTGATTTAAGACAAGCATATGAAGAATCTGTTATTCCTGTCACAGAAGATGATTACAACAACGTACCAAAATACAGAAATGTAAATGATTATAAAAATGCGAGGGACAACTTGAACACGGCACCTATCGCAAAAGAAGAGGCTATGAAAAAATTATTCGAACAACAAAGAAAAGAAGAAGATGAAAGTGTCGCAATGGCTTTTCAATTAGCAAAACAAAATGAATTAGCACAAAAACAAAACAACTCTTTTTGGGGTGAGTTAAAACAATTGACTGGTTGGTAAAAAAAAATATGTCTATAATACATATATCATGAAGTCTAGAAATAAAACACTGAAAAAAAGAAGAACTACTTTTCCATCACGTATTTATTTATACTCAACCCCTCGTACTGCACAAAAAATGGCATACAAGTATTTAGGGAAAACTGCGAAATTGTATCCTGCAAGTAATCCACAAAAAAAATATAGTATTTACGACCCAAAAAATAATAAATGGATCAACTTTGGTCAAATGGGATATGAAGACTATACAAAACATCACGATAAAAATCGTCGGAAAAACTATTTGACGCGTACAAAATTTATGCGAGGTGACTGGAAATCAAATCGTTATTCTGCAAATAATTTGAGTAGAAATGTATTATGGTAAAATATTGAACTTATAATAGATAAAGATATTTAAAGATATTCTATATATAAAAATTATATATAGAACAGAGTTGTCATTGAATGAATTAGACTATAAAATGAATTTAGTTATAGAAAATTATCCAATACCTTTAGTTCGCCCATTTTTATATCCACTTACAAACAAAATTTTGTATCCAGATCTAGAAAATAAAAATAAATTATATAAAATAATTTTAGAAAATGAACAGTTGAATAATATTTTTCAAAATGATATTTTTTATGAAGGAACGGTATTAGAAAAAATGGAACAACTACGTAAAATAAAACCAAATAGTGAAGAATATAAAAAATTATATCAAGAAATCATTCAAGTAGGTGAATATAAAATATGAAACATTTCTTTGTTATGTTACGTTGCGTTACATTACGTATTTTAGACCTTTTCTTATTTACGACGTTTATAACGGTTCTTTCTAAGCGTTTTTTTAGACCCTCTCCCACGCCCCTTAGTGCTTTTTTTTCGGTTCATTCGGTTGACATGGTTCACGCGTTTTGGTCGGACTGTTCTTGCACGTTTTTTACCACCAAAATTTTTTTGTAGTCTAAGATTGGATAATTCAGCATCTGTATATTCATTTGCATCAAAGTTCATGTCATTCGCTGGCATTGCAACTGGGATATTATATGGTCGAGCCATTAATCTATTGTTAGTAACACTCCGTGTTTCATAACGCGGTTCATAAGCATTGACAATAGTAGAAGTTGCTGCTTCTTGTATGGGAAAACAAATCCTTTCAAAATCAATTTCATTTTTATCAAAATACGGTTGCAACTGTTGCGCAAGTATTATATTAGCGCAAATACTATTTATATTTTGATGAAAATTAGGATTATTGGGATTATTATGCAAATAATACCTAATTAACTTTACTAAAATGGTAATTGCGTATTCATTATCTATATTTTTTGTAAGCATTAAATCTAATGCAGTATGCGTAATACTTTCATTCATAATTTCTGGTAAAGAAGCTGGAAAATTTAAAAGTTCATACGCTGGTAAATACATATTTTTATTAATGCAAATCATTAATGCTGTCATTTTTTGACCATCCATAAGTCCTAGATTAAACAGTTCATGATATTTTCGTACTATGAATATAGAAACATTTGTCAACCCATTATTGCAAGATAATATTAAAATATTGTTTCTTTGACTATTTGAAAAATAAAAAATACTATGGCCATTTTCATTTCTAAAATTAGCATAATGTTTAATATACATAAGAATATTTTTTTCGTTTCTTTCACTAACAAGTTGAAACATATGTAAAACTATTTTATTCATTTCTTCATTGGAAATAGTTTGTATGCTATCTGTCATTTTTAATTGTTTTTATATAAAATGATATAATAAAATATAAAAATCTTATTTTATTATAATTATAAATAGTATAAAATAAATTAAGATTTTTCACAATGTGTTTTTCCAAAAATGCGAGTGCTTTTTCATTTATTGTAGGAGTAGTAGGATCTCTTTTATGCGTTTCTTTAGGAACTACTACTGATAAAATTTTTGGTTACATTTTACTTTATGTCTCTTCAATGCAAGCAATAGAATATTTATTATGGTCGCATCAAAAATGTGATACTTATAATAGGATTGTTTCGATTATTGGTATGTTATTAAATAACTTTCAACCATTAGTACTAGGTTTTATAATTATAGCTTTAAATCCAAAAATAAGGCATGTTTTCTTTTTTTATTTATCAATGTTTGCTTATTTATGTGTAGTAATACCATATTCTTTTATTTTTTTGACTAATAAAAAAATTCAATGCACTATAAAAAATAAAAAAACAAATCATTTAGAATGGAATTGGAATAGTATGACTTATTACAAGTTAGTATATTTAATGTTTATTATTTCATCTTGCGTTATGTGTATTCTAGGATTTCCAACAATAATGGGTGGTTGGTTATTTGCCTTTTTTATAGTTTTTTCATATACAACTACTGCTTTATTTTATTCAAGCAGTGTAGGTGCGTTGTGGTGTTATTATATTGTGTTCGTGCCAATAGTATATTATATTTTACGTATTTTATACAAAATTAATTCATAACTTTTATGTTAGTATAATATATATAATGTCTGGTAACAACTGTAAAACTTGTCCAAAAATATCTGGACTTAAAATTGTGAATGGACTTCCAGCAACTCCAAGTGAAAAAGCAGAGTTTAATTATTTTTGTAGTATTGCGTCAAAAAATAGTACTATTCCATTTTGTGGAGCTGTGTATTTGAAAGATAATTATGTTCTTACAGCGGCACATTGTTTGTATCGTATTAAGAACCTTCCAAACACAATAAAAATTCAGTTCAATAAAAAAAATTTAGCAGATAATGGCTTGGTATTTGGCGTAACAGAAATAAATATACATCCAAATTATAATGCAAAAACCAGCAATTTTGATTTTGCTATATTGACTTTAGACAATAATCCAAGTAATTTTGGCATTAAAAATAATTTACTTCTTGGTAAAGAAGAATTTTACAAAAAAGGTATACCATATACTATACTAGGTTATGGAGCCACTAGTTTTCAAGGTCAACAATCTCCAGTTTTGCAAATTGCAACTATAAGTTTCATTCCTGTTGATGAAACAAAATATACAAAAAATGAAATCAAAGCTAGTATGTTTTTAGCAGGTGGATTGAACTCATCGGGTAAAATTATTGATACTTGTCAAGGTGATTCAGGTGGTCCACTATTTTGTAAAATAGATAAACAAACATTTGTATTAGGATTAACCAGTTGGGGCGTTGGTTGCGGTTTGCCTGGTTATCCAGGCGTGTATGCAAAAGTATCTGTTGCTACTCCATGGATACAGTCTATTATATCAAAAACATAACAATCGTTTAATAATCGGGCAACAAATGATAATTATAGTGCGGTATTTTACCCTGTAAAATATTTATATAATATTCGAAATCTTTTTTGTAGAAAACCAATTGCCATTTTGCTTTCAAACCTTTTTCATTTGCTAACTCATCAATATGTAATAAATAATTTTCATAATGTAGTTTCATCAAACCCATTTTATTTAAAATTGTTTTAAAGTCTTTGTCTTGAATCATCAAAGAACAGTAGACAGGATTTTTATTGTTTATTGATTTTCCAATACAACAGTTGTTGTCTTTGATAATCACTTTATCATATTCAAAACCATATGCTATGGCAATATGACCCGAGATCTGTGTTTCCATACAAAATATATTATACTATAATTATATAATATAATATATTTAATAAAAATGATATTTTAAAATGTATAATTTTTAAACAAATAAAACGCAGCACAATGAACAACCCTAAAACCTTTATATTTATCGACGGTAGTTATTACTGTTTTTACAAATACTATTCCATTATGAATTGGTGGAAACTTGCGCATCCGGAAGAAAAATTAGACAATCCTATTCCTATTGACAATCCTATATTTGTTGAAAAATTCAAAAAAACATTTATAGAAACAATACAACAAATTCCTAAAAAATTAAAACTTCACAAACTTGAACACCCTCCAACTATTATAGTGGGAAAAGATTGCAAGAGAAAAGACATATGGCGAAACGAATTGTACGACAAGTATAAGGCAACCCGTGATAATAGCCCTGAAAGTGGTTTTATGGGCGGACCCTTTTTCAAAATGGCATATGAAGAAGAGCTTTTTCAAAAAGCAGGAGCACATCAAATTTTGCATCATCCACGTTTAGAAGCGGATGATTGTATAGCACTTTCTGTAAAACAAACACTCAACGACTACCCAAACTGCAATATTTACATCATCACAAGCGACAATGATTATTTGCAACTTATCAAAGAAAATGTTCACATATATAATCTTGCTTTTAAAAATTTAAAAAAAACAGATGTAAGACTAAAAATAGTGATGGGTGATGTCAGTGATAATATTCCGTCAGTGTTTCCGAAATGTGGAATTAAAACAGCTACGAAATGTATCGAAGATCCCGAATTTTTCAAGAAAAAAATGGCAAACAACCCTGACTATTATAAACAATATGAATTGAATGAGACACTTATTTCTTTTGATAAAATACCGCAAAACTTAGCAAAGGAATACTACGAAACAAATCAAGTTATTCTGAATTTATAGGCAAATCATCCCTAACAAAATAAGCTTCCCCTTCTCTGGTCCATTTTATTACCAATGTAATTATTTCTACTCCTGTTTCTATTGCCTCGTAGAAAGCTTGTCTGTATTGAGGATCAATGACAGAAGGCTGGAAACTTGCAACATCTGTTCGTTGCATTACAAAACACATAATACAACGAGTTTTCGATACTTTTTTAATTAACGTAAGCTCGCGTATATGTTTTAATGCTCTTGGACTTACTGGATCGCTAGTTTTTTTACGATATCCATCAGGAAAATAAGCAATTTTTGAGCCAAACTCGCAACCATCATAGTTCTTTTTTTTACGCTCAACGGCAGTGATGTCTTCAAAATCAGCAAGTGGTACATTTTTGACCTCCATAATAAATGGAATGCCATTTTCATCAATACCACTAAAGTCAAATCGTGAATCTACTTGGTCTTTTACATATATTGCTGTTTCTCTCTTGAAAGACCGAATATTTTGTAATTTGGAGAGATAATTCATCCGCAAAGCTTTTTCCACCAAGTCTTCCGCCAATTTTGGATGTATACCTATAATAGTTTCTTGGTTTCTCTCTTTGTCCACAAAGACAGATAAATAAACTCTATATATGCAATGTGGTTTTTCTGTTTCTTTTTTTTTATTTGTTATTTTTGCCATTAAAATATTTGCTCCTGTATCAGCTAATCCGCAACAACCAAGTGAAGCAGTATGACCGAGTATTTCTTGGGGGTCTTCCACTGAACTAGGTAAAATATCCGCTACATAAGGGGATTTAATTATTTTAGAAGGACGTTTTACAATGGTGCCTTCTATTAAGTCATTAATGTTCATCAATAAATTTGTCATAGCATTTATACAAGATTTTTTACAAATAAGTTTTTGTAAATATACAAATCAATTTTATTTTAATTTACGAGTAAGTTATAATATATTATTATTATAAATATAATAATAGTATGGCTAGTGTACCTATACCAAATGAATTAAAAATAATAATCAATACTAGTATTCCTGGGTATCAAAATATTCGATACAAACCTTCTATGACACTTCCAAGTGATAAAGTAGACGATGCAGTACAATTTAATCCGCTTGTTAAACTGAAACCTAGTATAATCAAATCTTTACCAAAAGAAATTCAAGTAAAAGAATTTTTTAACAAAGGTTTATTTCAGTCACTCATGAATTCACATGGATTAGTAAGAGCAAAAAGTTTACTTGAAGCGACAAATGAAGGTTATGTTGATAATAATATTCAAGTAACTTTAGATACGATTTTTCCAACAAATGGTGTATTATATATTAATAAGCAACCTTATGCAATTGCGGATGTACAATGGACGAAAGGAGATTGGAAAATTGATAAGAAAATACAAAATTTACCTGACTTGGATAGTAACAGAATTACAGACCCATATTTATACAATGCTGTAGTCAAAGATGAAATAATTAGCGGTGAAAAAGAATTAGAAATATTACCTAAAGATATACTTTATGGTCCAAATTATACGGGCCCAACTAGCGTAGCCAAAGGAATTGAAAACGTAGGACCACCAGCACCACCAACATCTACTGCACTTGTAACAACAAATAAACCATATAGACCTATTCCGCCAACAAATCAACAAATAAAACCATACAAACCAACCCCAATACCTCTTTTGCAACCTTCTTCATCTACAACGATAAAACCATACAAACCTTCTCCTCTACCTCTTTTACCACCACCACCACCACCACCACCACCATTACCGCCAAACAAACCAAACAAACCACTACAAATTACGAACGGCGATACTAATAATTTACCGCCAAGTAAACCGCCAAGTAAACCACCAAAAATATTTAAAATTGAATATGGTCCCCTTACACCTATGAATGCACCTACCTTAATGTATTCTAGACGCAGCAGTATGCAATTAAAAACATACTTTCAACAAAAAAACTATTACGATATGATAAATATATTATTTCAAAATATGAATGAACAAGAAAAAAATTTGGTAGTAAAAATATTCAAACAAACTACTGCGGTTGATGCAAAATACAATGCCAACAATATAAGTAAAACCGCATACGATGAATCTATTTCACCTGGACTTAAAGTAAACTCCAACATAGGTGGTGGAGACTGTTTTTTTATTGCAGTAGCTGACGCAATAAACTACTACAATGCTAATTGCAAGACAATGGAAGACAGAATTATTTACAATAA
>Ga0209085_1002540_pt1 | contig 10366 bp, 4 predicted proteins | sample C_131016_EF_Meta_FD_187310 | JGI IMG/M metagenome (GOLD analysis project Ga0209085, IMG submission 187310) | Freshwater microbial communities from Lake Croche, Canada to study carbon cycling - C_131016_EF_MetaG (SPAdes) (version 2) | ecosystem: Environmental > Aquatic > Freshwater > Lake | place...
GTCCTGGAAGCCCATCACCCCAAGGCCAACGGGCCGATGCTTGAGATTCGACTGCCGTGCCTTGGCCACTGCGTAGTAGTTGATGTCGATCACGTTGTCGAGCATCCGCATGGCGATGCGGATCGTGCGAGCGAGCTTTTCGTGATCGAGCTCAAACAGCGGCAACCCGTCCGCATCAACCCCGGTCTGGCGCAGATGGGCGGTCAAATTCACCGAACCGAGGTTACAGACGGCGATCTCGGTCGGGCTCGTATTGAGCGTGATCTCGGTGCAAAGGTTGCTGGAATGGACCACGCCCACGTGCTGTTGCGGCGAGCGCACGTTGCACGGATCCTTAAAGGTGATCCAGGGGTGCCCCGTCTCGAACAACATGCTCAACATGCGCCGCCACAGCTGAACCGCTGGAATTTTGCGAAACAGCTTGAGTTCGCCGCGCTCTGCTCTTGCCTCATGGGCGCAGTAAGCCGTTTCGAACGCCTGGCCGACGAGATCGTGCAGATCCGGACAGTCGCTTGGCGAAAATAGCGTCCAGTCCTGGTTCTCCATCACCCGTTTCATGAACAAATCCGGAATCCAGTTCGCGGTGTTCATGTCGTGGGTGCGGCGTCGGTCGTCGCCCGTGTTCTTGCGCAGCTCGAGGAACTCCTCGATGTCGAGGTGCCAAGTCTCAAGATAAGCGCACACCGCGCCCTTGCGCTTACCGCCCTGGTTGACGGCAACCGCAGTGTCGTTCACCACCTTCAGAAACGGCACCACCCCCTGACTTTTGCCATTGGTGCCCTTGATATGACTACCCAGGGCACGCACCGCGGTCCAGTCGTTGCCAAGCCCGCCGGCGAACTTGGACAGCAATGCGTTCTCTTTGATGGCCTCGTAAATCCCGTCGAGATCGTCGGCGACCGTCGTCAGATAACAGCTCGACAGCTGCGATCGTTGGGTTCCCGAATTGAAGAGCGTGGGCGTGCTCGACATGAAGTCAAACGAGGAGAGCAATTCGTAAAACTCGATAGCCCGCGCTTCACGATCGATTTCATTCAGTGCGAGGCCCATCGCCACGCGCATGAAGAACGCCTGCGGCAGCTCGATCCGAACGTCCTGCACGTGCAGGAAATAGCGGTCGTAGAGCGTTTGCAACCCGAGGTAAGTGAATTGCAGATCGCGCTCCGCGCGTAAAGCCGCACCAAGACGAGCAAGGTCGAACCGCCCAAGCTCCTCGTTGAGCAAGCCCGCTGCGATCCCGCGACGCACAAACTGCGGAAAGTATTCGCTGTAGCGCTGGGCCATGGCGCCCTGCGCCACCTCCTCTGCAAGCACCTCCCTGCGGATCGAATGCAACAACAAGCGGGCGCTTACCTGCGAGTAGGCCGGATCGAGTTCGATTCGCGCACGCGCCGCCAACACCACCGACTTGTGCACTTCCTCGATCGGCACGCCGTCGTAAAGGTTTTTCACCGTCTCGGCCAGAATCGCCTGCGCGTCCACCACTTCGCCAAAGCCGAGACAGGCCGCGTCGATGAGGGCCTGCAATTCGACCAAATCGAGAGGGCGTCGGGCACCCCCGTCCAGTACATGCAGCGCGGGGTGGGCAATCTCGGTGGCCGTGGTGCTGCGTGCCGCACGCTCCTGGGCGCGCTTTTCCCGGTACAACACATAGGCCCGCGCGACCTCGTGCTCGCCCGAGCGCATCAACGCCAGTTCGACCTGGTCCTGGATGTCTTCGATGTGAAAACTGCCGCCGGCCGGCTTGTTGCGGACCAACGAAGCCACCACCCCACGCGTCATCTGCTCGACCAGCTCACGGATACGAGCGCTCGCGGCGCCATGCCCGCCGGCCACGGCAATGAAGGCCTTCGTCATCGCAATCGCGATTTTCGAAGGCTCAAACGGAACCACCGCGCCGTTACGCCGAATCACGCCAAAGTCTTGCACTTGTAGCGGCTCGGCCAGCCCGGCCAGCGCCCCCGGCGCGGTGGCGACGGTCGCGCTCGCGCGACCGCCATGACCCGGAAGACGCTCACCTTGGTGTGACCCGCTGACGCTCTGCATTTGGAGAATTCTCTCGTCGAAAAAAAGTGAATAGATTCCCGCACTTAAGCCACGTGTCGAGGCCATTGGCGAGGACTTCGCCAACCCCTCGATGCACTATCTGTAGTGGCGTGACTCGGGTCGATACCCTAAGTCTAGCGCTGCGGGGTCATAACTCGCAAGCGAAATCAAGGCCCCGCTTGAGCCCAAAACAACGTTCTAAAACGGTCGCTGCAGGCCCAGTTCAAGCAGTTGCGGCGCCAGTCGATCCCAATCAAACGAGGGCCCCGGATCGACCTTTCGACCCGGCGCCACGTCGCTGTGGCCGGCGATCCAGGCGAGCGGATAGGCCCCGCAAAGGCACCGCAGGAGGCGCCCAAGCGATGCGTACTGACGTACCGTGTACGGGATATCCCCAGTCCCCTCGAGTTCGACACCGAGCGAAAAATCGTTGCAGCGCTCGCGTCCGAGAAAGTGCGAGGCCCCGGCGTGCCAGGCACGGTCAGCACACGAAACAAATTGCGTGGTGCGCCCATCGCGGCGAATCAAAAAATGCGCTGACACCCGCACCCCCTCGAGCACTGCGAAAGCAGGATGCGCGTGCGGATCCAGGGTGCCCAAAAACAATCGCTCGATGGCGTCGCCCGCAAACGTACCAGGCGGCAGGCTGATGTGATGAATCAGTAGCAGATCCACCGACCCCGGTGCTGGACGAGCGTCGGCGTGCGGCGAACGCAACTGTCGCAGGGTCGGAATCCAGCCCTCGGCGTCAACCCGCATCACGATGTGCCGCGCTACAGAACGTCCCGCGCGCGTCACGAACTGCCTCCGACGCGGGGCAATGCACGCCGCAAGTTTGGCATCGAACCATCGCTTCCTCGCCCCCTCGCAATGCACCGGGGGCCGGCGTCGGCGCGCTGGGGCCCGGCCCGGCTTGACGGCGCGCCCGCGCGAGCCCAGCGAACGTTTTCCACGCCAACAAGCCCAACGCGCCGAGGGCAATCCAGAGCAGCAGCTTAAGCACCCGGCACCCGGCCCAACACAACTTCAAAAACAAAGCGACTGCCGGCATACGCCAGCATCAGTAAAACAAAGCCGCCCAGGGTAAAGCGCAACGCCGTCGCACCGCGCCAGCCTTGGAGCCGGCGCCCGATCAACAACGTGGCGAACAGCGACCACGCCAATAGCGTGAAAACCGTTTTGTGATCGAGGCGGAAAGGACGTCCGAACGCCAACTCGGAGAACACCACGCCGGTCAGAACGGTGAGACTTAGAAAAACGAAGCCGGCGCCGATGAGGCGAAACAGCAAACGCTCCAGCGTCATCAAAGGCGGCAGCCGATCGATCCAACGCGACCAAGGCGTCGCCGTCGGCGCCCCCGCATCGACGCCCGCGACGCTCAGACGCGCCGGGTCATGCAATGCACGCTCTGCCAGGGCCATCAAAATCGACTGCAGCGCCGCCAAGGTCATGAAGGAATAAGCGCCCACACCGAGCAACAGGTGCGGCACGAACAGCGGGGCCAGCGGCGGGGCCAGCGGGGCACCCGGGTAGAGCGCGGGCAGCCAGGCGACCGCGACGGCCGCAGGCAACACCAAGAACCAGAGTGCGTCTAAGCGGGACGTCAAGCTCTCCAGCCAAAGAATACCGACCGCCAGCCAGAGGGCGGCGGAGAGCACGTGCGCAAAACCGAAATTCGGCTCCGGCTGGGCCACCGGCAAGACCAACGCGACGCCGTGCAGCAACAAAGCAACCAGGATCATGGCCCGCACCGGACGCGCGGCCTGCTCGCGGCTTCCCAAGGCCTGCCACCAGGCGAGCGCGTACAAAAGCACCGGCGAGCCATACAGTAAGATCTTCATTTCATCAGTCTACCGCTCATGTTCGACACGCTGTCCCAACGACTCGCCCGCGTCGTCAAAACCATCAAGGGCGAGGCCCGGCTCACTGAAACGAACACCGACGCGATGCTGCGCGAAATTCGCATCGCGCTGCTCGAGGCCGATGTCGCGCTCGCGGTCGTGCGCGATTTCATTAGCAAAGTCAAAGCCAAGGCGCTCGGCCAGGAGGTTTTGCAAAGCCTCACCCCAGGCCAGGCCTTGGTCGGCGTTGTGCATCGTGAATTGACCGAGCTGATGGGCGGCGCGACCGCCGAACTAAACCTCGCGACCGCCCCGCCCGCGGTGATCCTGATGGCGGGGCTGCAAGGCGCGGGCAAAACCACCACGGTGGGCAAGCTCGCAAAACGATTGCGCGCGCAAAAACGCAAAGTACTCACCGTCTCATGCGACGTCTACCGGCCCGCCGCCATCGAACAACTGAAAACGGTCACGGCGCAGGTCGAGGCCGATTGGTTTCCCTCGAACACGGCGGAAAAACCGGTCGACATCGCCCGAGCCGCGCTGCATTGGGCGCGCACGCACTACTACGACGTCGTCTTGGTCGACACCGCCGGGCGCTTGGGGATCGATGACCAGATGATGGCCGAGATCCAAGCCCTGCACGAGGCGATCAAACCCATCGAGACCCTCTTCGTCGTCGACGCCATGCAAGGGCAGGACGCCGTCAATACGGCGCGAGCGTTTGGGGCAGCGCTGCCGCTGACGGGCGTTGTTCTGACCAAACTAGACGGCGATTCGCGTGGGGGCGCGGCCCTTTCCGTGCGCCACGTGACCGGCCAACCGATCAAGTTCGTCGGCGTCGGCGAAAAGCTCGACGGACTCGACGTCTTTCACCCCGACCGGATGGCGCAGCGCATCCTTGGTATGGGTGACATCGTTGCATTGGTCGAAGAAGCCCAAAAAGGGATCGACCAGGCCGCCGCGGAAAAGCTCGCCACCAAGCTCAAGGGCGGCCAGCGCTTTGACTTGTCGGACTTTTTGTCCCAACTGCAGCAGATGAACAAGATGGGAGGGCTATCGTCCCTGGTCGACAAGCTGCCCTCGCAATTTCAGCAAGCCGCGGCAGGCGCCGACATGAATAAGGCCGAACGCGAGATGCGCCGCATGAGCGCGATCATTCAATCGATGACGCCGCTCGAACGCACCAAGCCCGAGCTCCTGAAGGCGAGCCGCAAACGTCGTATCGCCGCCGGCGCCGGGGTTCAAGTGCAAGAGGTCAACCGTCTTCTGAACCAGTACGATCAGATGGCGACGATGATGAAGAAAGTACAAAAGGGCGGCTTAAAGAATCTGATGCGAGGCATGCGCGGGATGCTGGGCGGATGAAACGACGACCCAGCGCAACAACTCCCCACCGCATGGGGACGTTGTGATTCGAATCCGCGGTGCGCGGCAAAATAATCTTCAGAACGTCGACCTCGACCTGCCGACCAACCAGCTCGTCGTAGTGACCGGGGTCTCGGGATCGGGCAAGTCTTCTCTCGTCTTCGATACGCTGTACGCCGAAGGGCAACGCCGTTACATCGAAACGTTCTCGGCTTACGCGCGGCAATTTCTCGACCGCATGGACAAGCCCCAGGTCGACCACATCGACGGGGTACCCGCCGCAATCGCCATCGACCAGACCAACACGGTGCGCAACTCGCGCTCCACGGTCGGCACGATGACGCAGATCAATGACCACCTAAAACTACTCTACGCGCGTGCGGGCACGCTGCGCTGTCGACAATGCGCGGCGGTGGTGCGGCGCGACTCACCACAATCGGCGACGCAAGCGCTGCTCGAACGGGCGAGCGAGTCCACGAGCGCGCGCGCAATCGTCACCTTCCCCGTCCCCTTGCCGCTGAACTTCAGCGAAGAAGAAGTACAAAACGCCCTGCAAGCCCAGGGCTACACGCGCATCCACGGGCGTGAGCAGACACGCTCGGGCGAGCAGCGCTGGCACGTCGTGCAAGACCGTTTGCGATTGTTGGGGGCGGATCGCGCGCGCGTCAGCGAGGCCTTTGAAGCCGCGTTTCGGCTCGGTCAAGGCGAGGCGGCGGTTTACTTTGAGGGCGTCGAGCAAGCCCCCCTGCGTTTCTCCAACGCGCTCACCTGCGCCACGTGTGCCATCGAGTACGAGCCCGCCAGCCCCGGACTGTTTTCCTTCAACTCCCCCCTGGGCGCTTGCGAGACGTGCCGTGGCTTTGGGCGCGTCATCGGCGTGGACTGGGGTCTCGTTGTCCCCGATCCGCGACTGAGCTTGGCTCAGGGCGCCATCAAGGTTTGGCAATCCCCCTCGTTTGCCGATTGTCAGCAGGACCTGATGCGCTTGGCCAAAGGTGCCGGCGTAGCGACCGACATTGCCTGGGGCGATCTGCCCGCCGACGCGCGCGCCTGGGTATTGCAAGGCGCGCACAATTTCAGCGGCGACTGGAAACGAGAGTGGTACGGCGCAAGCCGGTTTTTCGAGTGGCTCGAAGGCAAGGCCTACAAGATGCACATCCGGGTGCTGTTGTCGCGCTATCGCGCGTACACGCCCTGTGCTGCCTGCGGCGGAACGCGCCTGAAGCCCCAAGCCAGCCACTGGCGGATCGCCGAGCGGACCATCCACGAGTTGATGCAGATGCCGATCGATCGGCTGGCACCGCTGTTTTCCGAGCTCAAGCTACCCGCATCGCTCGAGGAGGCCACCGGCTTACTGATCGCTGAAATCCGCAGCCGACTGCACTACTTGCAGGCCGTGGGTCTGGGTTACTTAACGCTCGACCGGCAAAGCCGCACTCTCTCGGGCGGCGAAGTGCAGCGCATCCATCTCACGACTGCGCTCGGCACCTCGCTCACGCAAACCTTGTTTGTCCTCGACGAGCCGTCGATTGGCCTGCACCCGCGCGATCTGCAACGCATTGTTACGGTCATGCGCCGATTGCGCGATGCTGGCAATTCACTCGTCGTCGTCGAGCACGACCCGCAAATCCTACTGGCGGCCGACCATATCGTCGACATCGGGCCTGGCCCTGGCAAAGCCGGTGGACGCGTGCTGTTTGAGGGGCGGCCGGAACAGCTGGCACGCGCGTCGACGCCGACCGGCGATTGGCTTGGCGGGCGCAAGACCTTTGGCCACCACGACGCACAGCGCCGAGCGGTCGACGAAAAGACACCAAAATTAATCCTCGAGGGCGCACGGGCCCATAACCTACGCAACCTCTCGCTGACGATTCCGCTGCAACGCCTGGTCGTCTTTAGCGGGGTTTCGGGTTCTGGCAAATCGACCTTGATGCAAGACGTCCTCTTGCCCGCTCTGCTGAAAGCCAAAGGCAAGGCCAGCGAAGGCACCGGCGAACTCGACCGACTGCTCGGTGACGACTGGCTGGACGACGTCATCTTTGTCGATCAATCGCCGATCGGGCGAACCACGCGCTCGCACCCGGCCAGCCATGTCGGCGCGTTCGACGCCATTCGCAAGCGATTTGCCAAGCTCCCCCTTGCGGTCGAGCGCGGTTATGGGCTCGCAACCTTTAGCGGTAACACCGGCGATGGCCGCTGCCCAAGTTGCAGTGGCAACGGCTTCGAACAAGTCGAAATGCAATTCCTCGCCGACGTTTATCTGCGCTGTGAAGCTTGTAACGGCCGTCGTTACCGCGAGGAAATTCTTGCGGTTAAATTGCCCTGCGCCGACGGCGTCGAACGTTCGATCGCCGATGTGCTGGAGCTGACCGTGGCCGAAGCGCTGGTTGCGTTCGCCAATGAACGCGACGTCCTGCTGCCGTTGCGACCGCTCGCAACCGTGGGCCTCGAGTATCTGCGACTGGGCCAACCCGTGCCGACGCTCTCCGGCGGCGAAGCGCAACGGCTCAAACTGGCGGGCTACTTGGCCGAACGCAAACCGGCCCGCAAGGCATCGAATACCGCGCCGCGCGGGACGCTCTATCTGTTCGACGAACCGACAACGGGGCTTCACTTCGAAGATACCGCACGGCTACTCGAGGCCCTGCGCGCGCTCGTACGCGCAGGGCATTCCGTACTCATCATTGAACACAATCTGGATGTCATCGCTGCGGCCGACTGGGTCATCGACTTAGGCCCCGAGGGCGGAGAAGGCGGCGGCGAATTGGTCGCTGCAGGCACGCCAGCGACGCTCGCCGAACACCCGCAGTCATTCACGGGTGCCGCGCTACGCGACTACACCACCGCGCTCCAAGGGCTGACAGCCCGCGCGGCGACAGACGAGGCTGGCGTGGATCATCCAGTGGCCTGCGATTCAGATCGTGTCGGCAGAGCGCCCGAAGACCATGCGGGTGAAGAGGAAGCCGGCGCGGACGACGCCGGTGTGCCGCTGCAAACCCAGCTGCGCGCGCGCGCACAGTCGGCGATCGTGGTCCATCGGGCGCGCGAGCACAACCTGAAAAACATCGAGGTCGACATCCAACGGGGTGCGCTGACCGTCGTCACGGGTCCGTCGGGGTCCGGCAAAAGTACCCTGGCCTTCGATCTGATCTTTGGCGAGGGCCAACGCCGTTACCTCGAAAGCCTGAACGCCTATGCACGCCAGTTCGTCCAGCCCGGGGCTCGACCCGACGTCGACCATGTATTTGGCGTTCCCCCTGCGGTCGCAATTGAGCAGCGCACGAGCCGCGGCGGTCGCAAAAGTACCGTGGCTACGCTGACCGAGATTCACCATTATCTTCGTCTGCTCTACCTCAAACTGGGTACGCAGACTTGCCCGCGTTGTCAGATTGCGATTACGCCGCAATCCTTGGAAAGTATCGTCGCCCACCTGCTCAGCACGTATAACGGCCAATCGATCACCGTGCTCGCGCCACTGGTGACCGCCCGCAAAGGGCTCTACGGAGACCTCGCCAAGTGGGCGCGCGGCAAAGGTTTCGGCCACCTGCGGGTCGACGGTGAATGGCTACCGGTGCAGCCGTGGCGGCGCCTCGAGCGCTTTGTGGAGCACACCATTGAGCTGCCGGTGGCGCAGCTGCTCGTCACCGAGCAAGCCCACGCCGAGCTCAAGGCAGCCGTGCAACAAGCCCTTGAATACGGGAACGGCGTGCTGGGCGTTTTGCAAACAACAATGGCAGGCGTGTTGCACCCAACGAAGGCAGACGAGCTTGCGCCCGTGCTGTTTTCGACCCGTCGCGCCTGCACACAGTGTGCGACCAGCTTTGCCGAACTAGACCCCAGACTGTTCTCGTTTAACTCCCGCCATGGCTGGTGCACGGACTGCCTTGGTACCGGGTTGCGGACCGACCCGAAGGCGCTCGCCGCGGCGCAACGCGAACGCGAACGCGCAAAGGCACGCGGTACGGCGCCGACCATGCGCCAGTTTGGTGACGATGAGCCGCCCGCGGCGGCGATTGTCGACGAACTTACCCCCTGCGCTAGCTGCCAAGGGGCGCGGCTCAACCCAATTGCACTGGCGGTTCGGTTGGACGGCCAGTCGATCGCACAACTTTGCGCCCAGACCTCGCACACCCTGCTCGAGTGGTTAGCAAGGCTTCAACTCGATGCGCGTGCCGCAACGATCGCGCAAGAGTCGCTCGACGAGATCGCTGCCCGATTACGATTTTTGCGAGACGTTGGACTGGGTTACCTTCGGCTCGACCGCTCCGCGCCGACGCTTTCCGGGGGTGAAGCGCAACGCATCCGGCTCGCGGCCCAACTGGGTTCAACCCTGCAAGGGGTCTGTTACGTTCTCGATGAGCCAACGATCGGACTCCACCCGCGCGACAACCGAGTGCTACTCGACTTGCTCGATACCCTGCGAGGACGCGGTAATACGCTGGTCGTGGTCGAGCACGACGAAGAGACGATTCGGCGGGCCGATCAGGTGATCGACCTCGGCCCCGGCGCCGGACGAGAAGGAGGCGAAATTGTTGCCCAGGGCGTTCTACACGACCTGCTTGCAAACGCCGAGGCGCTCGCTGAACGTTCCGCTACGGTGCGCTGCCTGCATACGCCGGCGCCGCGGCCCTCGCGCGCGCGCCGCCCGGTCGTGGCAACGACGCCGAGCATCGTGGTGCGCAATGCGCACTTACATAACTTGGCGGGCGTCGACGCACGTTTTCCGCTGGCAAGGCTGAGTGTTGTCACGGGCGTATCCGGCTCGGGCAAATCCACCCTCGCACGCGACGTTTTGCTTTCGTCCCTGGTGCGTCGCGCACAACTGCGGCGCGAAGGCGAAATGCCCAAGGGCGCTCGAAGCGCCCAGGCGTCGTCGCGGCTCGGCGCGATCGGCTGCGATCGCATCGAAGGCGACGAAACCATCGGACGCGTCCTCGAAGTCGATCAAAGTCCGATCGGCAAAACAAGCCGTTCGTGTCCAGCGACCTATATCGGATTCTGGGACGAAATTCGCAAGCGCTTTGCCGACACCAGCGAGGCCCGCTTGCGTGGCTTTGCCGCCGGGCGCTTTTCGTTCAACGCCAGCGAAGGTCGGTGCGCGACTTGCGACGGCG
>Ga0209085_1002541_pt1 | contig 10364 bp, 7 predicted proteins | sample C_131016_EF_Meta_FD_187310 | JGI IMG/M metagenome (GOLD analysis project Ga0209085, IMG submission 187310) | Freshwater microbial communities from Lake Croche, Canada to study carbon cycling - C_131016_EF_MetaG (SPAdes) (version 2) | ecosystem: Environmental > Aquatic > Freshwater > Lake | place...
CCCTGACACCATATTTGGCGTCATAGGTAAAATCGGCATGGCCGGGGCGATAACTTGCGGCAATATCGCCGTAATCCTTGGATCTTTGGTCGGTATTGTCGATTTTGATGGCAATCGGGGTTCCGGTGGTCACATAGCCTTCGCCATCGGGCATCACGCCCGAGAGGATTTCGGCCTGATCGGGCTCGCGGCGTTGGGTTGTAAAACGGGATTGGCCCGGCTTGCGGCGGTCGAGTTCGGCCTGAATATCGGCCTGTGTCAGAGCCAGACCGGGCGGGCACCCATCCACAACACAGCCCAAAGCAGGCCCGTGGCTTTCTCCGAAGGTGGTCACGCGAAACAAATGACCAAAGGTATTGTGTGACATGGTTTTACCGCCTGCGCCGCTCACTCGATTGCGCTCAATCTTTAAAAGCCTTGGCGCGCGGGGTCAAATGAGAAGGAAAATGTCATTTTCAGGCATGGTCAGGCGATCAAGCGACCGGCCGATAGGCCTCACGCTTTCTTCTCCCCTCGCCGCGTCATTGCGACCGCGCGCGAAGCGGGCGGGAAGCAATCCAGAGAGACGCAATGCAGAGCGGTCGCTTGGCGGTTCAAGCATGGATTGCCGCGCCGTCTGCGACGTCTCGCAATGACGCAGGATGGGGTGGTTTGGGGGCGCGACGGGTTAACAGGCCCTTGGGTTTGTTCGCCATTCACCGCGTCATTGCGACAGCATGGTCTTATTGAAACATAATCGCCCACGCCCTTCCCACCGCGTCATTGCGACCGCGCGCGCAGCGTGGCGGGAAGCAATCCAGAGAGACGCAAAGCAGAGCGGAAGCGTGCCCAACAAAGCATGGATTGCCGCGCCGTCTGCGACGGCTCGCAATGACGCAGGGTGGGGTATGTTGAAGACGCGATGGGGGTTGTTTTTTAAAGCCACCCACCAACACGCCTCACGCTTTGCCTCTTAAGCTGTCGGCAAGCGATGGTTTGCAAACATATCCCGCAAAGCGGTTTTCTGGATTTTGCCGGTGGCGGTATGGGGGATCTCGTCGATAAATACGACATCGTCGGGCATCCACCATTTGGCAATTTTGCCCTCGAAAAAATGCAAGATTTCGTCGCGCTCCAGCACAGCGTCTTTTTTGCGTACGATGATCAGCAAGGGGCGCTCGTCCCATTTGGGATGGGCGACGCCGATGACAGCCGCTTCCGCCACGCTAGGATGCGCAATGGCCAGATTTTCCAGCTCAATCGAGGAGATCCATTCGCCGCCCGATTTGATGACGTCTTTGGAGCGGTCGGTAATATGCATATAGCCATGCGGGTCGATGGTGGCGACATCGCCGGTGTCGAAAAAGCCTGCATCATCGAGCATGTTTTCGTTCTCATAGCCGTAATAATGGCGGGCTACGGCAGGGCCGCGGACTTTCAATCGTCCAAATGTTTTGCCGTCATGGGGCAGGGGCGTGCCCTTGTCATCGGTGATTTTCATCTCGACAGTGAAGGCTGGAAAACCTTGTTTCATTTTCAGACTGTAGAGCGCGTCATCGTCAAGCCCCGCAAGAGCGGGCTTGATGGAGCAGAAAGAGCCCAAGGGACTCATTTCCGTCATGCCCCATGCATGGGCCACGGTGACACCGTAATTTTTTTCGAAGGCTTCGGTCATGGCGCGCGGGCAGGCCGAGCCACCGATGGCCACCCGTTTGAGCGTGGTCAGTTTTCCCTGTTTGCGGTTGAGATGGTCAAGCAAAGCAAGCCACACCGTGGGAACCGCAGCCGTCATGGTGACGCGCTCGTTTTCCAGCAATTCATGCAAAGAGGGGCCATCGAGTTTCGCGCCCGGCATCACCAGCCGTGCGCCTACCATGGGTGCGGAAAAGCCCAAAGACCAGCTATTGGCGTGAAACAGCGGCACAACCGGCATAACACTGTCATGCGATGAAATATTGAAAAAATCGGGTGCCACATGGGCCATGGCATGCAAAACATTCGAGCGGTGCGAATATAAAACGCCTTTCGGATGTCCCGTTGTGCCGGATGTGTAGCAAAGACCGGCTGCGGTATTTTCATCAAACACCGCCCAGACAAAATCACTGTCGGATTGCGCGATATAATCCTCATAGGCAATGGCATTTTTAAGCGTGGTTTGCGGCATATGCGCGGCATCTGTGAGGATGACAAAGCGCTCGATGGTGGTCAGCTTCGGTGCAATGCGTTCGACCAAGGGTACAAAGGTGAGATCAAGAAACAGCAAACGGTCTTCGGCATGGTTAATGATATAAATGATCTGGTCGTCAAACAGGCGTGGATTGACTGTGTGATAAATCGCGCCAAGGCCTGTGATGCCATACCAAAGCTCGAGATGACGATGGGTGTTCCAGGCAAGGGTTGCGATACGGTCGCCGTTTTTGATGCCGGATGCGGTGAGTGATTTGGCGAGCTTAAGCGCGCGGCCTCGAATGGTCTGGTAGGTTTCGCGATGGATGGTGCCTTCGACCAGTCGGCTGACAATTTCCTGATTGCCGAATTGACTGGCCGCATGATCGATCACCTTGCTGATCAGCAATGGCCAGTTCTGCATGAGCCCGAGCATGGTCACGTCCTTCCCCGCTAGAATTTTTTTATGGGGCGGGTTCGCCCGCCTCGCGTTACAATTGCACATGTTGTGAGGATGCAAAATAGACGAAACTTTGTTTGGGAAGAAACGAAAACTCTTTTGTTACAGCGGAAATGGCGCGAGATAGTTCTGTCTGGGTCGTTTTTTTAACTCTATCTCGGCCTATCTAGGCCTATCCCGGACTGTTTCAAACCTGTTGAGAAGCGGGAAAGTGGTCGGAGCGATAGGATTTGAACCTACGACCCCCTCGTCCCGAACGAGGTGCGCTACCAGACTGCGCTACGCTCCGCCATTGATTGAATGCCGTCCTTATACCCATGGCAGGGGGGTGGAGCAAGCCTCTTTCCCGTGGCTGGGCGGGCCTTTTATGCCCTTTATCCGGTCAAAACTGAGAAAAATGCGGGCAAAAAGAGATAATAATGCCTTTTTTTGGGATAATTCCGATCTTTTCCAAAATTGTGATGGAAGCTGTTGCATGAAGCGCCCGCTGCGATTATGGTCCGCGCACTTCCGCACTGTTGGGGCGTAGCCAAGCGGTAAGGCAGCGGATTTTGATTCCGCCATGCGGAGGTTCGAATCCTCCCGCCCCAGCCACAGCTTTTTGTCTCCCAAATCCTTGTTGCTTAAAGCGTTTCTCGTCCATGAGACGGTGGCAGCGTTGTGTGGTTTTTGTCTGTTGCACCGATCTGGTCGAAGTCAAAAAAACGTACCGCAAGAGCGCTGAAGTCTGCTTGCGAATGGGACCACGTTATTGTGTGGAAAAAGGGGAGGCTAAAGGAAAAAATTTTTCATTTTTTTCGCGTTCCCATTTTTTGCGGACTGTGTTTTTTTTCTGTGTGTGTGTCAAAAAAAATCCAGTCTATAGTTATAAATTATAATGATAATTCAATGGCTTAAATCATTTTTTGGTTGAGTAGAATATCTCGGTAAGACCGCGTTGGTCAGCCCATACATTAAATCAAGTAACTTAAACAAGTAATTTTCAAGGCGACGAAAGTCTGAACAATACAACCTCAAGGCGCATGTCTGAGTTCTGAGCGGGGACGTCAAGATCGAGATCGGAGTGGGAGTTCTGAGATCGGTCTAGAGAGCAAGCAGGTGCGTTGAGACTGAATTTTTTGTCGAAGCCTCTGGGGGGTTGTATTATGATCGTTAGCGGTTCAGTGAAATTTTTTAATGAAGAACGCGGTTACGGATTTATGCTGCCTGATCAACCGCTTGGCGATACGTTTTTCCATATAGCAGCATTGCGCAAAATGGGCATTCCGCATGTTTTGCCTGGTCAACGCGCCGTCTTTGAAGTGTCCATTGCTCCTGGCCGTGGCCTTCGGGTTGAACGCTTTTTCCTCGTTCATTCCGGATCGCCCGAGCAATGCGCTCTTGAGATCGAGTTGATGAAGAGCCTCACGCTTGTGCGTGCAGATGTTGAACCCCACCCTATGGAAAGTGCCCCGATGATGGGCGCTGAAGCGGCACTGGTCGCAGCCTGATTTGGCGATCGTTCCGGCAAGATTGGTGTTTCACTCTTTTCGATGATGCATCAGATCTTCTTGCCGGAATGAGCACCGGTTCCGTTTTTCTAAACCGGTGACTGTTTGATTTGCTGCATCACGAAATCATTGCCGGGCGTTAGCCACTCTTTTTTGAACTTGAACTTTTTTAAACTTAATTTTTTTTCAAAAAGAAACGCCGCCCCTGCTCAAAACAGGGGCGGCTTTTTTGTCTTCGCATTTTGTTTTGGTGAAAGTTATTTCAAAAGACCCGCAGCTCTTGCCCATTTATATTTGGCGCCGAGAACTTCGACCGGTGTCTCTGTTGTATAAGGATAGGCCACCACACCATGATCATAGAGATAGGCACAGGCCTCTTCAACCTGCACATCGCCGACAAGCGAGGCCACGACCGGCTTGTTGATGCCCTTTGCCCTGAATTCTTCCACCACTTCGGCGACCAGATGCGCAAACACCATGGGCGGTGTGACAATCGTATGCCAATAACCGAGAATCAGCGAATGAATCCGGTCATCTTCGAGACCAAGCCGGATGGTGTTTTGATAGGTTTTGGGCGGTTCGCCCCCCGTAATATCAACAGGGTTACCAGCCGCACCGAATGGCGGAATGAATTTGCGGAAGGCTGCATCGAGATCATCCGGCATTTTCATGAGTGTCAGGCCATTGTCAAAGCAGGCATCGGACAACAGAACGCCTGATCCGCCCGCACCCGTGATGATGACGACATTTTCACCTTTCGGTGTCGGGAGCACCTGCACACCGCGCGCATATTCAAGCATGGACCGCAGGCTGGGTGCGCGGATCACACCCGATGCTTTCAAAATATCGTCATAGATTTTGTCATTGCCTGCCAAGGCCCCTGTATGGGAGGCCGCAGCTTTGGCGCCATAGGCTGTGCGGCCCGCTTTGAGCATGATGACCGGCTTTTTCTGGGAGACGCGCTTGGCCACTTCGGCAAAGGAGCGTCCGTCTTTGAGATCCTCGCAATGCATCGCGATGACATGGGTATTGTCGTCTTGTTCAAAGAAGGTGAGCAAATCATCTTCATCAAGGTCTGATTTGTTGCCGAGCCCCACAATGGCCGAGACACCCATCTTGGTCGAGCGGGCAAAGCCGATGATCGACATGCCGACCCCACCAGACTGCGAAGACAACGCCGCATGGCCTTTGACATCAAAGGCGGTGCAGAAGGTCGCGCAGAGATTTTCGGGCGTGTAATAAAAGCCGTAAATATTCGGGCCCATGATGCGCACATTATATTTGCGTGCCATGGCCAATAATTCGTCTTGCAAGGGCTGGTTATTGGTTTCGGCAAAGCCCGAGGGAATCATCACGGCGCCAGGCACATTTTTTTTGCCCACATCTTCCATGGCCGCTACGCAGAGATGCGCAGGAACCGCAAAAACAGCGACATCGACAACGCCCGGATAGTCATTGATGGATGGATAGGCTTTGATGCCTTCGATTTCACTGGCTTTGGGGTGAACAGGAACAATGGTGCCTTTATAGCCGCCATTGATCAGATTTTTCATCACTGAATTGCCGATTTTTCCCGCTTCATTGGAGGCACCGATCACAGCCACCGCTTTTGGTTTGAAAATACGGTTGGTCGCGCGGATGATTTCGTCCTGATCAGGACGATAGCGCTCCTGATGATGCTCAAAATCACAAACGATGCGGGCATCGACGGCTGTGGCACCTTTGGAGGTCGCAAAAACAGGGTTGAGATCGAGCTCTGAAATTTCAGGGAAGGCTTTGAGCAAAGCAGAGACATTGACAAGTATGTTGGCAAGCGCATGGCGATCAACGGCCGCAGCGCCCCGCACGCCATCCAGCATCTCCTGCGCTTTGATGGATCCGAGCATGTCCAGCGCCTCCGTTTCATTGACGGGGGCAAGACGGAAGGTCAAATCCTTGAGGACCTCGACAAATACGCCTCCCAAACCAAAGGCAACCAATTTGCCAAAGGACGGGTCCGTAATGGAGCCAATCAATGTTTCAACCGCACCCGAAGGCAGCATTTGCTGGATTTGCACACCGTCAATTTTCGCATTGGCTTTATAGCGTTTGGCATTGGCTATAATGGTGTCATAGGCCGCCTTCGCCTCATCCGCTGATTTCACGCCGACAATCACACCGCCCGCATCGGTTTTGTGCAGGATGTCAGCCGATACAATTTTCATGACAACAGGAAAGCCAATGGCGGCGGCACTTTTTGCCGCAGCGTCTGCGGAGGTGGCCATATCTTCTTTGGGCAGAGGAATATGAAATGCATCGCACACCAGTTTTGCTTCCGGTGCCGTCAGAGCCGTTCGGCCAGATGCTTTTACGCCGTCAATAACTTTACGAACAGTTGATGTGTCATGGGCCATGGCCGGTTCTCCTCCACGTGTTTCATGTTTTATTGGGCAACATAATGGGGAGGAAAAACAGTCCCACGCATTATGTCGTTACAAAAGACTGCTTACACATTAATGCTGGCATTTGGCATGCCAACAAAGGCAACTGTCAAGTTGCATTTGCAGCCTATGCCGGAAAATCTTTTTTGCATTGCAGCGTATCCTTTGATTTTGTTTATTTTTTGCTTTGGATTGAGGGCTTATTTGCGAGCCGCAGCAAAACATTATGGCAGCTTTTTCTTGCAATCATTGCTCAATCTGGCTACCGCTTTTCTTGTTAACGAATGGAGCAATCCATGATCTGTTTTTTTTATGACATTCACTTCAGGAACCCATGATCATGACCTATGATGCGGCCTTGGCACTGAGCGTTTTGCAGTTGATCTGGATCAATATTTTGTTGTCGGGTGACAATGCGTTGGTGATTGCACTCGCGTGCCGCGATTTGCCCCCCCATCAGAAAAAAATGGGTATGATTTTGGGCGCGGGCGTGGCTGTCGGATTGCGTATTCTCTTTACCTTTTTGTTGACGCATCTTTTGGACACGCCCTATCTCCGGATTTGCGGCGGTCTGTTGTTGTTCTGGATTGCCATCAAGCTTTTGATTGATGATGCGGATGCGCATGCCGGAAATATCAAACCCTCAGATCGTGTTCTCAATGCCGTTCGGGCGATTGCTGTGGCCGATGTTGTCATGAGCCTCGACAATGTGCTGGCCATTGCAGCCATTGCCAAGGACAATGTCGTTTTGTTGATCACGGGCCTTGTCATTTCGATGCCTTTGATCATAGCAGGCTCCAATGTTGTGATGTTTATCCTGAACCGTTTCCCGCTCCTTGTCTGGGTTGGTTCGGCGCTGCTTGGTTGGGTTGCCGGTGATATGATCTTGGCCGATCCGGCGTGGAGTGACTATGTTGATCAAAGCCTGTTGCACAGCCTGCAAAAACCGGTGGCTGTTTTGGGTGTGCTGTTCGTTTTGGGTTACAGCTATATCCACCGTCATCTTCAAAAAAGCGCCAGCACATCTGATGGTGTGTAACGGCCAGCTCAACTAAAGTAGACGATAAAAAAGGCCGTTTTCACGGCCTTTTTTACTGGTTCTGATGATCGCTTCGCCATTCATAATCCGTTAGCGGCAATCACCCGTGCGCGCCAAGGTTTGAGCACCGCGATTGCCAGCACGGAGGCCAGAATATTGGCGCCAGCTGCAATCAGAAAAACCGTGTCCCAGCTTCCTGTTGCTTCTTGGATCAGGCTACCGAACGGAACCAGCAAAGCGGCTGTGCCTTTGGCCGTATAGAGCAGTCCGGCATTGGTTGCGGCATATTGCGAGCCGAATGTGTCGGTGCATGTGGAAGGAAACAGCGAATAAATTTCACCCCAAGCAAAAAACACAAATCCTGACAGCAAGACAAACAATAAGGGATCAGACCCATAGAGATAGAGCAGATAAATGCCTAACCCTTCCAAAGCGAAGGCAATGAACATGGTCTGCTCACGCCCGATTTTATCCGAGACCCAACCAAAGAAGGGACGCGTCAATCCATTCAGGATGCGGTCAATGGTGGCAGCCCATGTGATGGCTGTCATGGTCCAAATAATCGTCACGGGCTGATCCGCAATCTTCAAATTGGCGGCGATCGGTTTGAGATTGGCTGTGACCATCAAGCCGCCAGCACCGACAATGACGAACATGAAATACATCAGAATAAAAACCGGTTCACCGCGCTTGTAGATGATGGTTCCGCCGACCAGAAAAATAAGAGCGGCCAAGACAAGCTGGAAGTAAAATAATTGCCCTTGCATATACATCAGCAAGCCAATGCAACCGATCCCGATGGAGGCTGCGATCCACCATTGAACAGGGCCGATGATTTCACTGGGCTTATATTGGCGGCGGCTTTGGGCCACGCGCAGATTGACGTTTGTTTTAGGGACTTGATCTGTTTTGGGGGCAATGAGGAAGAAGGCCAGAATACAGATAATGAGCCCTTGTCCGATGCCGAAATTCAGAAAGGTTTGTTGGAAACCTTGATCCTTGATCATGTTTTGAATGGGAACAACAGTCAGAGCCGATCCGGCCCCGAAGCCTGCGGCCGTAATGCCCGCGGCCAGTCCGCGTTTGTCCGGAAACCATTTCAAGGCGTTACCCACACAGGTGCCATACACACCGCCAGCCCCGATGCCGCAAATTATCATGGCGGCGTAATAGCCGTCGAGGCCACCGAGTGTGGTGGCGCGCGAGGTCATCCACCAGCCGATGCCGCATAAAACACCACCGATCAGGATCACAAGGCGCGGACCAAACCGATCCACAAACCAGCCTTCGATCGGTACAAGCCAAGTCTCGAACAAGACAAACAGTGTGAAGGCCACCTGAATATCAGATGGTTTCCAGCCAAATTGTTTCTGGATATCGGGTACAAAAAATGTCCAGCCATATTGGTAATTGGCAATCATGACCATGCAAACAACGCCAATGGTCAGCTGAAACCAACGATAAGTATCGCTGACTCGAATGCCTTCGCCTTCTTCCTGATGAAGCATTTTTGTTTCCCCCTATGAATGTCCGTACGTTTGGTATGCGTATGCGTATGCTTTTACGTATTGGATACTGAAGGAACTCAGAAAACACGATACACTTTTCGTCTGGCCCTGATCTGGCACATGATCAAAGGCATGAGGATAAATGATGCCTGATCCTTTAATCTTGGTATCCCACAAACCAGTTTGCAAGCGTCTTTTTCATTGCGCTGCGATAAGAGGGCATGATCAAGCCGGAATGGTTTCGCATGATTGAAACGGTGAGGAGATCAAAAAAAAGGTCGGGCTTATAGCCCGACCTGTGTCCTAGATATTTACAATCAAACAGAATTTTGATGGAGCCTCGTGCGGAAATGGGCGATCAAAGACCGAAAGGCTCGATGTCATCTTCGCGTGAATAGGCGGCGATCAAAATCAGCCCTGCGGCTTCGATGAAGGCGGAGCACAAAGCGAGGAAAGACAGGCGGGGGGCAGGCAAACGAATGGTCGAAGACATGGCGGTAACTCCTTAGGTCAAATGGCATGTCCTTGAACAATCAACTTTGTCCGGAACGCCATGGCACGGGAAGAAGGACTGGGAATGCAATGCGTGCGCCTACATTGGCATACCAGATGCCACATACCAACAAAAAATATTGCGGTGCAGCTATCGAATTATTGCATTGCAAAGAAAAAATAGGGGTGGTCACCTATGGGGTACGCGTCATTTATTGATGTAAAAAGAGTATGATATCAATGAGTTGCGGGTAAGGGACGAGGGGACGTCCTTCATTGACATCTGGCATTTGGTATGCCAGCTTTTCCACCGTAAAACAGCGGTCAAATACCGTTTCACCCCTGTGCCTGCCTTTTTTAAGCACAGAATGCGGTCTCAAACCGGTCAGGCCTTGGCGTTGTCTGTCGTTGATAACTGCTTTTTTATTGAAGACCCCAAACCCGCGGGGTTCAGTTCGTTTGTAAGCTTGAGTACAAATGTCTTTAGAAAGCCATATGGAGGAAAAGCCCATGAGTGATGCTTCGGTTGCCCATTCCGGCGAAGACCGTGAACTGACAGACGGATTTCATCTTGTCATCGATGCCCTGAAGCTCAATGGCGTGAAAACCATTTACAATGTGCCGGGTATTCCCATCACCGATCTGGGGCGTATGGCGCAGGCCGCTGGTATTCGGGTGATCTCTTTCCGGCATGAGCAACATGCAGGCAATGCGGCAGCGATTGCGGGTTATCTCACCAAGCAACCCGGCATTTGTCTCACTGTCTCGGCCCCCGGATTTTTGAATGGTTTGACGGCGCTTGCCAACGCA
>Ga0209085_1002545_pt1 | contig 10350 bp, 15 predicted proteins | sample C_131016_EF_Meta_FD_187310 | JGI IMG/M metagenome (GOLD analysis project Ga0209085, IMG submission 187310) | Freshwater microbial communities from Lake Croche, Canada to study carbon cycling - C_131016_EF_MetaG (SPAdes) (version 2) | ecosystem: Environmental > Aquatic > Freshwater > Lake...
ATACTTCTTCAGTTTTATATGATAAACATGATGTTCTAAATTCGTCTATATTATAAACCTTAAATGTTTCTTGTAATTTTCGTTTTAATGTTAAATTTGGAGTAGATATAAAATTTCGCATTTGTTTTCCTATGCTCCAATCTCCTATGATAATAATATGGTCTTTACTATATTTATTTACTATTTTATTTACAATATTATCTTCTGTTCGTTTCTTGTTGATATAACCATACCATTTGTATTGACGAAATTTTAGTTCTTGGTATAATGGAACTAACTTTTCATTTGCTTTTATTTTTGCTGTTATATATTCTTGGAATTTTTCTATATTACAGGTTTTAGAGTTATATTTATTTAATCCTTCTTCTATTTCAGTTATTCCTATTTTATCTCTGTAATTTTTCAGTAATGCTTGATATTTCAATCGTTTCGTTTCTTTCAAATATATTCTGTTGGTATAAGAAAAATGATTACCATCGTCATCCATCATAGAAAATAAACTTCTTTTTCCGGGATCAATAAAAATATGTTTCCCTTCTAAAAGTTCTTTTGGAACTTCATCAATATAAGGAAATTCAGGATTTTCTTGTTTTTCTTCCTTCTTGGATTTTTTAGGTTTATCTTTATTTTCTAATCTTCGTTGTTTTGCTAGTTCCTTTTGTAATTGTTTTTTATCTTCTTTGATTTTATCTTTTTGTTCTTTTGTTAATCCTTGCAATGCTTTCTTTCCTGCTTTTTTCTTATCTTTCTTTTCTTGTTCTTCTTCTACATAATCCTTGTGTAAAAATCTCAACGAAGTAGCATATCCATCCGTTATAATGGTAGAATCAAATACATAATTCTTTTTTGTTTGTGTTATATTGAAAAATGTGTTCCAAATAAATTCTTTGTTTTGTTCCAAACAATTATATAAATCTGCTTTTGTTTTGTTTTTTGGTTTTCCCTTATTTTTTCCTGATTGTATTTCAGTTTTTTTAGTAATCCAAACATCTAATAATTTTTGGTGTTTTTCAGTTTCTACAAATAATTCCACTAATGCTTTTGTATCTACTTGAATATGTCTTGGTATAGCGTTGGTTTGTATAGGAAAAAATTGGAAAGATTTTCTTTCTATTTTTTCTAATTCTAAACACATAAAAATCATATGTTTCAAATACTTATACGGTGTAATTTTAATGTCGTAATAATAACTATTTTCAAATGTTTCAGGAACAATCTTATTACGATTTTCTTTTAACCAATTATGGTATTTTTCATCACAAGTAAGAGTATTATTTATTATATCATTTTTAACTAAATTTATTTCTCTGTAAAGTTGTTTCTTAAATTCTTTATTTTCTATTTGTTTTTGATAAATATGTTTAAAATAGGAATTTACAAAGCGTTTAATATAATCAAAAAATCTCATCTTTATATTATTCTCAATAGCAGTAATCATCGTAGTAGAATAATAGTCTAAAATAGATGATAAATTACTGCCATCTTCTAATTCAAATGTATTTAAGTTTTGAAACTCATCTAATAAAATAGCATTATTACCTTTTGGTTTTTGTCCTGATGAAGATTTCATTATTGATTTCATACACATAGAAATAGTGTCTCCTGTAATTTCAGGTATTTCTTGATTATTATGATATTTATGAAGAACCCATAGTCGTAATAAAAAATATGTTTTTGTTGTAATAGCATTTGTTCTAATAATAGCATTTTGTAAGATTTCTATATTTTCCTTAACATCTTCATTATCCTTATGAAGAATGGAAGAAATAGGTAATTTCAAACACCGATATTTGTCAGGAGGTTCTTTTTTGGAATTCATCCTATATAATTTATATAAAGAAAATATCTTTAAATAAATATACGCAATTATTATATTATCCTAAATAAATTTTTGAATATAATTTTCTTATTTATTTTTTTATTCAAACTTTTAATAATGTCTGTTATATATTCTGTTTTATCTATATGATAAGAATACACTATTTCAATTTCTAATATATTATCAATATTTATATCTTTAAACATATATTTTAACCATTCAAATGGAAAATTAGTAGTAAATGACATTATTATTTTTATTCTTTTATTTATTTCTATTATTTTTTTTATAATATCAAGATGTCCTCTAAAATAATCTGGCACTTCTTTTGTATTAAAACTATCTGGTAATGGAAATCTCCATTCAAAATTAATATTTTGTATATTTTTTACACCTTTTCTCATTTAAAATGCCCAAAATAAAATAATTAAATATTATATATTATATAAAATGAATAAATCAAAAAAAAATTACAAAAAAATATTTCAAAAAATAATAAATAAATCAAAAAAATTTAGCAAAAAAATAAATAAAACAACAAAAAATAAATCAAGTTTAAAAAAATGTGAAAAATTTTGTAAAGATGATTACATGGTAGAAATGAAAAAAGTATTTAAAAAAAGTGCCGAAAAATATAATATTCCATATGAATCACCTACAAAACAACAAGATGAGTTTGCTTATAACACTTGTAAAAAAACCTTTTGTAATGAAAATTGTGAAGGGTATGATTTTAATGGTGATAAAAAAAAACAATTAGAATTTAAAAAAAAAATTATAAATGGTTTCCAAGATTCATATACAAAAAATAAAGTTGAAATGTTAAAAAAAAGAGGTGCAATGTCTGGGTGTGTTAATATAGGTGATTATGATATTTTTCATAAATAAAAATAGGCATTTTAAATGAGAAAAGGTGTAATTCATTAATAAGTTTATAAATACCTTCAAATGTATATATTTTTGAATGTATTTCTACATTATCAAGTAGTAAAATAAAACCATTTCCTGTATCAAAAGGTGTGTTATAACTAATAGTTATATTACTACAATTTATATCAATAAATTTTGTTATAGAATTATGTGTGAAACTTATTAAACTTGATGTATTTTTTTGTAATTTTTCTTCTAATTGTTGTATTTTACTATTTGTTTCACATAATATTTTTGTCATATCTATATCTTTTTGTATTAAACATTCTATTTTTTCTTCTAATAATTGTATTTTACTTTTAGTTTCATTAAGTTCCCCTTCAATTTCGTTATATGATTTTCCAAAAAAGTTCATTTATCCAAATATAAAACTGATAATTTATAATTAATTTATTTCAATTTTATTATAAAGTATTTTCAATTATATATTTTCTGCTTCTTGTTTCATCTTTTCTTTGCGTTTTTGGTATGCTCGTTGTCTATACTCCTTCAATTTTTCTGGATTTTCTTCTTTTAGTTTTTGTAAATAATTAGAACCTAATTCTTTATATTTGTCTTTATGCTTTTCATAATATCGCTTATGATTATCGCCATTCGTATATTTTTTTAAACGCTCTTCTAATTCTGCGTTCTTTTTTTTTAATTCTTCATTTTCTTTTTGTAATTCTTCCATTTATTATTATATAATAATTATTTTTAAATATTTTTGTGTATATTTATTATGAAGCAACATACCGAAGATTATAAACTAACTGCTGTTAAATATTATTTAGACCATAATGAAGATATGCGTGATACTTGTGATATATTCAAATGTAATTTTCAATCATTATCAAGATAGGTTAAAACATATAAGCAAAAGGGAAATCTAAACAGAAAAACTCGTAAAAATCATAATCTCAAAATTACACCTGAAATTGACAAATTTGTTAAAGAGTATGTAAGAAAATATAATACAACTACTTTATGGGAACTATCTAAATTAGTTGATGAAAAATTTAAAGTTCGTTTGAATGATAAAAGCATTTATAATATTTTACATAAACATAAACTCACAAGAAAAAGATTGAGAAGTAAATATTATCCTGAAAAGAAAGAAGGACAAGAAAAAGAAGATTTGGAAGAGTTTTATAAAAATTTAACAGAATTTGATTATAAAAGAACAATTTGTTTGGATGAAACATCTATATATTTGAATATGACCTTAACATATGGTAGAAGTAAGAGTGGGACAAGAGTAATAAAGAAAACCAATAAATATCCTTACAAAAGATATAATTTATTATGTGCTATAAGTGCTGATAAAGTAATCGGTTGGAAATTATATCCTGAAAGAAAAGGTGGAGTAAAAACTACAGATATTTTAGATTTTTACGATGAGTTTATTCAATCCAAATATAAAAATTATTTGGTAATAATGGATAATGCTGTTATTCATAAATCAAAACTAATAAGAGAAAAAATAGAATATGATAATAACAATTTGTTATATAGTGTTCCTTACCATCCAGAAACAAATAGTATAGAGGAATTTTTTAGTCAGTTAAAACATTATATCAAAAAAGAAAGTCCAAATACTTATGAAGATATTTATAATGTAATTTCTAATATTTTAGAAAAGAAAATAACAAAAGAACATTTAACAAATTACTTGAAACATAGTTATAAAATATACAAATCATAACTGCGTTTTGTCTCATTTTTCTTTCCGGTCGGTGTAATAATCATTAGTTATAAAATTTTGCTTCATTATTATTTTTTTGTAATATTTTGATTTCATTTTCCTGTGTATTTATTATATTTTCAAGAAAAGGTCGTATGTTATTTGGTTTTTTCAATAATTGTTTACTCATATGAACAGCCATTGAATGATGCGGAATCATCCCTAATTTATACTGATTTTCTGTTATCAAAAACTGGGCTCTGATACACCAAATGCTAGTTATTACAAATAATAAACCTATTGTAATTATAGTTATATTTTTATCAAACAACCCCATAAATAAAAACATCCACCCTGTCATAAGAAATATCATATAAAGGTCATTTATACTAACTCTTATGTCGGTATACTTATCAACCCATACATTCATTGTTGATAATAAACCAGATAGGATCATTGTACAAAACATGAAAAAATAATGATTATTATCAAAATGTTTCATTATATGAAATAGATAAAATATAATTTTTATGTACTTACAGGTTTTATTGATATACACTACCTAAACTACCAATTTGTTGACATTTTGGACAAACGCAATAATTATCATTGGCGCAATGTATTTCTTGACAATTGTCGTGTAACCTTATTTTACAACGTACGCAAATTACATAGCTAGTATCACTTATATTTTTATTACAAATATAACACGATTTTTCAAAATATTTACCAGTATACATATTATGTGATGATATGAAACTTCCCATGATGTAATTATATATGATGTTTTACCATATATAATTTATTGATTTCTAATTCAATTTTTTTATAAATCAAATAATTATTGTGGACCCGAGCCTAATTCAAGCGGAGGTCTCATGTAATCAGGTTCAATTGTACTTAAATTCCATGGTCCTACATACAATTGTGGATTAGGAGGTTCGGAACGAATTTGTAAGTTAGCGTTTCTTAAAGTTTGTCCAACACTGTCAATACCAATATGGTATCCTGCTTTTAATAAATTGACATTAGCAAGTTCACCCTTACCAGATGGGTCTTGGCAATAATTCAGCAGGATTTTGTATATTTGGTTGGGAACATGATGAAGGAATTCCTGGCATACTTGTTTGTACACCATTAGCGGAAGCAAAAACTTCATTTTGACCTTGTGGATTAGCAGGAACAACTCCAGTATTGTTCATTTGTGAAACATTTTTGTATTGCTTTGACATAACTGCGTTTGATTCATAACCAACCATTCCCTTAGATGAGATATATTTGACAAATAAACTAACACCGTAGGCTATAATTAATAAAACAATAATAGCTCCAATACCATATTCGTTCCATAGCTTCTTTAAAGATACAGTCATTATATAAAATTAATGATAAAATAATTTTTTAATTACACATTTAATTAAAAAATAAAAAGGCTTTTATTCTAAACATTACAAAAATCCTAAACTTATAAGTTTTCTAATTCGCTTTCGGAAACTTCATCAATTTCTTCGTCTATTTCATTTTCATCGTCACTGTTATCAATATTATCAAGTAAATATGTTTTTTTAATATTTTTTGCTTCTAAATAAGCGATAATTGCTGCTTTTTTTGCTAATTTTGCTTTATTTCTTGCTTCCTTATATAATTCGTAATAAACTTGGTTGGGTTTTTTTAAAGTAAATGTTTCTAAATTGTTCTCTAAACTAACATCTAAATCAATTTCCTTAAGTGTATCTTTATTTGTTTCCGAAATATCCAAATTGTTTATATTTAAATCTTCTATTTGAATTTCTACATTACCATCTATAATGCTATTTTTATCATTGCCAACGTTGTCAACGTTGTCAACGTTGCCATGGTTGTCATCGTTGTCATGGTTGTCATCGTTGTCATTTTCACGAATATCGTTATCTTCGATAACGGAAGTATTTCCTAAATTATTCTCAATATTGTCATTCGATTCAATAATATCGTTCGATTCAATAATATCATTACATGTCATTTCATCCTTATATGTTTCAATATTATTTTTGTTCTCTAAAGTAATAGTGTTCTTGTCATCACCATTTCGCTTCATTGTCTTAATTAAACAATTATTGAATAGCTGTTCATTATTATCTAAAACCATGGTCTGTTTCAATTCAATTTCAATTTGAAAATTTCTAGAGGTGAATTTAATACCCTGGATTTCTAAAATGGAAATCATATTCGTTTCAGTGTTTATATCATTTATTGTTAAAGACACTTCATTTTCGTCATATATTTTTATAGCAGGTTCATTGTTTGTATTAATTTTAACATTGGTTCTTAGTAGATAATATTTTCCAGACTTGTAAATACGTATAACTGAATTAAAAGCGCTCTCAACATCACTTCTATCTAAAGAATTCTGAAACCAACTTTCGCTTTTTTCAAAAATTAAATTTTGACAAGTTTCTTCTAAATTTTCAAACCATCTCATAAGAGTTTCTGAATTATTGTCAAAGATAAGATCACAATAATATTTTTTTCCTGATTTTACAAAGCCTTGTCTAGTTGAACTTTTAGTGGTTTGAATGTATAAAGGTGAGTTATTATGTAATATTTTTGTGAAATAAGCACCTCCTTGGATTCCATTCGGGGCTCCTAAAGTTAATTTAGAAAAATCGAAATTATCATTTGGTTCAATAATATTATTCATTATTATGGAAATAATAGAAAATTTTAAATTAAATAACACGCAAAAAAGCAATTAAATTTATATTATTATTTATTATGAGAGAATCTTTAGTACAACAATGTTTAGATATTTTAAAAAGAGATGATATAAAGAATGAATTTAAACAAATGTTGAAACCTCTAATTGATTTTATTTTATATGAAATATATCCTTATATTTATATTACGGTAACTTTAGTACTAATCATTTTTATCATGATTTTAGCAATTTTATTATTATTAATTTATATTCTGCGTAATAAACATTTTTAAATTATTTTTATTCTTCGTAAATTATATAAATGACAAAACGTTCTTATAGAAATAAAAAAGGCGGAAATGCTGATATTAATCTACCATACAGTGCTGATAATCAGATGAAATATGGCGGATACAAACATAGTGGAAATAAGAAAGGAGGTGCGGGCGAACCATATTCATCAGCTGCTTCTTATGGTGTATATGTAAACGGTCCCGACGTCACTAATCAGTTTAACAGAGTATTTTCACAGACAGGACTAGACGCAAGTAACCCTAGTAATAATATTGTTGGAGTACAAGGGCAAAACATACCAAAAATGTTAAGAGGTGGATCAAAACGCCGTCTAACGAAACGTACTACAAGTATGAAACATAGAAAAGGTAAACGAGGTGGTTATTTTGGCCAAGTATTAAGACAAGCTATTGTTCCTTTTGGTCTTCTTGGATTACAACAAACTTTTGGAAGAAGAAAGCATAAATCTTTGAAACACAAAATGACACGTAAATATCGTAAATAAACTCGTATAGTTCGATGTTTTACATAAAATCAATTTTTATGTAAAATTATGGTATATTATATTATTAGTAAATAATAATGAGTTTTGAACAAAATATACAACAATGGATTCAATTAGATAATCAACTCAAAATGTACAGCGAAAAAATAAAAGAATTAAGAGATAAAAAAAATGTGCTTGAAAAAAATATAACAGCCCACGCTACTAATAATAATATGTTAAACTCTGCTATTACAACTAGCAAAGAAAAATTAAAATTTGTAAATACAAAAATAGCTTCACCGCTTTCATTTAGATATCTCGAAAAAAGTTTAGGCGAAATAATCAAGAATAAAGATCAATTAGATAGAATTATTCTCCATATCAAAAACAATAGAGATATTCGGGTTATTCAAGAAATAAAGCGATTTTCGAATAATTAATTAATCTTATAATAATTTATATGACGACGACTTCGAATTATAGTATAGATAATTATATTGGTCCAGATGAATTGATATATAATAAAAGTACAGAAAATGGTATTTATAGTGGAGGTTTCAGTATAAAATCAATAATGATGCAAAACAATATGTCCCCGATTATTACATTAAATAACACAAATGGTCAAAATGGTCAAAATGGTGGTAACCTACAAAATGTATCAGATTTGTTCGACAATCTTGTAGTACCCAATTGGGCGATTGCTTATTCTTATACAAAAGGAGGCGGCGTTACAAATGATCATGTGAACGATGACGACGAGTTTGTTGAAGAAGAGTTACATGAAAAATTATTGTCACTCGTAAAAGTTCACGACAATGAATTAAGAGAGAAAAATACAGCAAAGAATAAGAAAAAAACAAGAAAAATATACCCAGTCCAAAGCAGCAATAAAAAAAGTAAAAAGAGACTTCATAAATAGATTTAGAAATGAGTATTTTTATTCAAAATGTTCATTCAGTTTGTTATAACTATCTGGATTATTTACTTTACATATTTTATGTGTATCTCCATTATCTTTTAGATTACAACCAGATACTTTGATACAAACTTCTAAACAATCACTCATTTTTTTTACCCATCTTATACAGTTTTCATTTACAATTCTGTTATCATCTGTTTTGAAATATACTGTCTTACTATTTTCCATTGTTACATAAAACGTTATAATAGTTTTATATTGTTTATAAAAATATTATACACTAATTATTCACCCCATCTGTTATGATTAAAAGGTGAAACAAGAACATCATCAATATGATTTTTCCAATAATCAACTTTTTTCTGAAATTCAATGTCTTGTATCGTTTCTGGATAAGGAGAAGATATTTTCATTAATTCATCTTCTTCTTCTGTTATTTTTGGTTTATTTCCATAACAATTAACACCAAATCTAACATTTGGATTTGCTATATAACCACCGTTTATTCCAGGACGTCCACAATCATGTTCGTGACCCTTAATATTTTGTAAATTATTAAATGTATTTTGTTGAGTCGGGAATAATGCCATTTGTTTTTCTGACCAACCATAATTACACCATTCACCACCATTCTTATATGCATCTTCTACTTGTTGATATGTTGCTAATTCAGACCCATATGCTTTACAAATTGCTTTCGCATTATCATATGTATAGTAATTACCTGGTATGTTAAAAACTTGTTTCCTATACTGTATTTCTGGTACGGTTGTAGAAATTGGTAAGTCATTTTGACCTGGACCTTGACTTTGCTTGTCTCCTGGATTTTGATCTACTAAAATATCAACTTCTGCTTTATTTGTAAATAAATTTTTTAAATAAGCAGTAATATTTATGCTAAAAAAGTATTGAAAAGCGTTTGCTATTATTAAAAAAATCAAAACAAAAACTACTAAAATGACAAAAAAATTTTGTGAAAAACTGTTGGTATCATTACCAATGATACTCACACTACTCATACTATTCATATTATTTTCATTATTTCCTAAAGAAGAAAAAAATACAAAATAAGATATCAAAACCAAAAATAAAATGATAAATACAGCTGGATTTAAAACAAAATTATTTATATAATTATACATATTTACAGGATCTGTTGTTGATGTTGTATTTACTTCCATATATTATATATATATATTACTGGATTTGTTTTTTTCTATAAAAGAGAACATAAGCTTTTGGTGAAATAATTGACTCTACTGATTTTATTTCAGAAACATTTGTATCGTTGAAATGATACCATTTACCATTAGCATTTTTTACGTAACAAGTATAATGACCACCGTGTACAGATCCAGAATGATTACATACACCATATAACTCGTAAATGTACGATTTTTTATTATAACCAATGACATAACTGGATAAATCTAAATCATCGAGTGGAAAAGAAATCAATATTTGATTTTTTTGATTCCTAAAATTAAATCTCTTGAAATCAATTACGAGAATAGTCGGAAATGACCAAAATAATATCCGTTTTTTTATATCTATTTTT
>Ga0209085_1002546_pt1 | contig 10345 bp, 5 predicted proteins | sample C_131016_EF_Meta_FD_187310 | JGI IMG/M metagenome (GOLD analysis project Ga0209085, IMG submission 187310) | Freshwater microbial communities from Lake Croche, Canada to study carbon cycling - C_131016_EF_MetaG (SPAdes) (version 2) | ecosystem: Environmental > Aquatic > Freshwater > Lake | place...
CCCTATGGCCAGCACGCGGCCCTGCTCGACCGCGGGCATCCAGTAGGCCAGCCGGCCGCCGACGTGGATCGTCTCGTCGCCCACCTGCACGGCGCGGGTCTCACCCCAGGCCCGCCCGCGGGCGTCCTCGTCGTCAGCCAGGTCGAGCGGCTCCGCGAATCGCAGCGTCCAACCCCCGACGACGTCGCCGCCACCGAGGTCGGCGGTGCCGGCCTGCCAGCCCGCGAGCAGTTCCTCCACGTCGGCCAGACCGCGGCCGCTGAGCTTCTCGAGCTCGGCGACCCCCGCCTCGACCCGCGGCCCGAGCGAGCGGACGAACTGGCGGCCCTCGTCGTCGGCGACGATCGCCGCCGGTCGCGCGAGGAGCATCAGCTGCGATCCCGGGGGGAGGTAGGCCAGCGTCGGCGGCCGCCCGCTGGTGGGCGCCGCCCAGGGCAGGTCGGGGGAGTCGATGATCGACACGCGCGGCCCCGCCGGCCGGGCGGCCTCGGCCGGCGGGGCCGGCTCCGGCGTCGACACGGCCATCGCCTCCGGGCCGGCGGGTTTGCCGTTTGCGGCCGAGGGGGTCTGCGCGGTTTTGTCGGCGGCGGGCTTCGCGGTCGTACTGCCGGCGGGCTTCGCGGGTGCCCGCGTTGTGTCGCCGTCGGAGGCGGTCGCCGTGGTGTCGGTCCCCGTGCCGCTCGTCGTGTCGCCGGCGGTATCGGCCTCGCGGTCGCCGGCCGGACGGGATTCCGTTCCACCGCCGCGGAACAAGGCCACCGCCAAGGCAAGCGCGGCGACGCCCGTCGCGAGCCCCGCGCCGATCCAACGGAGCCGCTCGGCACGCTTCCGCGCGGCACGGGTGGCCCGCTCGACGGCGGAGGAGCCCGACGTGGTGAGCTGGGGCGTGCCGGGCTGCGCCGCCGCGACGCCCGCGAGCTGCGCCGCCGGATCGAACGCGACCGTGTCGACCGCCGCCGCGGCCGGTTCGGGAGCCGCGGCCCCCACGGCCGGCTGCTGCGGCGGGGGCAGCGACACCGAGACGGGGGGCAGGCCCATGCAGGCGGCGAGGGCGTCGGCCGCCTCCGCGGCGTCGGGATAGCGGCTCGCGGGCTCGCGGGACACGAGGTAGGAGACGAGGGTGGCGAGTTCCACCGGCACCCGGGGCGGCCCGAGCGGCTCGGGGCCGACGAAGGCGGCCTGCGAGAGCGTCCGCTGCGCATCGCCCTGCCAGCACGGCGCCCGGCCGGTGAGCAGCGCGTGCAGCACGCACCCCAGTGAGTAGACGTCGCTGCGCCGGTCGCAGACGCGGCCGGGCAGCATCAGTTCGGGAGCCACGAACGAAGCCCGGCGGCCCAGCCGCGCGATGCGGTCGGTGGAATCGACGAGCGGCTGCGTGGACACGGCGTGGGGATCGCCCGCCAGCGGGATCTGCAGGAGCCGCACCCGCCGGCCGCCCGGGCCGCCGAGGGCATCGACGCTCCCCTGGCCGCCGTTGCCGCCGCCGGCGGGCTCGACGCGGATCGAATCGAGCGAGATGCTGCCATGCACGGCGCCGCGACGGTGGAGCTCGCCGGCGGCGCGGAAGATCGGCAGCATCACCTCGCAGGCCAGCGGGGATGGCAGCGGGCCGAGCCGCACGAGTTCATCGGCGAGCGTCGGGCCCTCGACGTCCTCGCAGACGAGGATGCGGTTGCCCTGCACCTGCTCGAGCGCCCAGGTGCGGCTCAGCGCCGGGTCGGTGGCGTCATGGGCGATCGTGGCGCGGCGGACGATCTCGGTCCAGACATCCACCCGCTGGCACAGCCGGGGATCGAGGACGAGCAGGCCGACCGTGCGGCCCGTCGGCTCGTGGCGGGCGCGGAAGAGCCGCCCCGCGCCTTCGGCTTCCAGCCGGTCGAGGAGCCGGTAGTCGCCGATGAAAAACGGTCCGGAATCCCCGGCGAGCAGTCTGCGGCCCTGCCACTTCGTCAGGCTGCCGCGTTTCACGAGCCACTTGGCGACGGCGGTCGTGGCCGCCTCGGCCGTGGCGGGGGCGGGCTGCGTCGCGGCCTCGGCCTCGTAGTCGCGCCGCAGGCCGGCCAGCACGTCGGCGGCGAGCAGCCGACTCGCGGCGACGAGCTTCCAGAAGTCCTCGGGGCTGGGTGTGGGCATGTGGGCATCCCTGGGCGAGCCCACATCATAGCCGGCGCGGTCTCCCGCCCGGAGAGCGCCGGACGAACCCCCGGGGGACTTTCCCGGCCGAGCGGCTACACTCCGGGCTTCCCGCGCCGTGGAGAACCTGACGCCATGCGGTCAAGCGAAGCGATCGGCATCTATTTCAACCGGGCGGCCGACCAGCTCGACCTGTCCGAGAACACGCGGCGGCTGCTGTTGACGGCCCGCCGCGAGGTGCAGGTGCAGATCCCGGTGGAGCTCGACTCGGGGGAGCTGGCCACCTTCATCGGCTACCGCGTGCAGCACAACAACGCCCGCGGACCCATGAAGGGCGGGCTGCGCTACCACCCGCAGGTCGACCTCGAGGAGGTGCGGGTGCTCGCGTCGCTGATGACCTGGAAGACCGCCGTGGTCAACATTCCCTACGGCGGCGCGAAGGGGGGCGTGGCGATCAACCCCGCCAAGTACTCGCGGCACGAATTGGAGCGGATCACCCGCCGGTTCGTGGACGCGATCCACGACCTCTTCGGCCCCGACGTCGACATCCCCGCGCCCGACATGGGCACCACGCCCGAGGTGATGGCCTGGATCATGAACCAATACGGCAAGTATCACGGGTTCGCGCCGGCCTGCGTCACCGGCAAGCCGGTCGACTACCACGGAATCGCCGGCCGCGACGAGGCGACCGGCCGCGGGGTGGGCAGTCTCACGCTCAAGCTGCTCAGCCGGCTCGGCCGCCGCATTCCGGGCACGCGCGTCGCGATCCAGGGCTTCGGCAACGTCGGCACCCACACCGCCAGCTTCCTCCGCGACGCCGAGTGCCGCATCGTCGCCGTGAGCGACGCCACCGCCGGCTTCCACCGCGCCGAAGGGCTCGACGTCGGGGAGATGCTGCGGCACGCGCAGGCCAACGGCGGCCGCCTCGACGGCTTCCGCGGCGGCGACGCGCTCTCCAACGCGGAACTGCTCGCGCTCGACTGCGACGTGCTCATCCCCGCGGCCCTCGGCGGGGTGCTGACGAAGGACAACGCCGAGGCGGTGCGGGCCCCGATCATCGTCGAGGCGGCCAATGCGCCCACCGAGCCGGAGGCCGACGCCATCTTCGACCGCCGCGAGGTGGTGGTGGTGCCCGACATCCTCGTCAACGCGGGGGGCGTGACCGCGAGCTGGTTCGAGTGGGTGCAGAACCGGCAGCACTACCAGTGGGGCATCAACCGGGTGCGGCAGGAGCTCGACCGGATCCTCGGCGAGTCGTTCGAGCAGGTCTGGCAGCTCGCGGCCTCGCGCGGGGTGACGCTGCGGACGGCCGCCTACATGCTCGGGGTCGGCCGGGTGAGCCGGGCCACCGTGCTCGGCGGCGTCGGCTGAACAGCCGGGCCGGCTTCGGGGCTCGGGCAACCCCCGACGTCGGCATCATCGCGTCGGCGTCATCGCGTCGGCATCATCGCGTGTGGCGATACCACTCGCCCCGCAGCCACTCCGCCACGATCTCGATCTGTCGCCGCGACAGCGCCGCGGCGGATCCGTCGGCGCCGCCGCCGAAGCTCGGCATGCGGTCGTTGGAGTCGCCGTAGAAGCGTTCGTGCGTCGGGTCGGCGATGATGCCCACGAGCCACTCCCGCGAGCCCCAGCCGGTGAGGTCGGGCGCGCCGCCGGGCTCGGTGTCGTTCTTGCCGAAGCGGTGGCACGAGCCGCATCGCTCGCCGTCGGCCACGAGTCCCCTGCCCTGCTCGATCACGGCCGCGGCCGCGTCCTTCGGCGCCAGGCCCGCCTCGGCCGCCATCGCCACCACCACCGCCTCGACGTCGTCCTTCGTCCAGGTGTCGGCGTCGGCGAGTTCGCCCTGCACGAAGCCCACCATGTCGCCCTGCTTGTGGGCCGTGTTGCCGAAGTACGCCGGTCCCGCCACCTGCCCGGGGTCGAGCAGGCCCCGCATCCAGGCGACGGAGCCGAAGCCGTGCAGGTTCGCGGCCGAGGCGCGGGCCAGCACGGCCGCGGCGCCCGGGTCCGCCGGATCGATATGGGCGTGGCAGCCGGCGCAGTGCTGCGCGAAGAGCCGCGGGCCCTGCGTGAGCGGGTCGCCGCGGACCAACTCGAGGGCGCCAGCCGGCGGGATCCGTTCCGGCCGCCCCGCCAGCTCGACGGCCCGGGCGGCGTCAGTCTTGGCCTGCCGCACCGCGTCGAGGAACGACTGCGAGTGGCGGATCCGGACGAGCTTCCGTGCGCGGGCGTCGAAGGCGGCGATCCGCGCCGCGTCGCCGCCGAAGTGGGCGGCGATCCTCTCCCGGTCGTTGCCCGTCTCCTCGAGCAGTTGCTCCACGTCCGCGAACGCCTTCCTGTCGGACCAGACCGCGGCGTAGTCCTCGTTGGTGGCGAGGGCGGTGAGCAGGCCCACCCCCGCCAGGAGCGCGAGCGTGAAGGCCACGTTGAAGCGGTGGCCGAGCTGCCAGCGGCCGAGGATCGGCATCAGGAACATGACGCCCATGACGAGGCCGGGCACGACGATCGCGCCGAGAAACTCACCGCTGGCGCCCCAGCCCTCGAAGACCTTGAGGAACTGGAAGAGAAAGAGGAAGTACCACTCGGGCCGCGCCGCGGCATAGGGCTCCGACGGATCGGCGGGAGCCCCGAGCTCCGCCCCCAGCTCCCCCGGCACCACCGGCCGCCCCTCGAGCACGGCCCGCACCGCGGGCACGAGGATCACGCCGAGCACCACCGCCATCACGGCGAGCATCGCCACCGCGTCCTTGAGCACCTGATCGGGCCAGAACATGGCGTCGGGGCGGGTGAGCGGCTGCTTCGCGCACAGGCCGTGCCGGCGGAAGAGGCTCAGGTGCACGACGAGCATCACCACGAGCGTCGCCGGCAGGAACCCGGCGTGCAGCGCGAAGAACCGGGTGAGCGTGTGATGGCCGTAGTCGGGCCCGCCGACGACCAGCTGCTGCAGGGACGGCCCCACCAGGGGCACGAGGCCGGCGAGGTTCGTCGCCACGCGGGTGGCCCAGTAGCCCTTCTGGTCCCAGGGGAGCAGGTAGCCGGTGAGGGCCATGCCGAGCACGAGCATCATGAGCACGAGCCCGAGCCAGAAGTTCACCTCGCGGGGGGCGCGGTAGGCGCCGTCGATCACGACCTGCATGAGGTGCAGCGCCAGCAGCACCACCATCGCCTGCGCCATCACGTGGTGGATGCCCCGCAGGAGCCAGCCGCCCGTCATCTCGTGCTGGATGTAGTAGACGCTCTCCCACGCGGTCTGGGCGCTCGCCGAGTAGCTCGACCAGAGCACCAGCCCCGTGATCACCTGCGTCATGAAGGCGAAGACGAGCGTGCTGCCCCAGACGTACCGCCAGCGGGCGCCGCCGGGCACCCGCTCGTAGAGCGCCTCGTGGACGAGCGCCCGGTAGCCGGTCCGGTCGTCGAGGAAGTCGGCGAGCCTGGCCAGCGGGCCGGTTCTCCCGGCCGCCGGGCCGTTGGCTGCGGAACGCCGGTGACGCTGCGGGTCGGCGGTCATGGGCGGGCCACCTGTTCGGCGATGCCGGTGTAGAAGTTCTGCCACTTCACGGCGACTGCTCCGTTCTTCTCCACGCGGCACTCGAGGCCGTCCATCGGCCGCGGACTCGGGCTCGGGGGCACGATGCCGCCGTCGGCCGCGAACCGGCTGTTGTGGCAGGGACAGCGGAAGCACCGTTCCTGTGGCTCGATCTCCACGAAGCACCCGGCATGGGGGCAGGTGGCGGAGAGCGCCTCCACGGTGGTGGAGCCGGGCGTGCGTCGCAGGTAGACCGCGCCGATCGGCTCCGCAGCGAAGCCGGTCCAGGCGTCGACGCGGTCGGCCACGACGGGAAAGCGGCGCGGCAGGCCGTCGTCGGGCACGCTGCCGAGATCGGTGACCGGCAGGAATGCGGCGGCGGCGCCGCGGCGGCGGAGCGGGTCGAGCGTCGTCCAGAGACCGGCGACGACCGCCGGCAGCATAGCCAGACCGCCGCAGCAGATCGCCGCGAGGCCGGTGAGGAAGCCGCGGCGTTCCGCGGCGGCGTTGCGGCCGCCGCCGGAGGAGGCGTCGCGTTGGGAGTGATCGGTCAGAGGGCACCTCGTCGAAAGGCAAACACGAGCGCGAGGAAGGGCGGCCCTACCAGAGGCCGCCATCGTGGCGGGGGCGTTCCGTCGCCGGAGGCGGGCCGCCGCGTCGCATGCACTGTAGCAGGCGGGCGGGTCAGGCCGTCCCGAGCTGGGTGACGGCCTCGTTCACGGCCTCGGTGACGCGGGCGTGGGCGGCGTCGAACGGCCCGTCGATGATCGCGCCGGCGGCCGCCTTGTGCCCGCCCCCGCCGAACCGGCCCGCCAGGGCGCTCGCGTCGAGCGGGCAGCGGCTGCGGAAGCTCACCTTGATCCGGCCGTCGGGCTGTTCGATGAGGATCGCCGCCACCTCCGTGCCCTTCACGGCCAGGGTCAGGTTGACGAGGTCCTCGGTGTCGTGGGGCGTGGCGTGCGTCTCGCGGATGTCGGCCTGCCGCACGGTGGAGGTGATCACGCGGCCCCCGTGGGAGGTGCGGGCGCCGGCGAGCGTGCGGCCCACGAGGTGCAGCCGCGCGAGCGTGTCCTGCTCGAAGAGCTCGCGGTAGATCGTGGGCGGCGCCGCGCCGGCGTCGACGAGGCGGGCGGCGATCCGGAAGGTCTCGCCCGACGTCGAGGGGAAGCGGAAGCCGCCCGTGTCGGTCGACAGGCCGGCGTAGATCGGCGTGGCGATCCGCTCGGTGAGCGGCACCCGGAGCCGCTGGCCGATCTCGGCGACGATCCGGGCCGTGGCCTCGGCCGAGGTGTCCTTGAACCAGCGGTCGCCGAGGTCGTCCTCGCTGACGTGGTGGTCGATCACGAGCACCCGGTCGCGCATCGCCTTGAGCACGTCCCCCATCGCGCCGAGTTGGGCCCAGGCGCTCGTGTCGAGCACGATCAGCAGGTCGCGGTCCGCGAGGTCGGCGGGCCGCACCTTCTCGGCCAGCGACTCGATCCGCCCCTCGGGGTCGAGCCAGCGCAGGGCCGCCGGCGTGGCCTGCGCGTTGACGATCCGCACGTCCTTGCCGATCGCCTCGAGGATGCCGGCCATCCCCAGCTCGCTGCCGAGGGCGTCGCAGTCGGGGCGGACGTGGCTCGTGAGCACCACGCGGTGACACTGCCTGAGAATCTCGAGCAGGCTGGCCCAGTCGAGTCGCATGTGGAGACGCTCCGGTCGGACGGTGGAGGGGCGTGGCGGGATCGTGGGGAGGGCGCGGCCGCGGTCGGTCAGGGAAACGGGCCGGCCGCGGCGACCGACGCGACCGCCGTCGCCACGTCGTCGGCGAGTTGGGCCTTGAGGTCGTCGGTCGAGGCGAATCGACGAGTGTCGCGCAGCCGGTCGATGAAGTCAACGTCGAGCGTCGCGCCGTAGAGATCGCCGGTGAAGCCCACGAGGTGCGGCTCGACGGTGATCCGCGTCTCGCCGAACGACACCACCGGGCCGACGTGGACGGCCGCCGCGTGGACGCACCCGCCGGGAACGACGACCCGGGCGGCGTAGACACCCGCCGCCGGCAGGAGGGTGGCGATGTCGGCGAGGTTCGCCGTGGGGAAGCCGAGCGTGCGTCCCCGTCGGGCACCCTCCACCACCCGGCCGGTGAGCCGATACGGAGCGGTGAGCAGCGCCGCCGCCTCGCGGACGCGGCCCGCGGCGACGAGCCCGCGGATCCGCGAGCTCGAGACCGGTCCGCCGTCGCAGAGGACCGGGGGGACCGTCTCGAGTTCCATGCCGGCGCCGGCGCAGAGGGTGCCGAGGAGATCGACGTCGCCGCGGCGGCCGGCGCCGAAGCGGAAGTCGGGCCCCTCGACGACCGCGCGGGCCCGCAGGCCCCCCCGCAGCACGTGGGTGAAAAACTCCTCCGCGGTGAGCGCCACGAGCGCCTGGTCGGTGGGCTGCACCGCCACCGCGTCGACGCCGAGGCCGAGCAGGAGTTGCGCGCGGCGGGCGGTCGTGGTGAGCGGCGGCGGCGCGGCGTCGGGCCGGAGGATCGCCGCGGGGTGGGGATCGAACGTGAAGGCGACGGCGGGCACGCCGAGCCGCCGTGCGAGGCCGACGAGCCGGGCCACGATCGCCGCATGGCCGCGATGCACGCCGTCGAAATTGCCGACCGTGACCGCGGAGCCCGCCTGGAGAAACGCGGAGCCCGCTTCCAGAGACGCGGAGCCCGCCGGCAGGGAAACCGCGGAGCCCGCCGGCAGGGAAACCGCGGAGCCCGCCGGCAGGGAAACCGCGGAGCCCGCCGGCAGGGAAACCGCGGAGCCCGCCGGCAGGGAAACCGCGGAGCCCGCTTCTAGAAACGCGGAGCCCGCCGGCAGGGAAACCGCGTCCTGCGTCGGCGGCGTCGCCGCGGCGGGAGCCGGGGAACGGACGGCGACGATCACGGAGGGGGGCGGGATGTGGCGCACGGGTGGGCGACGAGGGGGCCGGGGAGAAGCGGAGTGTAGCGTACCACTGCTCGGTCGGCCGTCGGCCCCGGCGGCCTCGGCGGGGAGGTATCATCTCCCGGGTCGATCCGTGGCGAGGAACCCGCATGGCCGGCGAAACGAGCGACGACAAGCAGATTTACCTGACGGACGAGCTGGCCTGCCGGCTCGCCGCGATCGACATCGGCTCCAACAGCGTGCGGCTGCTCGTGGCGGAGGCGCTCCGCGGGGGCACCTACCGGATCCTCGACGAGGAGCGGGAGCCGACGCGGCTCGGCCGCAGCGTCGCGGAGCGGGGCCTGCTCGACGACGAGTCGATGGAGCGGACGATCAAGGCGCTGCGCACGTTCAAGGAGATCGCCGGCGGCTATCAGGTGACGAGCCTGCGGACGATCGCCACGTGCGCCGTCCGCGAGGCCCGCAACGGGCCCGAGTTCTGTCGGCGCGTCCGCGAGCAGGTGGGACTCGAGGTGGAGGTGATCTCGGGCGACCGCGAGGCCCGGCTCGCCTTTGCCAGCGTGCAGAACGCCTTCGACCTCACCGGCAAGAACGTGATCGTGGCCGACATCGGCGGGGGCAGCACCGAGATCGTCTTTGCCACCGGCAACCTCGTCGAGGCGATCTTCTCGACGCCGCTGGGGGCCGTGCGGCTCACGGAGCAGTTCGACCTCGGCGAGGGGGCCGAGCCGGAGGCGGTGCTGCGGGACGCCGTGCGGCTGGCGGACGAGGTGGCCGGGCTCCTGAAGAAGCGCACCACGCGGCCGCTCTTCGCGCCCCACTTCCTCGTCGGCTGCGGCGGCACGTTCACCACGCTGGCCGAGCTGGTGATGGCCTCGAAGCGGGAGGCCGACCTGCCGGTCGCGGGCTACCGCGTGTCGCACGCCGAGGTGCGGCACCTCCTCGACCGGCTGCTGAAGATGCCCGTGCGGGCCCGTCGCGGCATGCCGGGCATGACGCCCGACCGGGCCGACATCATCGTGGCGGGCCTGACCATCGTCGACGCGCTCATGAAGCGGTTTCGCGTGAACACGCTCGTCGTGCACACCCGGGGCGTCCGCGACGGGCTCGTCCGCGAGATGATCGACGACGCGGTGGGCACCGCCGTGGACGATCCGGCCCACCGCGACGCGGCGATCGAGCGGCTGGCGGCCGCCTGCTCCGGCGAGGCGGAGCACGGCCGCGCCGTCGCCCGGCTGGCCGGCCGCCTCTTCGACCAGCTCTGCGAACCGCTCGAGCTGGTGCCGGGCGACCGCTTCCTGCTCGAGTGTGCCGCCCGGCTGCAGGACGTGGGCTACGTGATCAACTACGACCAGCACCACAAGCACAGCTACCACCTGATTCGCAACAGCCGGCTCCCCGGGATCCGCTCCCACGACCTCGAGATCATCGCCAACGTCGCCCGCTACCATCGCGGCGCCCATCCCAAGCGGAAGCACGAGAACCTCGCCCGGCTCTCGCCGGAGGACCAGCGCCGCGTGCAGCGGATGGCGGCGGTGCTGCGGCTCGCGGGGGGGCTCGACCGCAGCCGGTCGCAACAGGTGCGGGACGTGCGGACACGGATCGAGGACGGGCGGGTGTTCCTCGACGTCGTGGCCGACCAGGAGCCGCTCGTCGACATCTGGGGCGCCGAGCGGCGGACCGACCTGTTCGAGCGGGTGTTCGGCCTGCCGCTGTCGATCCAGTGGGCCGGACCGCCGGACGCGGCCCCCGAGCGGAATGGGCGGGCGTCCCGGCC
>Ga0209085_1002549_pt1 | contig 10339 bp, 10 predicted proteins | sample C_131016_EF_Meta_FD_187310 | JGI IMG/M metagenome (GOLD analysis project Ga0209085, IMG submission 187310) | Freshwater microbial communities from Lake Croche, Canada to study carbon cycling - C_131016_EF_MetaG (SPAdes) (version 2) | ecosystem: Environmental > Aquatic > Freshwater > Lake...
CGTCGCGAGGGAGTACGAGCGTGCCACAGGCCTTGTCACGCACGTGCACGAAGGCACCATCAGACACCCCCTGCACCCCCACCTCTTCGCCCACGTCGACCGGCTGGTGTCAAGGGACGGACAGGGGGTGCTCGACGCCCAAGGGAACGTGTGCGCCACCACGCTCTTGGAGTGCAAGACGGCGAGCGCGTTCAGCGCCGCTCAGTGGGGACGGGCGGGAACTGACCACGTACCGCACGCGTACCTCGTGCAGTGCGTCTGGTACACGGCCCTGACCGGGTGCACGGAGGCGCACCTGGCGGTGCTGCTTGGAAACAGTGACCTGCGTGTCTACAGGATAGGCCACGACCCGGCGCTGGGCGAGCGCCTGGTCAAGTCGGCGCTTGACTTCTGGGACGACCACGTGATGGCCGGGGTCCCGCCCGCGCCCACAACCCGCGACGATGTCCTGGCCCTGTACCCCAGGGAGACCCCGGGGCGTGTAGTTGAGGCGGACCCCACGACCCTGTCACAGCTCAGGAGGCTGCAGCGCATCCAAGGGCTCACCAAGCGGCTGGACGCCGAGTCGCAGAGGGTCAAGGACCAACTTGCAATCCGCATGGGCCCGGCTGAGCGTGTCTGCCACAACGGACAGACACTCGCAACCTGGAGGGCGGGCTCGCCCACCAGCAGGGTCGACGTGACACGCCTTCGCAAGGAGCGCCCGGAGGTTGTGAGCGAGTACCTCGTCGAGTCGCCGGCACAGAGACGGCTTTTGTTGGGGGGCGCACAAAATGCATAAACGCCCACCCAGCACCGAAACAAAGTTGGACAACGCTGGCGATCAAGACGCCCACCCACGGACTAACTGCCACCCCCGCGACCAACTTTCATGCCATGGCCACATGGCCGCCGCACCTGCCCACGTGACAGCCCAGGACCTGCCAATCTTCAGGAGGTGCGCCAAGCGGTCTGGCATGAGCACAGAGAGCTTTGTGCACGCGCTCACGCAGACCTCCCTGCGCCACCTCACCGTCTGGACTCAGGCGGACCTGGAGGCCCTGCTGCTGGCGTCCGAGCGCCACGGCCTGAGCCCCATAGGGCGCGAACTCTTCCTCCTTAGGGACGGCGACGAGTTGGACAGTCCCGCCTTGGTCGTGCTGGGCGTAGACGGCTGGTGCAGTCTGATTAACTCACACAGGAAGTTCGCGGGCGCGCAGTTCAGGGAGTCCGAGGAGCTCGTGGACGGTGTGCCCGCCTGGATGGAGTGCACCCTGCACCGCTGGGACAGGCGCGTGCCGACAAGCGTTCGGGAGTACTTCAACGAGGTCCGGGGCCTCAGCCAGGCCTGGCTGACGCACCCCAGGAGGATGCTCCGGCACAAGGCCCTCGTTCAGTGCGCCAGGCTTGCCTTCGGGATGGTCGGTGTGTACGACCACGACGAGGCACAACGCATATCTGAGGGCAAGGCACCCGAACATGCGAGGGGGCTCAGGCACCCGTCGCCCGTCAGGGCAGCCAGGGCCAACAAGCCCTTGGGGGTAGACGCCGTAAAGGCACAATTGCGAGGGTAGGCCGAGTCATCTCCCGAAATTACTAATTCGCAAAACGGACAAGTTCTCATTTAGGTGCCGACCGGTGCCGTGGTGCCTGAGGGGCATCTAGTGCTGCACCCACAAAGGTGCCGCCAGCAGGGTGTTCAGGAGTGACGCCTAAAATCACTCCCTTTGTGATCCACAGCGCAGGAGCCCCCATGGGACGCACCCTATACGACAAGATCTGGGACGAGCACGTCGTCCACACCGAGGACGACGGCACGTCGGTGCTCTACATAGACCGCCACCTCGTCCACGAGGTCACCAGCCCGCAAGCCTTTGAAGGTTTGCGCGTTGCCAAACGCCCAGTCTGGCGCGTCAGCTCGGTCGTCGCCACGGCAGACCACAACACGCCGACCACGGGCTGGGAGCTCGGCTACGACGGCATCACCGACCCCGTCAGCAAGGCGCAGATCACCACGCTGGACGACAACATGCGCGAGTTCGGTTCCGCGGCCTACTTCCCGTTCATGTCCAAGCGGCAGGGCATCGTGCACGTCATCGGTCCTGAGAACGGCGCCACCCTGCCCGGCATGACCGTGGTCTGCGGCGACTCGCACACCTCCACGCACGGCGCGTTCGGCGCGCTCGCGCACGGCATCGGCACCTCCGAGGTTGAACATGTTTTGGCTACGCAAACATTGCTGGCCAAAAAAGCCAAGAACATGTTGGTGCAGGTCGACGGCCAGGCCTCCAAGGGCATCACTGCTAAGGACATTGTGCTGGCCATCATCGGCAAGATAGGCACAGCGGGCGGCACTGGTTACACCATCGAGTTCGGCGGCTCTGCGATCCGCGCGCTCAGCATGGAGGGCCGAATGACTTTGTGCAATATGGCCATCGAGGCAGGTGCGCGCGCAGGCTTGGTCGCAGTGGACGAGAAGACCATCACCTACGTCAAGGGCCGGCCCATGGCACCGGGCACCGACCCTGCCAGTGGCAGGTTCGTCGGTGGTGTGGAGTGGGACCAGGCGGTCGCTTATTGGCATTCGCTGCAGTCAGATGCAGGCGCACATTTCGATGCCGTGGTCACACTGGATGCCGCACAGATCGCGCCGCAAGTCACGTGGGGAACTTCTCCCGAAATGGTCTTATCCGTCCTAGACACTGTACCCGACCCTGACAAAGAAAAAGACGCCAACAAACGCGACGCGATTGAACGCGCCTTGGCCTATATGGGCCTGCAACCAGGTAAGGCATTGAACGATGTGTACGTCGATAAAGTGTTCATCGGTTCGTGTACCAACAGCCGTATCGAGGATATGCGTGAAGCCGCCGCCATCGTCAAGCACCTCGGTCAAAAAGTGGCTGGCAACATCAAACTTGCCATGGTCGTGCCTGGCTCTGGCTTGGTGAAAGCGCAAGCCGAGAGCGAGGGCCTGCACGAGATTTTCAAGGCCGCGGGTTTCGAATGGCGCGAGCCCGGTTGCTCCATGTGCCTGGCCATGAACGCCGACAAACTCGAACCTGGTGAGCGCTGCGCTTCCACCAGCAACCGCAACTTCGAAGGTCGACAAGGCAACGGCGGGCGTACCCACTTGGTCAGCCCTGCCATGGCCGCCGCCGCCGCGATACACGGTCATTTTGTCGATGTGCGGCAGTTCAGTGTTTGAATTTTCTTCAGATGACGCAGCAGCAAAAATTTTTAATCGCTTTGCTATCTGGGCAAAGAGATCACAATTTGAGCTTTGCTTCGCTGACTCAGTTGCTGGAGAATTTAGGCTTCAATTGCAGAATCAAAGGTTCGCACCGTATTTTTTTTAAAAGCGATATCGATGAAATTCTCAATCTGCAACCCATTGGCCATTTGGCAAAAGCCTACCAAGTCAAACAAATCAGAGAAGTCTTGCTGAAATACCAATTAGCAAAAGGAGTCATTAGCGATGAATAGCAAATATGAAATCATCATTTACTGGAGCAATGAAGATAACTGCTTTATCGCTGAAGTCCCTGAGCTGGCCGGTTGCAAGGCAGATGGCGACAGTTACGCCAATGCACTTGCAAACGCCCAAATCATCATTGACGAGTGGATTGAAACTGCACTGCTTCAACAACGCGCCATACCTCAACCCAAAGGGCGTTTGCTCTTTGCATGAACAACATACCAAATCACCATGCAAAAATTCACACTACACCAAGGCTTGGTCGCTCCCATGGACCGCGAGAACGTCGACACCGACGCCATCATCCCCAAGCAGTTCTTGAAGTCGATCAAAAAAACCGGCTTCGGCCCCAACCTGTTTGACGAGTGGCGTTACTTGGACAAGGGCGAACCTGGGCAGGACCCGTCTAGCCGCCAACCCAACCCTGACTTTGTGCTCAACCTTCCTCGCTACAAGGGCGCATCGATTCTGCTGGCTCGCAAAAATTTCGGCTGCGGCTCTTCGCGTGAACACGCGCCTTGGGCTCTGGACCAGTACGGCTTTCGCGCCATCATCGCGCCCAGCTTTGCAGATATATTTTTCAACAACTGTTTCAAAAATGGTTTGTTACCTATCGTCTTGCCCGAAACAGCGGTCACCAAACTGTTCAATGACTGTCTCGCGTTTCCCGGTTATCAACTCAGCGTGGACTTAGAGCGTCAAGTCGTCATTCAAGCGCAAGGGGAAGAATTTTCTTTTGAGGTGCAAGCGTTCCGAAAGTATTGTTTGATCAATGGATTGGACGACATCGGTCTGACCCTGAAACACGCGGACAAAATCCGCGCCTTCGAGGCCGCCCGTTTAACCGCCAAGCCTTGGCTGGCACACACATTGACAGAAAGCAAGGCATGAAAATCGCAGTTCTTCCGGGCGACGGCATAGGCACAGAGATCGTTGCAGAGGCCGTCAAGGTGTTGCAATCATTGGATCTGCAGTTTGAAATGGAAACAGCGTTGGTTGGCGGCGCCGCCTACGATGCGCACGGTCACCCCTTGCCCGAATCAACGCTCAAACTGGCGATGCAATCAGATGCCGTGTTGTTCGGTGCCGTCGGCGATTGGAAGTACGACACACTGGATCGACCGTTGCGACCCGAGCAAGCCATTTTGGGTTTGCGCAAAAACATGGGGTTGTTTGCCAACTTCCGTCCCGCCATTTGCTACAAAGAACTGGTGAACGCGTCCAGCCTCAAGCCCGAATTGATCGCAGGCTTGGACATTCTCATCATCCGCGAATTGACGGGCGATATTTATTTCGGTCAACCGCGCGGCAGACGCGTGTCACCCGACGGCGCTTTTGCGGGTGCTGAGGAAGCGTTTGACACCATGCGCTACACGCGCCCCGAGGTCGAGCGCATTGCGCGTGTGGCGTTTGAAGCCGCACGCAAGCGCAGCAAGCGGGTGACCAGCGTGGACAAGGCCAACGTGCTGGAGACCTTCCAGTTCTGGAAGGACATCGTCACCGAGGTGCACAAGGACTACCCCGACATCGCACTCGACCACATGTACGTGGACAACGCCGCCATGCAGCTGGTGAAGGAGCCCAAGCGCTTTGATGTGGTGGTCACGGGCAACATGTTCGGCGACATCCTGAGCGACGAGGCCTCCATGCTGACCGGCTCCATAGGTATGTTGCCCTCCGCCTCATTGAACGCCAGCCGCCAGGGCCTGTACGAGCCCAGCCACGGCAGCGCGCCCGACATCGCGGGCAAGGGCGTGGCCAACCCCCTGGCCACCATCCTCAGCGCCGCCATGATGCTGCGCTTTTCCTTGGGCCAGGAAGAAGCAGCAGTACGCATTGAGGGTGCAGTGAAAAGGGTACTTGCGCAGGGCCTTCGCACTGGCGACATCTACAGCGAGGGCACCACCCGCGTGGGCACTCGCGAGATGGGCGACGCGGTGGTGAGGGCCCTCCTCTAATCCCAATCAAATCACTGAGCAGTGCGGTGCGCTGGGTGCCCGCACTTGCACCCCCGTCAGTCTGAGTCTGTGGGGGCTACTCAGTGACCGCAGGCGAGACCGTCGCTGCGCGGGTCTGCGCCACCGGTAAGCGATCCTGTCAAAGGGTCGATGGTGATGCCGTGGGCGTGGCCTGCCAATTCATTCCATGGGCCCCAACGGTTCAACACATGGCCTTTTTTAGTCAGCATATCCAAGGTGTGTTCTCCCAGGCGGCTTTCCACATGCAAGGTGTCTCGGTCTTCACCCAGGGCAAATCGACCTGACAACCAACGCGGGGCTTGCACCGCTTGTTGTATGTCCAAGCCATGATCCACCATGGCGCTGTAGGTTTGAAACTGGATTTGCGGTTGACCGTCTGCCCCCATGCAACCCATCACGCTCCAAAGCTTGTTATTCCTGAAGCCCATAGACGCTATCAAGGTATGCATAGGTATCTTGCCAGGCGCAAGCGCATTCGGGTGCGTGGGGTCCAATGAAAAATATGCGCTCCGGTTTTGCAGCAATACACCGGTGTTCACATCCAACATCCCCGAGCCAAAAGCACCGTACAAACTGTGGATCAAAGAAACCGCCTGTCCCTGCGCATCGACGACGGCAATATACACAGTGTCTCCGGTCAAACTGCCGTAAGAGGGAACTTTGTCCCAGGCCAGCGTATGCATAGGATCGATCAAATGACGCCGCTTATTTAAATAGGCGTCACTCAACAGCCTATCCATAGGTACTGCCGCAAAGGCCGGGTCGCCCAGCCAACGATCGCGGTCGTGGTAACTGATCTGCTTGGCCTGTACCATCAAATGAACGCGTTGCGGATCGTGTATGTCCATGGTGTGAAATGCAAACGGCTCGACCAATTTGAGCATTTGCAACACCGTAAAGCCTTGGGTAGGTGCCGGTGTCTCAAACAAGGTCATACCGCGGTAGACACCTGACAAAGGTTCACCCCAAGTTGCTTGTTGCGCGGCCAAATCAGCCTGGGTGAAAACGCCTCCATGGTGTTTGGCGAACGCTGCCAATGCATGGCCAACCTCACCACCATAAAAAGCCTGGGCACCTCCTTCTGCAACCGCTTGCAGGGTTCGAGCCAGCGCTGGATTGGATAACGTACTACCCGCCAAAGGCAACCGCGCTTGCGGCATGAAAATGGAACGCCAACCCTCTAGCGATTGCAAATCAGCTTGTACAAATTTGAGCCACCCGGCCAGCCTGTCGCTGACTGGAAAACCTTCTTTGGCAAATCCAATGGCGGCCTGTAAACAGCGCTGCACCGGTAACAAACCATAAGCATCGTGCGCAGCAAACCAACTTGAGACTGCACCCGGCGTGGTCAGCGTGGCAGGCAAAATGCCGCGAAACGGTACTTCGCGCATTCCTCGGGATGAAAAATAACCGATGTCGGCATGGGCCGACGCACGACCCCCACCATTCAAATACCGCACTTTGCCCGTGGAGGGATCATGTATCAACCAAAACGCATCGCCACCCATACCTGTCATATGCGGGTAAATGACAGCCAGTACAGCAGCCGTGGCAATCGCTGCATCCACGGCAGAACCGCCGTCGCGTAACACCTGGGCACCCGCTTCAGATGCCAAATGGTGCGGCGATGTGACCATGCCGCGCGAAGATTGCGCCGCACGGCGTTCTTCAAATTGAATCATGGATGCTTTCAGGGTTGTGGGCCGTCATAGCCCTCGATGATGATCAAATCATTCGTGGAGACTGCCTTGCGCAATTCGATGGCAGCCTGGTATTCGGGCGAATGCCAGCAATCCAAGGCGGCCTGGTAAGACGGAAACTCCAGCACCACATTGCGCGAGCGACTTTCACCCTCGGGATTTTCAAAAGGGCCGCCACGTACCAAAAAACGGGCGCCGTATGTTTGGAAAGGCGCAGCATTGGCGGCTACATACAACTTGTATTGCTCAGGGTCAGATACTTCCAACCTGCCTATCCAATAACCTTTGGCCATGATCTGCTCCCCATTAACGATCAAACCATTCTAGACAGGCCAAAGGTTTCAGGTCGAAACCTTATTCGTGGCTGGCACTCACGGTGCATGCGTGAATGTATACATCACAACTTATGGGCAATGGCTTGGACCACACAACCTTTGCCAGTGTGATAGATGCCCTCCAGCACCTCACGCTCTGATTCTTGTAAATGAACAAACGTCATGTCGGGTAATTCCGCGCGCACACTGAGAGCCGTTTGCATCACATCCGCTGAATTTCCGCCGCCGGTTCCTCGCCCGATTTGAGCTGGGGTATAGGCTTCAAGCAGGTAAACGCCACCTGTTTTGAGGGCATGGGGCAAAGCATGGTGTATCTTTTGTCGCAGCAAAGACGGTAGTGGGCAAAAAATGGAAACAATACCGTCCCATTGGTTTTCTCCCAAAGAGAAGTCAGACAAATCCGCATGTATCCATTCAACACTGACGGCACGCTCCTTAGCCAGTAGTCGACCCTTGTCCAAGCCTACAAGAGAGGAATCAACCGCTGTGACTTCATAGCCCAGAGAGGCCAGAAATACAGCGTTTCGCCCTTCACCTTCTGCCAAGCTCAGAACTTTACCCTTGGGTAACAGTGCCACATGCTGAGTCAAAAAAGTATTTGGTTCTTTACCGTACACAAATTCTTTGGCCGCGTACCGTTCATCCCACATGATGTCACCTCGTTTGAGCTAGTCAGAGGATGACGATAAGCATCCAAGCAGAGATAGCGGTCGAGTCAGTCTAGCATCAGGGAACAGCCGCTAGAATGCGCTCCTATGATTAATTTCGACCATTTCGCCATGAACACAGCCACGGTATCACCTACCTTTTGGCTGATGCGTGGCATCACGATTAAAACAAAGACCACCAGCTGAAAAGCTCAGGTTCGTCACGCCTTTCCCGGCCAGACGAGCCGGGGGTCAACAATCTGACTGAAAGGGCAACATCATGAAAAAAATAGGAAACCGTGTCGGCCTGGTGGGCTGGCGAGGCATGGTCGGCTCGGTACTGATGGACCGCATGCTGGCTGAAAAAGACTTCGACCTGATTGAACCCGTTTTCTTTTCAACCTCGAATGCCGGTGGCGCTGCACCTGCCATGGCAAAAAACGAAACACATTTGCTCGACGGCCACGATACCAAGGCATTGAGCAGTTGCGACATCATCATCTCTTGCCAAGGCGGGGACTACACCACCGAGGTATTTTCTCCATTGCGTGCCGCAGGCTGGAAAGGTCATTGGATTGACGCGGCTTCCACATTACGCATGAAAGACGATGCCGTCATCGTCTTGGATCCTGTCAACTTGCCGGTCATCGAAAACGCTTTGAGCAAAGGCGCGAATAACTGGATCGGCGGCAATTGCACCGTCAGTTGCATGCTCATGGGTGTGGGCGCTTTGTACAAAGCCGGTCTGGTGGAGTGGATGAGCACCCAAACCTACCAGGCTGCTTCAGGCGGCGGTGCCGCCCATATGCGCGAATTGCTGACCCAATACGGCAGCCTGAACAGCGAAGTCAAGGCGATGCTGGACGACCCCCAATCCGCCATTCTTGACATTGACCGCCAAGTGATTGCCAAACAGCGCAGCTTGACTGCGGCCGAAACAGCGCATTTCGGTGTCCCCTTGGGTGGCTCGCTGATCCCATGGATTGACAAGGACCTGGGGTTGGGAAAAAACCATGGCGATGAGGGCTGGGGCACCAGCCGCGAAGAATGGAAAGGCATGGCCGAAACCAACAAAATCCTGGGTCAAGGTGCGGGTTTCAGCACACCTGCGGTGCCAGTCGACGGATTTTGTGTACGCGTAGGCGCCATGCGCTGTCACAGCCAAGCTTTGACCTTCAAACTGAAAAAGAATGTGCCGCTGGCAGATATTGAAGCCATGATTGCGGCAGATAACGAATGGGTGCAAGTGGTCACTAACACCCGAGAGGCCACCCTACAACACCTGACCCCAGTCGCCGTGACTGGAACCATGCAGATTCCCGTGGGTCGGATGCGCAAGTTGGCATTCGGTCCTGAATACTTGGGCGCATTCACCATTGGTGACCAACTGTTATGGGGCGCAGCCGAACCGCTAAGACGTATGTTGCGCATTTTGTTGCGTGAATGAGTCATAAAGCCTTTCCCAAAGGTATTGGTTTATGATTCCGACTTCCTAAGACACTAGAGAATTTGTCAATATGTCTATGTCGTTAAATCATTTTTTCCGAATTTCTTTGGTTGTCTGCGGCCTGCTTTTATCCGGTCAGGCCTTGGCATTGCAAATCAAGCAACCTTTGCTCATGTCACGCATGGGAGAGCCGCTCAAGGTCCAATTTGGGGTGTCTGACATTTCACCAGAAGAAGAGCAATCGTTAAAAATCAGTTTGGCAGATATATTGGTTTACCAAAGCACCCAAATCAACAGGGTCGCCGGACTAGACGGCATTGAATTTGAGGTCACCAAGCAAGCCGACGGCCTTTTACAAGTACTGGCAACCGGTAAGCAGCCCATACAAGATGAGCATGCAGACTTGATCATTGATTTTGAATGGGCAGGCGGACGCCGTTACATCAATATCGGATTGAATTTACAAGCCACGCCCTCGCAAGCCGTAAGCCCGCCGACAGAACCCGCACAAACAAATTCCGTCACAGCCCCAGCCACCGAGCAAACTGCCTCACCAGCAACACCTGCCACACCTGCTGCTCCTCAGGAAGCTGTGACCCCCACTGATAAGAACACAAGCAGCGCTGCATCAGCCGAAGTAGAAGTACACAAGGGCGACACCGCCAGCCAGTTGTTACAACACATGACCACCAGCGACATTTCGCTGGAGCAACTGCTGATGGCCATGTTGCACAACAACCCGGATGCTTTTGTCGCCAGCAATGTCAACCGGCT
>Ga0209085_1002550_pt1 | contig 10339 bp, 6 predicted proteins | sample C_131016_EF_Meta_FD_187310 | JGI IMG/M metagenome (GOLD analysis project Ga0209085, IMG submission 187310) | Freshwater microbial communities from Lake Croche, Canada to study carbon cycling - C_131016_EF_MetaG (SPAdes) (version 2) | ecosystem: Environmental > Aquatic > Freshwater > Lake | place...
TTTGTCGTTGTTGTCTTCGTTGTTCAATTAATTGTTCGTCGGGTGATAATAATGCAGTTTGAATTTGTGTCAAGCCTGTTGCTGGGTTAACTTGTTGATTTGACAATGCAGATGTTTGATTACCTATCACGGGTGCTGGTGTAGTATCTACTCCTGCAGGTAATATATTCTGAGGCTGAGTTTCAACTCCAAAAGGACTTGTTTGCATTGGTGCAAAAGGTACTTTCATTTCATCTGTTTTTAAATTCAATCCTCTATTTTTAGAAGCCATAGAATTAAGTACAGGTCTTGCTAAATTATAAGGATTAGGAAGAGATACGTTTTCTTTTTGATTTAAATCTCTAGTTATTGTTTGCATTTTATCTATAAAAAATTTATTGGGTTCATCTGGTAAATATTTACCTCTCATAACACTTTCTATATCATTTTTATTTAATCCTTTTCTTGTTTTTAATTTTTCTTCTATAGCCCTGTTTGATACACCCATTTTTCTAGCAGCATCAATATCTAAATACATTTCTTTCATAGTTTGAAATCTTCTTGCTTCAGAATAAGCATAACTATCTACAATATCTTCTGGTGTTACTCTTCCCCCTTTTAACAAAGGAGAAGAAAATAAATTTCTATCTTTATCTAACCCTGAACCAAATTTTGTAACTTTAAATATTAAATCACTTTCTGGATCAGATTGAACAACTCTAAATCCATATAAAGAATTTAATTCATCTGTAAATTCATATTTTCTTCCATATTCATCTGCTTTACCAACAGCAGCCTCACTAATTCTTTTTAATTGATTATATGAACCAGGAGTAAATGTTGTAGCAATGTGGTTAACTGATTTTAATACTTTTACAAATGGATCATCTTCTTCAGCCCATACTCTTTTTCCATCTTTACCAATTCCTTTTCCTAAAACAGAATCAACCAAAGCTTGTGTGTAAATAGATTCACTTGCAAATGGTTTTAATATTTCAGATGTTCCTTGCATCAAACCTTTTCCAAGAGAAGCCATTAAAGATTCTTTAGTTGCATTACCTTGTGTTAATTCTGTCATTATAGCTCCAAAAGGTCTTACAATAGGATCATATGCATTTGCATAACTGAAATCTATATATTTTAAATAACCTTTTTCATTTCTACCAACAGGTAATAATGTAGAGTTTCTAGACCATTCAGGAACAAATCTTCTTAATGAATCTAATTCATCATTACTTACATTATTAATTGCTTGAAAACCTGCTGTTAAAGCTACAGGTAAACCACTTGTAGTTATACCAAAACCAAATAATCTTCTATGTCCTACTCCTTGTAATAATTTTCCTGCTTTTACTAAATCTTCTTTACTTAATATACTTGAAATATTTGATTGTGTTCCAGATTCTTCAGTTAACTTCATAAGTTTTTTTCCAAAACTTATTTCATCTATTGCTGAAGCATAAATATTACTTCCAGATCTCATTATTTCTAATGGATAAGCTATAAAATTTCCAAAAGGAGATTGTCTTAATACTTGACCTGTTCTTCCAATATAAGAGTAATTTGGAATATTATTACGAGTTAAATTTCCAGCAACTTCATCTAAAAAAGATTGATATGATTCAGTAGCTGATTTTACTCTAGGTGCCATTTTTCTTATATATTTACCTATTTCTGAATCTTCTTGTAATAATTTAAAATAATTATCTTTATTTATACCCATACTATTAAATATTTTTTCATATCTATTTCTTTCTATTCCCCAATTAATTACTTTTGGGTAATTATCTACTGCTTGATATAAATTATTTGCAAAATCAGAAACTTTACTTACTTTTTGTCCTATTGTATTAGTAGCTTTTTTAAATATTTCTGATTCTGAAATTTTTCCATTTAATACATCTTTCATTAAATTTTTGTTTTCATTTAATACAACAGAATTATCTAAACCAACAGATCTAGCAATTCTACTTGCTAGGTTTTCTGATATAGCATCACCATAACTATTTTTCATTCCACCAAAAGAAATATCTTTAGCAAGTGAATATATGTTTTTTCCTTCTATTGCCCCTAATTCACCATAAGGAATACCATTAGCAGTTACAAAAGACATACCTTGAATAGCATTACGTACTTGTGTTAAAGCAGAATAAACTGTTTTTAAAGATTGAGTAGCTGCTTTTGGAACTAAAATAGCATATTTATATAATGGACCAAGAGTACCTGTTTCTAGCCAATTACTTTTTACATCAAATAATGATTCATAAATAGGAGACTGTATATATTTTCCATCTAATGCATTTAAACCATCAATACCAGTTGATTTAACTAACGTAAATTCTTTTGAATTGTTTCTTTGACTTTCTGTTAATTCAGATGGTTTAAAAACAAATTTATTTTCACCTTTACTACCAATAGAATTAATGGTTTCCATATAACCTAAAGTATGATTTAAAGTAGCTTGTTTATTTATAGTAGATAAATAAGCACCAACAGGGTCTCTTTTTAAACCAAATAATTCTTCTTCAAATTCTTCTAATTGTTTTCTTTTTAATATACTTGTATTAATTTTAATTGATTCTAAATCTTTTGATTCTGTTGTTTTTAATGCAGATTGTAATACATCTTCTCCTCTTTCTCCTGATTTTATATACCCATTAATTGTTTGATTAGCTTCTTTTAATATTTTTTGTTTAGCTTCTTCTGTTATTACTGTATTGGGATTTTCTTCTAATATTCTTTTAATTTCTTGATTAAAATATGCGTTAATAGCCGGTACTTTTTGTTCTCTCATAACCGTAAGTCTTTCTGATGCAGGTAATTCAGAAAAATATTTATAAGAACTTGTTAAATATGAACCTAATTGATTTTTAATACCATTAGCTATATTAGCTGGCATTCCATTTTTTAAAAGATCTACGCTCATATTATCTACACTTAATCTAAAATTTATTATTGAATCTATTAAAGGTTGAGAATCACCACCAGCATTTTCTATTTTATTTTTAATTTGTTTTATTTTATCGTTAAAAACATAATCATCTTTAGAAAAAAAAGTTGTTTTCTCATTTCCTCTTATAGGACTATATTCAAGTTTTAATCTTTTTTCTTGTTCTATGGGTGTAGCAATATCTCTTTCAGTTTTTGGTAATTGAGCATAGACTTCTTCACTTATTTCTTGACCATTATACCTATATGTTTGTTTTATTTTTTTAATAGGATTTAATTCTAAAAGTGATATTTTATCTTTTGCTTCTGGTTTTAACAAAGGATTAACTCCTTTTTCAGTTGGGGATAGTGCTTCATATATATCTCTTATAAATAAATTTTTTCCTTGGCCTTCAGTTAACACACCATCTTTTGTATTAAGAAAAACATCTTTTAATGGATTATAAGTTTGATCTATAGCTGATTGAAGTTTTTGAGCGGCTAATTTAGCTTCAAAATTTGATTGTGCTATATTAGCAAACATTTCTTGTTTACCTTCGAATGTTTTGACTGTTCCAAATCCAGATGGTTTTAAACCATAAAAACCTCTTTGAAGCATTTCTACAAAAGTATTATCATCAAATTTAGTTATAGGTACATTTTCAGTTGGGGCTCTTAATTTGCCAATCCCCGCTCCAATGCCAGTTAACCCTAAATCAAGTAGACCTACTTCAGTTCCAAATTTTAATCTATTTAATAATTTTCTAGCCGCTTCTTGTCTTCCTTCTTTAGTTTCTTGATCTGTTACTGTTATCCAATAAGGTTCTAATGCAGTTCCTTTTAACATATCCCCCAATGTTCCTATATCATCATCTGATACAAACATTCCACCAACTCCAGCTCCAAGTATTGCCCCTGTTTTAGGTCCTACTATTTTTTCTCCTATACGACTTAAATTAAAATATTTTCCAGCTTGTTTTGCTTCAACAGCATCTTTTGCCATGTTTGCTATTAATTGTTCTGAACTTAAAATTCCTTTACCTATTTTAGCTCCCCAACCAACTGGTGCAAATTCAACCAATGTCTTTGTTATTTTTCCTGCAAGGTTAGCTTCCGCCGTATCGTGAAATGGATTCATTTTATCGACGTAATCATCAAGTTGTTTTGAAACATTAGTATCACCAATTAAATCATAAAGTTGAAGACCTAAAGATGCAAAACCTTTTGGAACATTTATAACCCCTGTAATCGCTCCTGCTAATGCTGATTCAAAATAACCAACATCATCTAATTTTTTTTCAGATGTGGGTTTAATATCTTTAGATAATTGATTAATTTCTTCAACAGTATAAGGCATTTAAATACCTTTTTGTTTAAACTCTGGTTCTCTTATACTATAAAATTTACCTTTTATAAATTTATGAGGTAATAATTGTCCTGTTTGTTTATCGGGTGCATAATAGATTGAACCAGGTTGATATACGTTATAATCACTAGCCAATCCTTTTAATTCATGGCCATATAATCCTTGTTCGGTTGCTATTTGAGCATAAGTATTACTAAAAGTTGGATCTATTTTTGAAAGTTTTTTAAGAGCAGGATCTTTAGTTGCAAGATCTTCAATTTCTTTTTGTCTTTGAATAACTTCGTTAAATTTTTCTTTTGCTATTGCTGCTGAATTTTTTCCAGTTGTATATATACTAGTAGCTTCTTGTGCAGTCATATTTGGATTCATTGCCATAAGATCTTGTATGCCTTTTGCAATATTTCCTGGCATATGTTTTTGAATACCTAATTGAACAGCTGCTTGTCTTAATGCTTTATCTTCTTTTGATTGTTGCATTGAAATATTTCCATATTCTTCTAAAGGTTTTTCAGCAGCCGATGCTAAAGAAGTTGCTAGACTAGGTTTAATCCCAACAGGTGTTGGTTTTAATAAATTTAATCCAAATTTAGCAAGTGTTAAATATTTTTGTCTTGTGTATTCATCTTTATCTGATCCAGCATTATTCATTAATAATTTAGTATATGTATCAATATCTTGAGCCATTGTTGGTGCTGTTTGTCTTTTTGTTACTTCTTCTTCCCTTGATTTATCATATAATGCTGTTTTTTCAGCAGCAGCTTTTTCAGCAGCTATTTTAGCTTCATAATCTTTAGCAATCTTTTTTTGTTCTTCTCTATATGCTTGTGTTTTAATTATAGGTGCTCTTTGTTCTTCTTGTCTTTGTTGTAATCTTTTTATAATTGTTTCAGAAGAAGGATTAATAGCATCATAAATACTTTGAAGAATTGAACTATTTGGAATTACAGATTTTTGTTGTTCTTGATTACTTTGTAATCTATTTAATACTGTATCTGAAGAAGGATTAACATAATCATAAATATTTTGAAAAACAGATGGTTGAACACCTTCATCATCTGGGCCATCCGCGTACCCCTGTCTTGGATTATTTAATCCAGAAGTAATACCAACACCTTCGCTACTTGCAGGTCCACCTCTAAACATAGGTCTTCTTAAAATTCTACTCATTATCCAAATATTCCTTTAGCTAATCCACCTAATCCAATACCAGCACCAAGTAATGTTTGCATAGTGCTTGGTGGTTGTGCTTGAGCATTATAAGTTTGAACTTGGTTAGGGAATCCACCCATTAAAGATGTTAACTGTTGTCCAACTAATCCATATTGAGTATATGGAGAAAAAGCAGCTTCTTTAGCAGCAGCAGTTCTAGCATCATTTATAGCTTGTTGATATTGTTGTTGTTGTTGTCCTAATGTATTTAATCCTGTAATTTGATTTCCTAATTGTTGTTGAGAAGCTTGTCCAAGTCCTTGTTGGAATGATCCTAAACCTTGTTGTGCTTGTGCTGCAGCTAATTGTTGTTGATAAGCTTGAGCAGCTGATTGTTGTGCTTGACCAAATCCTTGATTTTGTAATTGAGCTTGCATCTGTGCTCTATTTAAATCACTTTGATTTTGATAAGCAGCTTGTTGAATTCCTTGTCTAGCTCCACCAAAAGCTCCAGCACCTACAGCTTGAGCTGATAAAGGAGCAATTCCTTTTTGTGCTTGAACATCATAATTTTGTAAAGTTGTGTTAATAACATCTTGTTGGTAAGGAGACATAAATTGTTGATATGCCTGTGGTCCTGAATATTGTTGTGCTCCAGATAATAATTGTTGAGCACCCATTCCTGATTGATTTGCTTTATCTAAGTATTGTTGATATCCACCAAGTCCACCAGCTAATCCTTGTGCTTGTTGTGTTAAAGCATTTTGTGGTGCAATTTGTTGTGCATAAGATGCAGTATTAATAGGTGTTGCTAATAATGGCATTAACTTTTCAGTTAAAGCTGTAGCAGCTCCTTGTATATACGGAGCGGGTAATGTCTGTTGTATCTGGGTCGGTTCTGTTGCCATATTAAGATCTAGCTTCTAAATGTTTCATTAATTGGTACATTCTTTTTGCACCATGTTTTATATCTCCACCGCCTGCATTTCTAACAGCTTTAGCTGTAAAAACAAACTCATTTTTAGAAAGCCTTGCGGGAACGTCATCTGCACGTTCTTTTTTACCTATTGGAACAAATCCACCGGCAGCTCTAAAATCCATTTCATTTCCACTTAAACTCATTAAACCACCTTTAGCTTTTTTATTTTTACTATCATCTATATAATCTCTAACAGCTTGTTTTTCTGTATAAGTAAGATTATCTATATTTTTACCAAATAATCTTAAACCAACACTTTCAAGATCCATTGGTAAAAATTTTGGTGTTATTCCACCTGTTTCATATCCAGCTCTTCCACCTCTCATTAAACCTTGTCTTGATAAAGCACTATCTATATCGCTTTGACTAAATCCAGCCATTTGCATATATCTTTGAATATAATATTTTCTTTCAGCAAGATCTGCTTGAGTCATACTTTTGATATTACCTTGTTTTTTATTATATTCTCTTAAAGCATCTTGGGCAGCATTATATGCTTGTTCAGTTGCAGCAGCTATCTGTCCTGGTGCTAATTGTTGAGCTGATTTATAACTTAATAAATCTTGAGTATCTGGATTAGCTCTTGAAAATTCTGCTGCTTTTGATCCTAAATCTAAAGTTGTGTTTTGTATATTATCTAAAGTTGATAATGAAGATTGACTTCCAGGAATTTGGCCATCTATTATAGTAGTTTCTGGTCTATAACCAATATTACTTAAATCATTAACTCCTTGTAAAGATCTTGGTACTACAGGTTGAGTTGAAGAATTATAACCTAATTGACTTAAATCATCTACTCCAGATAAATTATTTAAATTTGGTGTTCCAAAATTAGGTGTAGTAGGTAAATTTGGAACTCCAGCAGAAGTATTATAACCCAATTGACCTAAATCATCTATTCCAGATAAATTTGTTCCCGTTGGTGTAACTTTCATTCCTTGTAAAGCTTCAGGTGTTCCCGCTCCTGCCATATATCCACCAAGACCAGCAAGTCCAGTTGAAACTAAATTTAATCCTCTTTTATCATAACCTTCTTGAGCCATCTGAGAAGTAGCATTTGCTCCTGCAGACAACGCTGCAAGTTCTGCTCCTGTCATTCCCATAACACCACTACCTAAAAATCCCATTGGTCCTAAAAACGGAACAGCAGCAGCAAGGTATGGTAAAAATGGTTTAACTTCATTTGGTATAATTTTATTTAATGTATTAGATATTTCTTTTGGAATAAGTTTACTAACTGATTTAGAAATTTTACTAAGCCATCCATAAGAACGAATACCGGATGCAGTCATAATCCCCGATCCACCATACGCCTTTAATAAAGCGGCTTCCTGTGGATTGATATAAGCTAAGTGTTCACCTTTTGGTGCATGGCTATGTAATAAATCTCTCGCTTCTTTTAATGAACTTAGTCCGCCATGGGCGTATGAATATCTTGAATTTTGCATAATAATTTAGCTGTATATTATAGTAATTTAAGCAAGATTGCTAGCCTTGGAGATAAGCAAAAATAGGTAATTTACTACGATTTTATAGTAAGGTCAACAGGTTTTGGTTTGAACATCATGCTTAGAGAACCTTTAAAAGCATGTCCACCAAAGTGACTTAATTCAGTAGTAGCATCGGCATATATTTTACCACCTGTATCTACCCATAATTTACAGAAGCAAATATCTTCACCTAAATAACCATTTACAGGATCTACTCCTGTTTCAAAGAATGTGTACCAATCTGTATCCATTACTTCTACTTTATTACCTACTAATTGTTTATTAACAGTTTTTTTATCTGGATATGATTTTTTCATCTTTTCAAACGCTTCGCGTTTAATCATCATAAATCCAGTAGGCCCTGCTGTAATTTCTACAAATCCATCTTTACCTAATTTAACATCATCTTTATTAGGAAAATGTACAATAAACTGTAATCCATAATTAGCTCCAAATCCTTTAACAGCGTATGGAGTAAGAACTATGTCTTCATCTTTTTCTAATAATCTATAAACCGCTTCTGGTTCAAATCCAATATCCGCGTCTATAAAAAGAAAATGCGTGCAGTCTGATTTCATAAATGACGCTACACAGTTATTTCTAGCTTGCGTAACGAGTGCCATTCCTGATTGTAAGTGGATTGCAGTTGATACTTGTAATCTTGGATGTTGAGTTGATACGAATCGCATTACGCTATTCATGTAATTAGTAGTAACTTGATGCCCGAAAGCAGGAGTTGCTATAAATAATTTAATCTGCTTTTTTTTGTTCTCTGACATAATTTAAAAAGTTTTTCCATTCTTGTATTCTTGTGTTCCAAGAATAATATTTTTTATAGTATTTAATTTGCATTTCTAAGTCGTCTTTATAAAGATTGTTTTTATAATTGTCAATTACAGAGTTTAATGTCTGTGCGTATCTTTCAATTAAATTATTAACACTTGAATCAAATTCAATCATTGTTGCAAATTCTCCACAAGTTTCTGGAAGAGCACCATAGTTAGTAGTTACTACATGGCAACCTGCTGACAGTGCTTCAATAGCAGCAAGACATGATGTTTCTTCAAATATACTTGGGTAAGCATAGATATGAGTATCTTTTAATAATTCTCTTATTTGAACATTAAGACCATAACCATGTAAATTAACATTCTTTGTATTCTTACATTTTTCAAATAATGCATCAAACTTACCTTTTTCAGATTCTTCAAATGCATCACCATATATTTTAGTTGATGAAAATATATCTACCTCAAAATCATCTCTAGTTTTATTTAAGATATCAATAGCTTTAATAAAAATAGCTAAACCTCTCCATGGCGTTGAAGTATAAGCAAGTCTAATTCTACCGCCCTTATTTCTATTAATTTCTTCAAATTCATAAGTTGCGTTCTTAATAATAAATGATTTGTATTCTGGTATTTGAAAATGTTCTCTAAACTTATTGTATTGCCAATGACTAACGTAAACAAAGTAGTCTACTGAATCTACAAACTTACGATCACGCATGTATTGAACATTAGGTTGATCATAACTTAAATGTTGCCAAACAACGTTGATCTTATCTTTTTGAATTAATTGAGGATGACAAATAGAACCAATTAAATTAATCCCTTCAATAGATTCTGAATCTAATTGACTAATTAATTGCTCTTTTAATATCTCTGTTCCACCTTTAGGAGTCATTTTATATTTCTATTTATAAACAATCCATCGACTTGAATCAAGTGATTATTTGAGTACATAAGATCAAATAGATCAACGAACCCAAAACCAAGACCATGTAAATACGATACGACTTCCTCGATTAGCGGAGCGCCTTTATTGTATTGATATGTTTGTAATTCTAATAATAAATATTTTGTATTCTTTATTATAGGTAACGCACCTTTAATAATATTAAGTTCAGATCCTTGGACATCCATTTTAATTAAATCAAATCCTTTTTCTGAACCTAATAAAGTCGGTAATGTTATTGCTTTTCTTTTCTCAGGTTTAAATTCATATTCTGTATTTTCAGGATAAATACCATTTCCTGTTGGTACTCCATTTAGACATTTATAATAATCAACTTCTTCATTATCTTTTGATCCTAATAAAGCTATTTTATAGTTACCTATTTGTTTTAGATTATCTTCTTTTTCTGTATTAGCTTCAATCATTAATACATTTGCATCAGGATAAATACTTGTAAATAACTTAGCCCAATGGCCTTCGTAAGCGCCAATATCTAATACATTTTTAAAATCAATGTTTAAATTTTTATAGTGATTAAATCTCTTCTCGTGCGGGTTCATTATGTTTTACTAAATAAGGGAATCGGTGGAACTATAATTTTAACGTCACGTCTTATATCTGCAGGATCAACAGTTGTATCAGCTTGCGCTTCTGCTTCATCCTTATAGATGTATCCGGTCTTTAAATTTACTATTGTGATTTCTGAATCAC
>Ga0209085_1002553_pt1 | contig 10336 bp, 12 predicted proteins | sample C_131016_EF_Meta_FD_187310 | JGI IMG/M metagenome (GOLD analysis project Ga0209085, IMG submission 187310) | Freshwater microbial communities from Lake Croche, Canada to study carbon cycling - C_131016_EF_MetaG (SPAdes) (version 2) | ecosystem: Environmental > Aquatic > Freshwater > Lake...
ATTAAATATTTAAATAAAAATAACAATTAAATATTTAACTATTTTTAACTATATAATGTTTAAACCTACAACTAATAAAAAAGTTAAATATAATAACAAGAATGGGGTTACATTAGATAATAAACATAATGAATTTTTAAATGAATTTTCAAAAGATGAAAATATAAAAATTCCTTCACTAAAAAAAGAAAAGGGCGACCTTCAAAAAAAACTTAAAAACGTTCATTTAAATATTGAACAAAAGTTAGAGATAATTGATAAAATAAAATTTATTACTGATGAAATTAGAAATACAAAGAATAATAAAAAAAACTATTTTTTAGATAACTCAAAATATATTTTTGAATATTTTGAGAATAAAAAAAATATATCAAACAATAACAATAATCAAGTAAATAAGGTTAAATTGCTAAATTCATTTTTTAAAATTAATGAAGATGAATCTAACAATATTATAAATCAAAATCAAAATAATAATATTGTTCAAAAATATCTCTCTAATATTGACACAACCTTTTTAGATATAAATTCATATATATATCCTACAGATATATGCAAGTATTGTTATAAAGGTGAATTAGTGCCTTTAGATGATGAAGGTATTTTAATTTGCAATATTTGCTATAAAAATGTGCCTTATTTAATTGAAAATGAAAAGCCGTCTTACAAAGAACCACCTAAAGAGGTTTGTTTTTATGCTTATAAAAGAATTAATCATTTTAAAGAAATATTATCACAATTTCAGGGTAAAGAAACAACACAAATACCACAAGAAGTAATTGATAATATTAATATTCAAATTAAAAAGGAGAGAAGTACTATTCAAAATATTACTAATATAAAAACAAAGGAAATATTAAAAAAATTGGGCTATAATAAATATTATGAACATATACCATTTATTAAAGATAAATTAGGAATTAAACCGCCGATTATGACACCTGAACTAGAAGAAATTTTATGTAATTTATTTATCGAGTTGCAAGCACCATATTCAAAATTTTGTCCTGATGGGAGAGTTAATTTTTTGAACTATTATTACACAGCATATAAATTATGCGAACTATTAGGTGAAACACAATATCTACAACATTTTCCTATGCTGAAAGACCAAGAAAAACGAATTGAGCAAGATACTATTTGGAAGCAAATTTGCGAAGAATTAGACTGGGAATTTATACCAACTATATAACTATATAGCAGGTTTATAAGGGAATAACCTTAAAAAGTTTGAATTGAAAATTGACAAACTAGGGTCTGTATTATTGACTCCAACATTTTGACCACCTTTTTGTTTATGGTTGATTTTAGTTTTGATTTTTTTTGTAACCTTTTTTCTTCTTCCTCCTTCAAGTATATAATTACTTTGCAAATTGTAATCATTATCGTCATACGATGGTTTGTCTACATTAGGATTAAAATAAGGTGATATTTTACCTCCTTTCATAATATTTTTACGGGAAATCGCGTGTTGTCTTTTGGATTTATTTTTTTTATGTTGGGTTCTTTTTTTTGTTTTGTTTGTCATATATTATACTACATATTATAACGCGGCACCAAAGCCTGAAAGGTTTAGACCAATACCTAAACCAGTACCTTGTCTAGCACTTACACCCATACTAGGAATATAAGTATCAAGAATGCTAAAGGTAGCAGCAGCAGTTAAAGCAAGTAAAACAATTTCTTCAATATTCAATGATTTTTTAGGAATAGCATAAGCAGCAATTGCAACCATTAAACCTTCAACTAAATACTTAATCATTCTTTTAACCAACTCACCGACATTTATAAGACCAGTCATTTATATTAAATAAAAAGAAAAAAAGATATTGATAAATATATTTATATTTATATTTATATTTATATTTGCGATAAAAAACTTAAATATAAATAATATATCTAAATTAAATGAGCAACCCTAAAAAACAATCATTTGAGAGAAAAGCAGTTAATGGAAAACAAAATAAGAAATATGTTGATTTATTAGAAGAAGATAAACCTATCGCAGGACAAAAATTTGTATGTGTATCTTTTGTTTCCCCTGAAAAAATTCTTAAACAAAAAGAGGTTTTTATGTTTCAACAATTCCTAAAGAAGTGGGAATTTAATAAATCTATGGAAAAATTTGTGCAGTTTCTAAATTTTATTTCTTATAAATATAATATGTCTTTTGATGACATTAGTAATGATTTTAAAGATTTTGTAAAAGAAGAAAAAGATAATTTAACTAAACTTGGCATTGAAGATGATTATAAAACATTTCTTGATAATAATGAGGAAGAATTAGAGAAGTTATTTGGTATTGAACATAATTTTCAAACAAGTACTAGAGGTATTAAGATTAGAGGAGTGTTTCCAAGTGTAGAAGAAGCAGAGTTAAGATGCAAGCTATTGAGAGAAATTGACCCAAACCATGATGTTTTTGTGGGTCCGGTTGGGCTATGGATGCCTTGGGACCCTGAAGCATATAAAACAGGTCGTGTTGAATATATGGAAGAAGAATTGAACCAACTAATGCACGAAAAACAGAAAAATGAAAGTCAAGCAAAAACAACTTTTGAGCAAAGAGTTAAAGAAGCTAAACAAAACGCAATTGAAGAAAATATTAAAAAGGCAGAAAAAACAGGCAATTTACTTACACAAAGTATTGATGAAAATGGCAATTTAATTGGAGTTAATAATTTGAACACACACGAAAAAACATTTAAGGATACTGAAAATGTATCATCAACTGATATTTGTAAAGAATTATTTGAAGGAGAGAATATTGTTATGGGTAAAACAGATTACGGAAGAAGTAAATTAATAAGTGGACCATTTGCAAATAATAAAAAAGACGTGAAGGAAGAATAATAAAGATGAATAACCATCATAGGCGAAACACGCTATTGTTTTTATAGTTTTTATTACTCTACTTATATCTATCGCACGAAATATAATTATAATATATATAAGTTATAACTATATTTGTATATTCAACACATGTTATTCAGGACAATTTAGTTGGGACATTTTATTTGTTTCATAAGGTTATCTGGATCAATTTTTCCTAATAATAAATTAATTTTATCAAACGATTTAGTAATCAAGTCATTATTTGTTAATGGTATTTCAAATATAATAGGAACATTTTTAGAATATTTCTTGTAAAAATCTTCTACAAGTTTATATATGTCGTCTTTAATTTGGTCTTTTTTATTATTTACAAATTCTTCAAAATCACTGCCTTCCATTAATGGAAGTATATTAAAATTTTGAATTATTCGCTTAGCAGTAAATGGATTTATTGCATAAGAAAATACTTTTGTTATTGGTTTTCCTTTAAACAAAATTTTATTGCCTATAAATATTAAAAAATACATTAATAATGTATTGTATTTTTTATTTTCATAGTTCGTATTTGTAAAAGAACGAAGTTCTATCTCTTCATTTTCAAGCGGACTTAATTGAATACTTGATATACAGTTATTATTATAATATAAACAAATAAGAAGACTGTTTTTTTGTTTCGAATATGCGTTGATTTCACCTTCCATATTTTTCATTATACCAAGACGAATCTCTAAATTTGGACATTTTTGTTTTAACAAATCATTTATTTCACTTAATGTTTCACTTGTATTTGATAGATTAAATAACGAACCTCCTAAATACCTTTTATATTTTCTTTTTCTACTTTTGTTTTGAGACTGGTTAGACCTTTTAGTTTTTTTCATTATATTATATAATAATATAATAATACAATTATACGAATATACAAATAGATCATTATACGAATATATAATTTTGTTTCCTATTACCATTTTGTTTTTTTTACACTTATTTTTTGTCCACTACCTCTTTTTTTATTTGCATTTGGATCATATTTTTCTTCTTCGTCATCTGAATCATAGTTTTTGGCAAGTTCCCAAAATTCTTTTGAACCTAATTTGAAATCATTATGATTATCGGCTTTGTACCAAAAAACCTGGTCTTGCAGTTTATTGGATTTCACATTGTTGTTTATAACTAAACACTCATAATTTTCTGTACATTGGTCCATTATTTGACAAAATGATTCAAAAGTTGGAAACATACCAGCATAATTTTCATATATTCTTTTTCTGTTTGCAATATAATTTTCTCTCAAAATAAAAACATAATCTATATTTGTCCTTAACGTGGGAGGAATACCTAATGGATATTGCATTGTAATAATTAACATAACTTTCCAATGTCTTCCGTTCATAAAAAGCAAGCGCATCATTTTATCTCTGGACCAAGAGTTGTCATATAAACAATCATCTAAAATAACAAATGCTCTAGGGTCAATAGTGCTTTTCTTATATGCTTCCATTTCTTTTTTAATTTGTTTCAACACATTTCTTTGCCTTTTTAATATATTTTCAATAATTGCTGTATTATATTCATGGTGAATAAATAACCGTGGCACCATTTTTGAGTAAAACCCGTTTCCTTCTTCTGTTCCTGAAATTACAGAACCTATCGGTATATCTTGTTGATAATATAACAAATCACGCACTAGAAAACTTTTACCAGTATCACGCTTACCTATTAAAACAACTACTGGCCCTTTTGATTCGTTTGATTTAAAACTTATATTTTTCATATCAAACCTTTTTAATTCTAAAGTCATACTATTATAATTTAAAAATAAAATATATATATATTCAACGCATAAAATGGAATATAACTCAAATAATGAAAATAATGAAAATAGTGAAAATAGTGAAAATAATTACACATTATTTTTTGATGGATGTAGTAAAAATAATCCAGGGTTATCGGGTGCAGGCGCTGTGATATACCAAAATAATATTGAAATATATACAAAATCTTTTTTTGTTGGTAAAAATGCAACAAATAATGTTGCAGAATATACTGGTCTTATAATTGGTTTGCAAGAAGCTGTAAAGCAAAACATAAAAAACTTAACTGTAAAAGGTGATAGTTTACTAGTTATAAAACAAATGAATGGTCATTATAAGGTAAATTCTAGTAATATTATACCATTATATAATACTGCAAAAAGTTTTGAAAAGCACTTTGATAAAGTCTCATATTTGCATGTTTATAGAAACGAAAATAAAAGAGCAGATTATTTATCAAACAAAGCCCTACAAAATTATGTATAGTAATAAGTTTAAAACACTCAATATTTTTATAATAAATCACTAATAATGATTAATATTAATTATCAAAAAAGAAAGAATACTGAATTATTTAAATCTTTAGAAAACACTGAATTACTGAATTTATCATTTGCACAAAATTATATTCCTATTTATAAGCGTTTCTTTGTTTTAAATCAGACAAACTATAACAATATAAATTTGAATAATGAATGGTTTATTACGCAAGTAAAAAGCACTGAAACAAATAATTCTAAATTATATAACTGTAAATTGAAAAATATTAATACAGAACAAATACAAAACAAAACTGTGTTTTTTAAATTAGCGCCGTTGATTGATATTTATAAATATCTTGTAGGTAAATATGATGTAACTGATGAAAGTTTATTTAATCTGCCTGTATTAAATTCAAATGAAAATAATTGTAATGCAAAAATGCTTGATGTAAATAATTCTGCTTATGTTGATAGCTTTTTTGTTTTTTTAACTTCTATTTTATTAAATAAATATAATTTTATTCATGGATTAGATTTTTATGGGTCATTTCTTGCTATTAAAAATAATTTTATAGTAAATGTATTTGACGATTTAGAATACTTAAATGAATCTGATTTTTTTAATAAAAATAAAAATGTTTTATTTGATATTGATAACTATGACCATTTATTTGATACTAAAGGTAAATTAACGCCAATTAAAATAGAAAATGTGAATCATACTACTACTTGTATTTCATTACATTCTATCAATGATGATATATTTGATAATGTATTTGATAATAATAATGCTACTATAATGGATAATAATGATTTAGTTGAGATGTCTTTAGATATGATTGAATTAACTCCTAATATTACAGATACTATTAGGTCACAGTCAACATATTCATCTAGAACTTCATATACATCTAATTGTAGTGAGTGTGATTCTGATGAAAACAACACAGAAGTCAAAGATGATGATATGGACGATAGTTCTAATGATGATATGGTTGATAATGATGATGCCGACGATTACGAAGATGATGGCGATGACGAATATGACGACGAAGATGAAGATGAAGATGAAGATGATGAAGATGAAGATGAAGATGACGATGAAGATGATGATGACGAAGAAGAATTAATTAATGTAAATATTAAAAATTTTCCTGTTCAAGTTATTTGTATGGAAAATTGTGAAAATACATTTGATGAATTATTACAGAATGAATTATCAACAGATGAATGGTTATCTGCATTGATGCAAATCATTATGATGCTAATTACATATCAAAAAGTATTCTCATTAACACACAATGACTTACATTTAAATAATATTATGTTTAATTCAACAACAAAAAAATACATTATTTATAAATATAATAAGGTTTTATATAAGGTTCCTACATTTGGACGGTTATTTAAAATTATCGATTTTGGAAGAAGCATTTATAAATTCAATAACCAAGTTTTTTGTAGCGATAGTTTTAAAAAGGGAAATGATGCTGCAACTCAATATAATACAGAGCCTTATTTAAATGATTCTAAACCAAGACTAGAACCAAATTTTAGTTTTGACCTATGTAGGTTAGCGTGTTCTATTTTTGATTATCTTATTAAAGATTTAGAAGAAGTTAAAGATATTTCTAAAATAGCAGACCCTGTAAAAAAACTAATTGTTGAGTGGTGTTTAGATGATAAAGGTACAAATGTTTTGTATAAAAATAATGGGGCAGAAAGATACCCTGATTTCAAGCTTTATAAAATGATTGCACGGATAGTACATAAACATACACCACAGTTACAATTAGAACGGGCGGAGTTTAAAAATTATATTCTAAAATATACACAAGAAAAAAAAATAGATATTGATATAGACATAGATAGTCTTCCAATGCTATAAAACAAAATAACAAAATAACAAAATAACAAAATAATAACAATTATTTTTTTCTAATTATTATTATTATATATAAATGGATAATTACGGTTTTATTATTACAAGACACGTTAATTCCGAAAAAACAAATGAATATTGGAATAATTCTGTAAAATGTTTAAAAATGTTTTATCCAAATAAGAAGATTATAATTATTGATGATAATAGCAATTATGACTATGTAAAATCTGATTATGAATATAAAAATGTTATTATCATTCAATCAGAATATCCTGGTAGAGGAGAATTATTACCATATTATTATTTTTATAAAAATAAATTTTTTCAAAATGCGGTAATACTCCATGATAGTGTTTTTATACATAAAAGAATACATTTTGAAAAAATGGTTGATATAGATGTTTTACCATTTTGGCATTTTAATCCAGACAATGAAAACTATATAAATTCATTGTATTTATCTTCTAAATTAAATAATAATTATCAGATTAATCAATATTTAACAAATAATAGTGTTAAAATATTAGGCGCACAAAATGAATGGCACGGTTGTTTTGGAGCACAAAGTTATATAAATTATTCTTTTTTGAATCATATTGTGAATAAGTATGCACTATTTAATTTATTAGACGTAGTAAAATGCAGAATGGACCGTTGTTGTTTAGAGAGAATAATAGGTATTTTATTCTCTAAAGAAAAAAAGAATAAAAATATTATTTCTTTATTAGGAAATATTCATAGTTATCAAAATTTTAGTTATACATTTGACAATTATAAAAATGATTTTTATATTAAAAAAAAAATACCAAAACTAGTTGTAAAAGTATGGACCGGAAGATAATATAAGTATTTCTAAAATTCTGGTTCTCCAGTAAAAATTAATGGGTTACTATTAACATTATTAATACTACCAGAAACATTTATTATAGGCTTTAACTGGTCAATAATAAAATAACCAATAATTACACTAAAATAAACTAATAATGCGTCTTTTATTAATAACTTTAAAGGCTTGCTTTCTTTTTCAATATATCTCATTTCAATAATTTTGGTTATTAAAAATATAACACTAATTACTGTTGCTATAAAAAATATATTATCCATGTAAAATAATATACCATTTTCTTATAATTATTTTTACGTAAAAAATGTATATTTTACGTAAAAAATATATGTGACCAAAAAGAATATTGTTAAATATATTCAAATTCATTCGTGATATCAGGCAAATCTTCTAACTCTTCTAATTCTTCTAATTTATTGATTTCATCAATATCTATTATATTATCTATTTTTAAAGGTTCGTCTAGTTCATGTATTCTAATTTTTATATTTTCATCATTATCGTCTGATTCTAATTTTTGTTTTTGACTATTTATTTTACTAATTTCGTCAAGTCTTTCTATAGTTTTTGGCGCAAAATATGATTGTTCAATATTATTTGAATCTACTTTAATGTCTATATCACTAAATTTAATTTTTTCTTGGTTTTCTAGGGTTGCTTGTTGAGCTTCTTGGACTTGTTGAGCTTCTTGGACTTGTTGAGTTTGTTTTTCTATATTTGTATAAGTTTTGTCTTTTGAAATATGTTGTTCTACAGGATGAACAACTGGTGGTTCGTTTATAGTAACTTCTTCAACATATTCTTCAACTGTTTGGTCCATATATGCTTTTAAAATATTCTCTATTGGGATACCTTCTCTTATCGTATTTAAAATACATTCTTGAATAATAACTTCAAGCTCTCTATTATTTTTTTGTATTTGTAAAGGTTGAATATTTACTTCAAACAAATAAACATTTTTATAAATTTTTCTCGCTACATTAATATAAATTTTATGAATGAAATCATCTAATTTAGGAATGCTAATTTCTATTTTTTTTTGTTTTTGTCCAACACGCATCGCAGTTAATACTTTCAATTGAATAATATGCACACAAGTCACCAAATCTTCTAAATAAGAACAGCACGAAGTAGTACATATTCTTATTCTCTCATTTTCAATAATAGAATGATTCCATTTAGGAACTCTTGAAATAAGATTTTGAAATGTCATTAAATATTTTTCTATTTCATTATTTTTTTTACATAATACGATAGATTCGTTTAATATAGATTTATATCCATCAAGAATTAATGGTGTTAATATTGTAAGTAATCTTGCACACCATTCATTTCTGCTTTCGTGAAGTGTAGAAATATTAAAATCATCCATTCTAAATAAAACTTATATTTTCTAATGAAACATCTAAACTCAAATAAATAAAATTTAAAATAAATAAAATAAGCAATTTTTCATTTCTAAACTCCTTTCTTACTTTATTATAAGTAACCAATAATTCATATTTTCTTTCATGAGTTATAATATTATTAAACATATTGGCATTTTCCATCAAAGTTAAAATGTCTAAACCACTAAAACCTTTTTCATATAATTTTATACAAAATTTTATTAAAACATCTAGGGATACTTTTTGTGAAAACGTTTTTTCAATTTCTTTTTTTAGTTTATCTAAATGTTTTGTTTTAATTTGAGTCATATTAAAAGTTTCATTTAAATTATAATTATAAAGATTTATTATTTTACCATTTAATTCAGGTTCAGGAACATATATTTCGCAAAATCTGGATAATATAGGTCTTAATAAACTATATTTATCTTCTACTATAATAAAAAATCTGGTTGTATGTGAAAATGTTTCAATACACCTTCTCAAAGCAGATTGTGCGTCACTTGTTAATTTATCTGCATTTAATAATATAATGCTTTTAAAGCTATCCCCACAATTTGTATTAATATGTGTTTTTGCAAAAAATTTCAGTTCTTCTCGTATAAATTTGATACCTTTACTGTGAGCACAGTTTACATAAATTACATAAATTTTAATTAATTCTTTATTATTCTTATAAATTTTTTGAATAAACTCATTTACTATTGTTTTTTTACCATTTCCAGATGGACCGTGAAAAATAATATTAGGTATTTTATGATTTTCATCAAAAAAATCTAATTTATCTTTTATATTTTTATGTATATTTAACATATAATTGGGTTGCTTGCTTATTATATAAAATTCTTTTTATATAATTATATAAGTTATTGAGTTTTCAGTTTTCAGTTTTCATTCTCAAATAATGAATTACCCTAAACAGATGTTGTTAAAGAATGTGTATAAGGATTATTTTTAAAGGCTTGTAAAATATCTGGATTAATACGTTCGCACGTGGCACATTCATCATAGTATTGTGGCATATGAACTGACCCATATGTTTGAATAGAAGGAGACGCGCCTGATAATTTTGAATATGCAGGATTTAC
>Ga0209085_1002554_pt1 | contig 10334 bp, 10 predicted proteins | sample C_131016_EF_Meta_FD_187310 | JGI IMG/M metagenome (GOLD analysis project Ga0209085, IMG submission 187310) | Freshwater microbial communities from Lake Croche, Canada to study carbon cycling - C_131016_EF_MetaG (SPAdes) (version 2) | ecosystem: Environmental > Aquatic > Freshwater > Lake...
ATATTTTGTTTTAATTAGTTAAACAGTTAATATATCTCAGAAAGCATGGCTTTAAAATTTTAGTTTTTAAAACTATTTAATCCTGTTTAACATTAAACAATTTTCTCACCACAACATCTGGAGAGCCTATCAGTAGAATAGCGATCATTCCCCTTGGGGCTCGTTGTGCTGCTAGAATGCTACTTTACAAGTTGCAATACGACGGGCCAGCTTTTCCATTGGATCTGTCTCGAACCACCAATTTAGGGGATGTAGCAGATATGATTACTCATGGGTTTCAAGATATGTGGAACCCTGATTTGCTCTATTACAACGCATTGGAAAACCGAATTTATCATCATAAATGGTCAGGATTATCTTTTGCTCATGAAATTGAAGAGAGTGATGATCCTATTAATAATATGAATCCTATTTATGAGCGTATGTATAATCGTTACAGAGCTCGGGCTGAAAGGTTTTGGTATACGTTAAGTCATGCTGACGAATTTTTATTCGTGAGGAATGGCTTTGCTGATCGAGCGTCTGTAATTGATTTAATTAATAAAATCTCTGCAAAATCTCAGGGTAAACCCTTTCGTATTTTGTTATTTTCTCTACAATCTCCTGATGAATATCGTAATCTACCTAATGTTATTCATCATAACCTAGATTTTAATCCCGATCAAATGTATGAAGATGAGCAATATTGGATGAGAAACACAGAAATTATGCGAGATATTCTGGAAGGTTTAAAGATATCTAGCAAAAATCTTTTTTGGTGTCCACCTAATCCACCTAAGAGGGGGCTTTCAAGGGTAGGTTTTTAAAAATTGGGTGTAGTGCAGACAAGGAGGACAAGGTAGGAAAGTGGACAAGGAAGAAAAACAGTATAATATTCGCTTTTTAACAGTACAAATTAAGAAAAAAGCCGATTTTTTAATAGAACAATCTTCCAAGTCTTCCAAGTTTCCCAAGTCTCCCAAGTCTTGTCAACACCAGAATGTAAAATATCTACCCTTGAAAGGGTGTGGGGGGTAGGGCATAATTGATGATATCATTGAGAGTCTGTGGATCTTTAGATTCTCTTTGTTTTTGGCAACAATTCATGGGCAGTACTTTTGGGCAGTTGTTCCGTATTTCGACTTTTGGTGAGTCTCATGGAGGCGGGGTAGGGGTAGTTATTGATGGTTGTCCTCCTCGTTTGGCCATTTCGGCTGCTGAAATTCAATTTGAATTAGATAGAAGAAAGCCTGGACAGAGTAGAATTACCACCCCTAGGCGAGAAAGTGACATTTGTGAGATTATTTCTGGGGTCTTTGAAGGGAAGACGTTAGGAACGCCCATAGCTATTTTAGTACGTAATCAAGATGCGCGTTCACAGGATTATGACGAAATGGCGGAAAAATTCCGTCCTTCCCATGCGGATGCTACCTATCAAGCTAAATATGGGATCCGAAATTGGCAAGGTGGAGGGAGAAGCTCCGCTAGAGAGACGATCGGGCGAGTAGCAGCAGGGGCAATAGCGAAAAAGATTCTCAAACAAGTAGCCAATGTAGAAGTAATTGCCTATGTTAAGCAGATTAAGGATATTGTAGCCGATATAGTTCCAGCTAAGGTCAGCCTAGAAGAGGTGGAAAGTAATATTGTGCGCTGTCCTGATCCTGTTGCAGCTGCTAAAATGATTGAATTAATTGATCTTATTAGGAGCCAGAAGGATTCTCTAGGCGGTATTGTGGAATGTGTAGCCCGCGGCGTTCCTATGGGTTTAGGCGATCCTGTGTTTGATAAGTTAGAAGCAGATTTAGCTAAAGCACTGATGTCTTTACCTGCTAGTAAGGGGTTTGAAATTGGCTCAGGTTTTGCAGGAACTTTGTTAAAAGGGAGTGAGCACAATGATGCTTACTATATGGAGTCTGGACAAATACGTACTGGTAGTAACCGCTCTGGTGGGATTCAAGGTGGGATCTCTAATGGAGAGGAGATCATTCTGAGAGTGGCTTTTAAACCGACAGCTACTATTGGAAAGGAGCAAAAAACAGTTACAGTCAGTGGAGAAGAGACGACCTTAGCAGCAAAAGGAAGACATGATCCTTGTGTGTTGCCGCGTGCTGTACCTATGGTAGAGGCAATGGTGGCTCTAGTTCTCTGTGATCATCTCCTGCGTCAACAAGGACAATGTAGTTTTAATTTTCCTGATAGTTAAGAGCGGTCAGTTATGCTATAATCAATCCATTAATACTTGATGCTAGATAGATTCTTCAATGACTATTGCACAAGAAACCTTCCAAGCACCTGATGTAATCTTTCCCCCAAGTGATTTATATAGCGATGAACCCCCCTTGGAATCAGACATACATTTACAACAAATCATTACCCTTCTAGAATCTCTGAACTGGCTTTGGACAGAGAAAAATGATTTTTATGCAGCAGGAAACCTGACTATCTACTATAGTCAAAACCAACTCAAGTCAGAAGAGTTCAGAGGTCCTGACTTTTTTGTGGTCTTAGGAACAGAGAGGAAATCGCGCAAAAGTTGGGTAGTTTGGGCAGAAAATGGTCAATACCCTAATGTCATCATAGAAATAGTCTCCCCAAGTACAGCTTCTCAAGATAAGAACTTAAAAAAAGAAATCTATCAAGATACCTTCCGTACCCCTAATTACTTTTGGTTTGACCCTTATAATTTGGAACTAGTAGGGTTTGATTTAGTAAAAGGGAAATATCAACAAATAGCAGCCAATGAACGGGGACATCTCCTGAGTGAGGAATTAGGGTTATATTTAGGAGTAAATGAAGGGGTCTTGAGATTCTTTACAGCCGAAGGAGAACTAGTGTTGTTGCCCAAAGAAACAGCTAAACAAGAAGCTCAAAAGACTCTCCAAGAAGCTCAAAAAGCTCTCCAGTTTCAAGAAGAAGCTCAACAAGAAGCTCAAAGAGCTAACCAAGCAGAACAAAAGGCTCAAGAGTTTCAAAAAATAGCTACTCAAGAAGCTCAAAGGGCTCAAGAGTTTCAAGAAAGATCTGAACGTTTAGCTGCCAAACTCAGGGAATTAAATATCGATCCCGATACGATTTAAAGTAAAAGCTACCAAATTTTGGACATTATCATGCCACATTTCTATTGGAACAATTACAGCAAGTGTTTTGCCATTTTCATCTGATACATACTGAATATCTCTTGAGTTCATATATCAATACTATGTAACTGAGTATTTTTACTAATTATCCCATATAGATGTTCTTAAAGCTCTCGCCATCCTTGTACATTATAATTACAGACCGATTCTAACCGATTATGTCCAATTAGGACCAATTACAGCAATTTGAGACCAGATAAGCTACAAAACCCTTGCGGGGCAGCGCCCCGCAAGGGTTTTGGTTTTTAAGTTGTGGCTTAATAGATTTACATTTGCTGTAAAATCCCGACTTACGTTAATAAAATGACTATAAACAATACTTAGAATTTATGCTATACTACCAGTGCTGCTTTTTGGATTTTCTATGAATTTAAAAAACTTTACTCTCCTCACAGGTCTGGCCGTTAGTGGAATCGTAGCTACAACAGTCCAGACTGCTACTTTTAGTTGGTTCCATGAGTGAATCTATTTCTCTAGCTACTCTGGCTGATATTCCACAACTCTGCATCCTGCTAGAAGTTCTCTTCACTCAAGAAGCAGAGTTTGAGCCCAATTTAACTCTACAAACTAAAGGACTAGAAGAGATTATTAACTCACCTACATCTGGTCAGATCCTTGTCCTGCGTAAAAATGATGTAGTGATTGGCATGGTTAATCTCCTCTATACTATCAGCACGGCTTTAGGTGGTCGGGTTGCTATCCTAGAAGATGTTATCATTCATCCTGACTATAGAGGTGGTGGGAGAGGTTCTCTTCTGTTTAAATATGCTTTAGATTTTGCTCAATCTCAAGGCTGTAAAAGAGTTACCCTTTTAACAGATAGCAGTAATTTAGGTGCTCAAAAATTCTATCAACGTCATGGACTGGTAATCATGCAAATGATCCCGATGCAGATTGTTTTTGAGTAGGGAGATACAGATTTATAAATATGAATAATTTTGATAGTGTAATGATGAAGCGTTGTCTGAGTTTAGCTAGACAAGCGGCTGGACAAACTGCTCCTAACCCCTTAGTTGGCTCGGTCATCGTCCAAGATACTCAAATAGTGGGGGAGGGTTTTCACGCCAAAGCAGGAAGACCTCATGCTGAAGTAGAAGCAATTAGAGCGGCTGGCGAACAGTCCAAAGGCGCTACACTTTATGTCAATCTAGAACCATGTAATCACTATGGACGCACTCCGCCATGTACAGAGGCTATTTTAAAAGCGGGTATTTCTAAAGTAGTGGTTGGGATGATTGACCCTGATCCACGTGTATCAGGGAGTGGGGTAGCGAGACTAGAAGCAGCAGGGTTAGAAGTGGTCGTAGGGGTAGAAGAAGCAGCTTCACGTCGCTTAAACGAAGCTTTCATTCATCGCACCCTCTATAAACAACCATTTGGGATTTATAAATATGCCATGACCCTAGATGGAAAAATTGCCACAGCGACAGGAGATAGTGCTTGGATAACTAGTCCTGCTTCGCGTCACTTTGTACATCAGCTACGTTCTACTTGTGATGCAGTGATTGTCGGTGGAAATACTGTGCGTCAGGATAATCCCTATCTAACTACTCATCAAGTAACGCCACATAATCCCCTCAGGGTGGTTCTCTCAACTAGTCTCAATCTCCCCCTCACTGCCCATCTTTGGCAACAGGAAGAGGCTAAAACGCTGATTTTTACTCAACAAGACTGTGACCAAACCTCTCTTAACCGTTTAACTGACCTCGGTTTAGAAATTATTCAACTGCCCAAACTGACCCCTAGAGAAGTAATGACTGTCCTGTATAGTCGGGGACTAGCACAAGTTCTCTGGGAATGTGGACCAAAACTAGCTACTTCTGCTTTGCAAGATGGTTCTATTCAAAAAGTTTTAGCTTTCATTGCGCCTAAAATTATTGGTGGTAATCAAGCACCGACTCCTGTAGAAGATCTCGGACTGGTTGGGATGAAGGATGCAATGGAATTACAAGAAGTTTCTTGGACTTCATTAGAACCTGATTTTTTAGTCGAAGGATATCTCAGCTTACTGGTAGAATAGTTAAGTAGTCCTTAAATTAAGTCCTCTATGAAACCTCAATCCTCAATCTCCCTGCCTGTAAATACATCTAGGTTAGAGTTAAAATCTTCGCCACATTCTTCTAAGGGAATCATAGAGACTTACGCTGCTTATCTACCTGTATCTACAGCTACACCAATTATTACACTCAAAGAAGGCAATACTCCTCTTATCCCTGTTCCCCATGTTTCTAGTTTGATTGGACGTGGTATAAAAGTTCTAATTAAATATGATGGTCTCAATCCAACTGGCAGTTTTAAAGATCGGGGGATGACTATGGCTATCTCCAAAGCTACCGAAGAGGGCGCTAAGGCTGTAATTTGTGCAAGTACGGGGAATACCTCAGCCGCAGCCGCAGCCTACGCTACAAGGGCAGGTTTGAAGGCTTTTGTGATTATTCCTCAAGCTAAAGTAGCCCTAGGAAAACTAGCGCAGGCACTCCTCTATGGTGCGGAAGTAATTGGGATTGATGGGAATTTTGATCAAGCTTTAACTATTGTCAAGGAGTTAGGTGAGCGTTATCCCATAACTATTGTTAATTCTGTCAATCCCTATCGTTTAGAGGGACAGAAAACAGCAGCCTTTGAAATTGTGGATATTATGGGAGATGCCCCAAACTATCTCTGTATTCCTGTCGGCAATGGGGGCAATATTACTGCTTATTGGATGGGCTTCTGTGAGTATCATCAAGAGGGTAGATGTAGGAGATTACCCAAAATGATGGGTTTTCAAGCCGCAGGATCTGCTCCTTTAGTTCTCGGTAAGCAAGTTCTAGAACCTGAAACCTTAGCTACTGCTATTCGTATTGGAAATCCAGCTAATTGGGACAAGGCAATGGCGGTTAGAGATGCTAGTGGTGGGGAGTTTAATGCGGTCACAGATGAAGAGATTTTGTCAGCTTATCGTATTCTAGCTAGTAAAGAGGGAATCTTCTGTGAGCCAGCTAGTGCTGCTTCTATAGCTGGACTGCTCAAGTATTCAGATAAGATAGCTGATGAGGCAACTGTAGTCTGTGTTTTAACGGGAAATGGCTTAAAAGATCCTGATGCTGCTATTACTTATAGTGGGAATGAATTTAAGAAAGGGATAGCTCCTTCTCTTGATGCCGTTGCTCATGTTATGGGATTCTAAGATCAGAATTGTTGTAACTGGGGTTGCTTTACGTTCTTGCTTAGGCAATCTACACCAGACATGGCATTCTCTTCTGTTGGGAAAAACTGGCCTTAAGATCAGCCAGCCTTTTTCTGAGTTATCTCCCTACCCTCTTGGTCTCATTGAAAATAAACCTCTAGTCCTTTCCAGTCTGGTTAACCCTATCATTCAAGAGGCACTCTCTAGCGCTTCTCTATCTATACCCTTAGCGGACTGTGGGGTAGTTATTGGTTCTAGTCGGGGTTGTCAAGGAGAATGGGAAACTTTACTGAAAACTGGATCTGTCCAAGGTTGGCAGGAAATGTTCCCACATCAAGCAGCTACCTTGACAGCTCGGCATCTACGTACATTAGCTCCAGTTTTAGCCCCGATGAATGCTTGCTCTACAGGGATTTGGGCTCTTGCTAGATCTTATGAACTGCTCAAAGAAGGTCTTTGTCAACAAGTGATCGCAGGAGCCATAGAAACCCCCATTACTCCTCTCACTATAGCTGGTTTTCAACAGATGGGAGCTCTGGCTAAGAGGGGGTGTTATCCTTTTGATCTCGGACGAGAAGGTCTGGTTTTAGCAGAGGGTGCTGCAGTACTAATATTGGAATCTTTAGAGTCAGCCTTAACAAGAGGAGTAACCCCCATAGCTGAAATTAAAGGCTTTGGACTGACCTGTGATGCCTACCATATCACCTCACCTGAACCAAGGGGACATCAGGCAATCAGAGCCATTAAAGACTGTTTAGGGCGGAGTGCTCTTGCGGTAGAAGATATAGATTTAATATATACACATGGTACCGCTACCCGCCTCAATGACGAGAGAGAAGCAGAAATAATTCAGACTATTTGGGGTCATAACGTGCAGGTAAGCTCTATTAAAGGGGCAATAGGACATACTCTAGGGGCTTCTAGTGCGAGTTCTGTCGCTTTGGCTTTACAGTCTCTTAAGACACAGATTGTACCCCCGGCTGTGGGGTTAAACAGACCTGCTTTTGCTCTCAATTTAGCTCCCGAAGCCACCTCAGCTAGACTAAGGAATATATTGTGTCTGAGTTTTGGTTTTGGGGGTCAGAATGCGGTTTTAGCTTTAACGGAAGTGGATTATTAATTGTTAAAAAACGTTCTTTGTCGTTTGAGCAGAGAAAAAATCTTTTGGCACTATCTTGTCAAAACTAAACTATTGTTGTATAATACGTCAAGTTAATTTTTGAGCAAAAACTGAGTGAGAAATTGTATGACCCTGACAAGACCCCTAAAAAAACTAGTTGTTCTCACTACATTAGGAGCCGCTGTTTGGTTGCTTACTGGTGGAACGGCTAAGGCTTTTTAGCTACTTGAAAACAGCCAAAAAAGCTCATCGTACCCCACCACAAGAATTAGATACTGGTTCAGGATTAATTGTAGTCCCTACAGCAATAAGTTCGATGTCTCCATTAGCATTTCTTCTCCATCCTGTGGCTTCTACAATTTTCTTCGTAGGGGTAGGGGTTGTCTGATCCCTAGCAGGTTCGGGTCCCTGGGTGGTTGATACTGAACTAGAATCAACTATTACCCAAGGCGGGGATAAGATGGCTTCTGATGCTATAGCATTATTAGGATTAGAGGGTAAACCTCCTCTACCTGTTTGAATGAACTTACTCTCTTTTTCATTACTGGCTATGGTTGAACCTAGACAGCGTTGTTCTAATACTTCTGAGACATCTATGGGGGTATTGGGTAAGGTTTCTACTGTTTCTAGTTCTTCATTTCTTAATAGGTTAACATTAACTAGTCCCTGAGTTCCAAACTGAGAACTGGCTGTAATCTCACTGAAGGGAGTCGGTTCGTTTTGGAAGCTCAGACCAAATAGTCCCTGTGTGGTAATTGAGATATTGCCCCCATTTCCGGTATAAGCATTGGCAGTAATGTTACTGTTCTCTTGAGGAAAAGCAATAATAAATTGGGCATTAATATCTATATTGCCGCCATTGCCTCCCGCTAATGCTGTCCCTGCTGTGGCTGTAATATTACTATTGTTTTGCAGCAGTAAGGTTCCCCCTAGATTGAGTTTAATGTTGCCTCCTGTATTGCTAGCCGTTTGAGCCGAAATCAAGCCTTGATCTAGGGTCAAGTTCCCACCGGTGAGGGTAATATTTCCCCCTTCTCCACTGCCAGAACTATTAACTCCAATTTCTCCACCATTTTGAATAACTGTGGTTGGAGTGTTAATAGAAATATTGCCACCGTTGCCTGTGGAGCCTGATATAGTACTGGCAAAAATCCCACTAGCTGGGCTTATAGCATCCACATTGCTAGGATTATAGGCTGGATTAAGCCCGTCAATGGTCAAATTATTGGTGATGTTTAGGGTGATCTTACCAGCTAAACTTCCTGTAGCAGTTAAGGAGTTGATTTCTCCACCTTCAGTAAGTTGGGCGGTGTTGGCATTAATAGTAACATTTCCGGCATTTCCCTGCCCATAAGTACTAGAGCTAATCTGCCCGCCCCCGCTCACTGAAAAATTGTTGGCGGTTATTGTCACATCTCCTGCACTACCTACTCCACCTGGGGTTACATCGCTAAAGATTGCACTAGGATAATTAATACTAGTGCCAAATCCTGATACATTCACAGCCCCTGCAACCTTGACAAGCACATTTCCTGCATTTCCCTGCCCATAAGTACTAGAGCTAATCTGCCCGCCCCCGCTTACTGAAAGATTGTTGGCTTGTAAAGTAATCTCACCTCCTGTACCATCTCCGCCACTCTGAATCTGGGACAAAATACTGCTGCCATCGAGTGTCAAAGCATCTTGCACATTTATGGTAATATTTCCTGCCTTTCCCTGTGCATAAGTATTAGTAGACAAGAAAGCACCATTTTTTAGTTCAAGAGAATTAGCCGTCAGAGAAATATCTCCTCCGTTACCTACTGCACCAAACGTACTATCGGCAAAAATCCCGCTGCCATCGAGTGTCAAAGCATCTTGCACATTTATGGCAATATTTCCTGCCTTTCCCTGTCCTGAAGTATTAGTAGACAAGGAAGCACCATTTTTTAGTTCAAGAGAATTAGCCGTCAGAGAAATATCTCCGCTGTTACCTACTACGCCATAAAAAATCGTTGACCCAATATAGCTTCCGCTGTTGAGTGTCAAGGCATCTTGCACATTTATGGTAATATTTCCCGCATTGCCCTGTTGTCCAAAAAGACTCGCGGTAATATAGGAACTATTTTGTAGTCCAAGGGAGTTAGCCGTTAGAGAAATATCTCCTCCGTTACCTCTTGCAACAAACCCACTATGGGCAATAATATAGCTGCTATCGAGTGTCAAGGCATCTTGCACATTTATGGTAATATTTCCCGCCTTTCCCTGTCCGAAAGAACTTGATGCAATATACGAACCATTTTGTAGTCCAAGGGAGTTAGCCGTTAGAGAAATATCTCCTACGTTACCTCTTGCACCATACCCACTATCGGCATAAATAGCGCTGTTATCCAAAAGCAAGGCCTTTTGCACATTTATGGTGGTGTCGCTCGCATTTCCTTGCCCATAAGTACTAGAAGTCGTAAAGGAACCATTTTGTAGTTCTATTGACTGAGCCTTCAGAGAAATCTCTCCTGAGTTACCTAATCCTCCCGTCTGAATCTGGGCATTAATAATGCCGTTGTCGAGAAGTAAATCCTCTTGCACATTTATGGTAATGTTCCCCGCATTTCCCATAGAGAAAGATTCTGTACTGATTTTGGTTGGTTTTATACTATTTTGACTTCCTGTTTCTAGGCTTAGTGAGTTAGCATTGAGATTGATATTCCCAGCTTGTCCAATACTAATAATCTGGTTATTAGCGTCATCTTTAGTACCTACATTATTGGCTATCAAACTACTATCTGTGAGTGCTATATTTCCCGTAGCGTTAACTGTAATATCGTAACATCTCAATAACCGTTGCATTCTGCACCAGTGATTCTGATTTAGATGAGAATAGCTATTTCTATAGGGACTGAAAGTATATCTGTAGTGACAATGGATTTAGCTCTAATGACATCAGGTAGAT
>Ga0209085_1002557_pt1 | contig 10332 bp, 18 predicted proteins | sample C_131016_EF_Meta_FD_187310 | JGI IMG/M metagenome (GOLD analysis project Ga0209085, IMG submission 187310) | Freshwater microbial communities from Lake Croche, Canada to study carbon cycling - C_131016_EF_MetaG (SPAdes) (version 2) | ecosystem: Environmental > Aquatic > Freshwater > Lake...
ATGCAGGACAAAATCTAAAAGAAATATTAGGTAACTATACAAGAGAACAACACATACAGTTGGCACTTGTTAACTCTAATAATCAATCTGCAATTATATTGTGTGATAATTATCCTGGTGGCAAAACAAACTGCATTAGAGATATGAATTTAAAAGCTGTTGCTATCGGTATGAAAAATAGCAAGTTTGTTGAAGCATCTGGATTGAGTCCGATGAATGTTAGTACTGGCAGAGACTTATTAGAATTAGTCTTATCTGCAAGTTATTATCCAGAAATAAAAGAAGCAGCTAAAACACCAAACATAAAAATTCAAATCAGAAAGAAATGGTTCTTCTTTAAGAATACAAATCCCAGTATTGGCAAGCGTCATGAATTTATTGTGAGTAAAACCGGATGGACTAATGCCGCTGGTGGTTGTGTCGTTATGTTTCTAAAGACAGATATTGGTAATCGTATTGTTGTTGTTCTTGGTAGTAAGAATACAAGAACACGAATACCAGAAGCTGAATTTATATCAACTATAACTCAGTAGTATTTGACGTAAACAATAACAAACAATATACAAATACACCATAATATAAAAGCTAAAAGTGTAGAGATTCCTATAAATGTTCTAATAGGTAAATCCACAATCCAATCAGCAAATGAATACGTTTCAATTTCAACATCATCATTCTTGTTGTTTTTGGAATTCTTCATCTCGTTTTTTAATCATTTCTTCGTGTTGTTGTAATTTTAGTATGCGTAACTTTTTACGCTCTTCTCTTTTTTGAGCAATGACTTCTGGCTCTAATTCTGGCCATCTCTGTTTTCTATCATACGAAATCCACCACATCAACAACACCATTGTGATTGCTATACCAAGAACTATAATACCATAAGATAGTTCTTGCATGTATAATTTAAATTTAGCTTTTCTTCTTGCCGCTGCGGCCGCATCTTGGCGCATCTTTCTTGTGAGAAGAACTTTTTGTTGTGCGCCCATGTCTTTCATCATTTCACTTACATCAGTCCATAATGCACCTAATTCTGGTGGCGCTTGATATACCATCATCTCACGCAATTCGACTTTCATTTGGTCTAATTGTTTTTTCATAATAACAAGTTGTAATGCACGGCGACCTAAACTGTCATCGCCTTCATATAGTTCTTCTCGATTTTTTCTTTCTTCTTCTTCAATAACAGCGATACACTTATTCATATTATCAAAGAAGTCACCAAGGTAATTTGCAAGTTCTTGATAGATACCAGCAGTCTCACCACCTTTTTTGTTTAATTCAATTACACGATTCTTTTCTTCAACATAGGCATTACGTTGTGTAACAGTTGCTGGTTTGTCTTTGTGATTAGCAGCAAACTGCTCATCAAGGTCTTTAAGAACAGCTTTAACATCGCCTGCAGCTCCTTTGATGTCCTTGTATAGTTGACATCCTTTTTTAACAGCAGCGACAGCACCATTGGCAAGTGCAAATAATGTTATCGGATCCATTTGTGGTCACACATAAACATCAATTTTTGGTGCAACTTTTTTTGTGGTCATTATAGGGGCGTACCTTCTCGGTTATTGGATCCTAGTATACCTATTTATGAATACCGACTTATCCAAGTGTTGTATTAATACAACATTACGCTTGACTAGAGATTATACATATGATATAATGAGTCTATGAAAGGCTACTAATGAGCGATGGCATTTATGTTTTAAAAACTAAAGATGGTTACCGAGCGACATATTCGAAAAAATATGACGATTTTGTGACCTATGATACCGATATTAATTTTGTCTTAAACGGCAAAGTTATACAAGAATGCTTTGGAAATTGTATTAAGTATGATACAATGGCCACAGTTATGGATGAGGCTCGCAGACTCAGTAAAAAATACCATGAAACCGATGATGGTATTTGTGTTATTGATTTTTGTGAGAATTTATTATTTGATGAAATTGTGAGAAATTAAAATGGCAAGAATTCTAGATGCTAATCATGCGTTTGTTGGTGGTGAACCAAAATTCAATTACGAGCTAAGTAAAATTGAATTGATAAGAACCCTTAATTGGTATTCTCAAAACAAATCTGATAAAGATGCATATAACTATTCAGTAGAGTATTTTAAAAAACGATTGAAGATAAGTGCTGAAGAAGCTCTAAAAACAAAACCGTGTAACTTTGGTTGGTTGTGTAGAATCGTTTATAATGGTGGATTTTTATCAACAAAAGACCAAATTTTATTTGATAATGAAATAGAAGAAATTAAAAACTTTGTTCCAGTTAAAGAAACTAAGAAAGTTGTTGATACCACTAATGTGATTTCTATTCAAGACCGAATTCGTGAAAAAGTTTCCGAATGTATTGGTGAACTAGAAGGCCAAATCGATGAATTAGTTGTAAGTAATTTTACAGCTAATGTATCGCCTTTCGGTGCTATGCATACGATGGGTATTAAAGGTATTCATGCAAATCGTGTTGTTGATTTCTTTAAAGAGAAACGCCAAGAATTTGATAATGTATTAACTACCGATGACAAAGAAGTCAAAGAAGGTTATTCTAATTTTACAAAATCACAATTAAAAAAACTAGTTGCATATTGTGATGCTGTGATTATTGATGGTATGAAAATTAGTGGTGAAGCCGTTAAGAATCGTAAACCAAGAAAACGTAAAGTTAAATCACCTGAAGAATTAGTTTCTAAGATTAAATATTGTGTTGAGTTTCCTGAATTGAAATTGAAATCAGTTTCACCAAAAGACATTATAGGATCGATGCAACTATGGGTGTACAATACAAAAACTCGCAAACTAGGATGTTATCAAGCAGAAGACGCCAGTGGTTTTTCCATGAAAGGAACCTCGCTGATAAACTTCAACGAAACAAAATCAATCCAGAAACGATTGAGGAAACCAGAAGTAACTCTGCCGGAAGTTTTGAATGGGGGCAAAGTCTTCCTAAGAAATGTGATGGATAACATACGGGCTGTTGATTCTAGCTTGACAGGTAGATTAAATGATGATACAATATTGTTAAAGATTATTAAATAAGGAATATTATGAGTGTTGATATTACAATTGAAGTTAGTGATAGAGTTAAACATGTTCAAGCTTTGAGTGATGAAGTTGAAGTATTGAAATCCAGACTTGAACAATATGATACTGGTCATTTACATACAACCATTTCCGTGTTAGAAGCTAGAATTAGAGAATTAAATTCTTGGATTGTAGATAATTATTGAGAGAAGAAAATGAAAATTGCTATTTGTTCTGATATACATTTAGAGTTTGGTTCTATTAGTTTAGAAAATACTGAAAACGCTGAAGTGTTAATTCTGTCTGGTGACATTTGTGTTGCTAGAGATTTGAATGAGCGTGATGTACATGGTGTTATGGTCAATGGTCGTGACAAGTCGGAAATGTATCACACATTTTTCCAAGGATGTTGTTCTAGATTTAAAAATGTAATTTATATTGCTGGCAACCATGAACACTATCACGGTGATTTTGCTGAAACTTTTAAGATTTTTCGTGAGCGTTTAGGCTACTTGGTTAATTTACATATCTTGGATAAAGAATCAGTTCTCATCAATGATATAATGTTTATTGGTGGAACATTGTGGACTGATATGAATAAGGAAGACTCAATCACACTTTGGCATATGAAAAGCATGATGAATGATTTCCGTACTGTAAAAAATTCTAATCGTATGGTTTCCCGTAAGGTGATGAAATACAAAAAAGATGAAGAAGGTAAATATATCACGCAAAAGATTGGTGAAGTCAATAGTATGGTAGAAGATGGATTCGAATTCGAAGAATCTGTTTCTACTTTTTCACCAGAAGATGCTGTTGAAGACCACAAGAAAATGCTTCAATATATAAAAATGATTATTGAAGGTAAACACAGCCAAAAGTTTGTCGTTGTTGGTCATCATGCACCAAGTAAACTATCTACTCATCCTAAATATGCAGATGAATTAATTATGAATGGCGGTTATAGTTCAGACTTGTCAGAGTTTATCCTTGACCATCCACAAATCAAATTATGGACTCACGGGCATACGCATGAAGAATTTGATTATCTAATCGGTTCAACCAGAATTGTTTGTAATCCAAGAGGTTATGATGGTTATGAGCATCGTGCTGATAAGTTTAAGTTAAAATTTGTAGAGGTCTAAAATGGAATACGATTACGCACGTTATGAAGAATTAATTATAATGCTAATGGAAGCTTCTTGGCGAGATTCAGATGACTTAGAAATTGGTAGAGATATCTCTGACCATCCAGAAGTGAAAATCATTTTTGATGGATATGGGGATCTTGAAGAAGAAGATATGGATGGAGAATATAGGTACTTTGAAGGTGGTAACACCAATATGGAATCATATGCTATTTTCATTCATAAAGATGCCTTAGAACCAGAGTTTATGTTCCCCGAGCATGATAGTTATGCTTTTACATTTGGTTCAATGATTCAACATAGACCAAAAGAAGAAGTTTGCATTTATGCTTGGTATGATGTAGAAGCTGATACTTGGGAAGTTCTGCCTTTAGAAGACCGATTGAATGATGACAATACAATGACTGCCGAAGATGTGATGAAAATTCTTGAAGGCCTTTATGAGTATTATTTCAAACCGTGGGAAGGTAAATTCGAAAATGATCCAGAAACAGGATTACCGAAGTGGCCTTTCCCTATTACAAACAAACCTTAATTACCGCACAATCTTTGTTATTGTGTTATAATGACCCTATGATTATATTTGATTTTAACCAAGTCGCTATCTCTAATTTAATGGAACAAATCGGATCGTCTAAAACGAAAGTTGAAGAAAGTCTGGTTCGTCACATGATTCTGAATAGCATTCGTACCTATGTGAAAAAGTTTAAAGACTCACATGGTCCTCAGGTTGTTATTGCGTGTGACAATAAAAATTATTGGCGCCGTGAAATCTTTCCTCACTACAAGGCCAGTCGTAAGAAAGCTCGTGACGCTTCTGGACATGACTGGAGTACTATCTTTGATTGTTTAGGTAAAATCAAACAAGAACTAAAAGACCATTCGCCATACAAAGTTATCGATATTGAAACTTGTGAGGCTGATGATATCATTGCTGTTCTTGCTACTAAGTTTTCCGCAACTGGAAAAGTTATGATTCTATCAAGTGATAAAGACTTTGCTCAATTGCAAAAATTTAAAAATGTAGAACAATATTCTCCGATTATGAAAAAATTTATCGTAGAACAATTTCCTGCAGCGCATTTAAAACAAATGATTATTCGAGGAGATAAAGGTGATGGTGTCCCTAATATTCTTAGTGCTGATGATTGCTTTGTTACTGCGACTAGGCAGAAACCTATAACAGAGGTAAAGATTATCAAATGGATGAATCAACAGCCTGCTGAATTTTGCAACGAAGATATGTTGCGTAACTATTCTCGGAATGAGATGCTAATTGACTTGACAAAAATACCCGATAGTCTACAGCAAACCATACTAGATACATATGAGAGTACAAAGGCGAAACCTAAACAAGAGTTTATGAATTATCTTATTGCTAATCGTTTGAAAAACCTACTGGAAGTGATTGATGAGTTCTGAAAAATTATATACCGAAATCTTTGAAGATTTTGATAAAGCCACAAACAAAAATGAAAGAATTGCTGTTCTACGAAAGTATGACCATCCAAGATTCCGACAATTTTTAGTTTATGCACTTGATGATAATATAAAATTTGATGTTGAGTTGCCTGAGAAATATAGACCAGCAACTGAACCTGCTGGATTGAATCATGCATATCTTGATACTGAGGTGCTTAAACTATATCGATTTATCAAAGATCATCCTAAGAAACCTGTTAATTTTACCGGTAAAAAACAAACACAAATGTTTCTTGTAATACTAGAAGCACTACATAAAGATGAATCCGCTCTTTTATTGAGATTGGTTAAAAAAGATTTAGGTGTAAAATTCCTAACTAGAAAACTTGTAGAGGAAGCATTTCCGGGACTTTGATATGAAAAATATTGTTGTGGTATCTGGTGGATTTGATCCTATTCATTCTGGTCATATTGCATATTTCAAAGCTGCAAAAGAACTAGGCGATCAATTAGTTGTTGGTGTTAACTCTGATGAATGGTTAATTCGTAAAAAAGGAAAAGCCTTTATGCCTATCCATGAACGACAAGCCGTTGTTCAGAGCATTAAGTATGTTGACTATGTTATTCGATTTGATGATAATGATGATTCAGCTATTCTGTTGTTGAAACTTGTTAAACAAACATGGCCAAATGATAAAATCATTTTTGCAAATGGTGGTGATCGTAATGAATCTAATAACAGAGAAATCTCAGTTGAGAATGTAGAGTTTGCTTATGGTGTCGGTGGCAACATGAAGTTAAACTCATCGTCTAAAATTTTACATGATTGGTTAATATGAAAGTAGCAGTAGTAACGCCTACTATCGGTAGTGAGTATCTTAGTCAATGTATTAATTCTGTTGACAAACAAACTTATAGAGACTTTACACATTATGTCTTTATGGATGGTAAAGAACATTGGGAGAAAATCAATGATACAATTTCAGGCGCTATCAAAGTCAAAACCATCTCTCTTGAGGAGAATGTTGGTAAGGGTTGGTATGGTCATAGGGTTTACGCAGCCTGTTCTTTTCTTGTTAATGCTGACGTAATTTGTTACCTCGATGAAGACAATTGGTTTGATCCAAGTCACATCGAAAAACTAGTAAACAAAATTAAACAAGGGAATGATTGGGTTTTTTCTTTAAGGAAAATATATGATAAAGAAGGTAATTACCTCTGCGATGACAACTGTGAATCATTGGGCAAATGGCCTGTATACTTTAATGATAGTGTATTCCACATTGATACCTCAAGTTTTGCTATTAGTCATCGTGCTGCTATTGGGATTGGCCATGCTTGGTATGGACAATGGGGAGCGGATAGGCAATTTTTTCAGAACCTAAAACATAACTTTCCTAAATTTGATTGTACTAATGCACATACATTAAATTATAGATTGGATGGTAATCCAAATTCTGTAAATCAAAAATTCTTTGATGATGGTAACTCTGTGATGCAGAAGAAATATGGCGAAATGCCTTTTCCTTGGAAATTAGAAAATAATTCAACTAAAATTCAGATTGCACCTGGCATTACATTGGTAGAATAATATGTTAGTTGAATATACCGACTTGGCGGAAGTGTTATTAATTACACCGCCAGCTATACATGAAGATTTTCGTGGAACAAACACCGAGATTTTTAATGCAAGAGAATATCTAGAACGCCTTGGAACACAAAATTGGAAAATGGATAGCGTTAGTACATCCAGAAAACATGTGCTTCGTGGTGTGCATGGTGATAGTAAAACTTGGAAGTTGATTAGTTGCCTCTACGGCACAATCTATTTACTAGTTGTTGATAATCGTCCTTGGTCAACTAACTATAGACAACATACTTCTTTCACTTTATCAGATAAGAATAGACAACAAGTTTTAGTCCCACCTGGATTTGGTAACGGACACCTTGTTATGTCTCATACTGCCGTGTTTCATTATAAATGGTCCGAGTACTATGACCGTGAAGCACAATTCACAATCAAGTGGAATGATCCAGAATATGAATTCTGGTGGCCAATAAAACATCCAATTTTATCCGAGAGGGATGCATGAGAGCACTTGTAACTGGTGGTTCAGGTTATCTTGGTTCTCATGTATGCAAACGCTTGAAACAAGAAGGTTGGACTGTTGTCGTATATGACATTAAAGAACCTAAACACAAATACGGCGACTTATATTGTCAAGGCGATATTCGTGACAGAAACACTTTGGATGATTTACTACACAAAGTAAAATTTGATGTAGTATTTCATTTTGCAGGTCGCATCGAGGTTGGTGAGTCGGTTAAAATACCGACAGAATTTTATGATGTGAATACTGGTGGGACCTGCAATCTATTAAATGTCATGGTAAAACATGATGTTAAAAATATCATCTATTCATCTACAGCAGCTGTTTATAGAACAGTAGATTATGAATTGGATGAATTTGATGAAGTTCAATATAAAACAAATGCATATGCAGGAAGTAAATTGAGTGCAGAATATGCCATTCAACAATCAGGATTGAATCATATCATTTTTAGATACTTCAATCTTGCCGGCGCTGATCCAGATGGTGAGATGGGTGAAGACCATGATCCAGAGACACATTTGATTCCTAGAATTATCCAAAATCTAAATACGGTTGAAGTGTATGGCCACGATTATCCAACTACAGATGGTACTTGTGTGCGAGATTATGTACATGTCTGTGATGTTGCAGAAGCACACTTAAACGCAGCCAAATATTTGATAGAAGGTAATAAGTCTATCATCCTAAATTTAGGAACAGGCAAAGGTTATTCGGTAAGTAAAATCATTACCTTAATAGAAAAAGTTGCTGGTAAAGAAATTGATGTTAAATACCTACCTCGCAGGCCAGGTGATCCTGCAAAGTTGGTAGCAAATGTCAATCTTGCCAAAAAAGTATTGAAGTATCGACCTAAACATGATATAATGAGTATTCTACAAACAGCATATGATTGGCATACAAAATGAAAAAAGATGATAACATACTGATTGCCGAAGATAAAATCGGCTTATCTTTACTCGACAATAATATACATATACTCAATGGACCGATTGATGGTGATAATATCAATGAAGCGATTCGTTGGATCATATATGAAAATCTTTCTGGTACTGAAAAGACTTTAACTCTCTACATTAATTCCAGTGGTGGTGATTTGAGTGAAGCCTTTGGACTAATTGATGTTATGAAAAATTCAAAACACACTATTCAAACAATTGGACTTGGTTCAGTTTGCTCAGCAGCTTTTCTTATCTTTGCATCGGGAACTAGAGGTGAACGATACATATCAAAAAATACAAGTATCATGTGTCATCAGTATTCAGGTGATTTGCAAGGTAAGTACCATGATATGAAGGCTTATATTCACGAAAATGAATTAACAAACCTTCGTATGATTTCTTTGTTACAAGAATGTACCGACTTAGAACCTCGGGCAATCAAAACTAAACTTCTTCCACCGAGTGATGTTTGGTTTACGGCAGAGGAATTAGTTGAACTCGGTGTTGCAGACCATATTTTGTAAGAGGTTTAAAAAACAAAAATGTATACTGGTGGTAGAAAGGTCGAAAGACCTCAGAAGACAAAGTTTAGAAAAAATACTGATAATGAAAACTTCAAACAACTCAAAAAACAAAAGAGGCATGATCGTTTGACTTATCGTTTACTTAAAGAAGAAAAAGAATATGTCCTATAGAAAATACCTACAACAACGTATTCAAGAATTGCAACGTGAAATTTCCGAAGACAAAGGTGAAATTGAATCTTTGAAAAAAGAGCTAAACAAATTAGAGTTAGCTGAATTTGAAGAAGATTTGCACGACCAAGGCGATCAGCAATTACTCAAAGGATAGTGTTGTTTTAAAACAACATCAAGCTTGACAGGTAGAACTACCTGTGTTAGAATTGCCTTATGAGTGAAATTCTACAAGAAACTACAAAATGGACAGGTGATTATCTCGCCTGTAATCATACTTATTTACTTGATAATCAAAGTCGGATTATTGCTTATATTAAGCATAATGACGACCAAGTAAATGTATTAAAATCCCAAATCAAAATCGATAAGCGATATCGGACTTTTATTAAGGTTCGGAATACTGCCTTAGAACGATTAATCCCCTCGACCCTAAAAAGTAATACTAGAGTATTCAAAGTAAAAAGTAATACTAAAGAGTACATAGTAGAACTAAATGATTCAAATTATAGCTGTACCTGTACAGGTTACAGTTTCCGTGGGAAATGTAAACATATTACTGCTGTTGCAGAAAAACAACAGTCCAAATAGTGCTTGACAATTCCTACCAATTTGATATAATCTATCCATAGATTGAAATTTTAAAGGAAATCAAATGTCGAAATTGCTTATCTCCACCCAAGTTCACGAAAACTATGGCGCCCACGATTGGGACGGCAAGGGTGAATGTCCTTCTTACTGGAAGGCCAAGGGCGGTAGCGATTACGTTATCAAAAATTTCACCGATTTCGCCAATGCGACCGCAACGGTCATGGCTCTCCGCTCAAAAATTGAGCAGAGCAATGAGTATTTCTGTGAGGAAATTATTGATTGGGAAATTGTCAATGATGACCATCTCACATGGTTCGAACAATCACAATTAGATTATGAGGGTAAAATCACCCATGGTCCAATTGAATTAACATTATAATTTAAGGAAATAAAATGCGTAC
>Ga0209085_1002559_pt1 | contig 10327 bp, 6 predicted proteins | sample C_131016_EF_Meta_FD_187310 | JGI IMG/M metagenome (GOLD analysis project Ga0209085, IMG submission 187310) | Freshwater microbial communities from Lake Croche, Canada to study carbon cycling - C_131016_EF_MetaG (SPAdes) (version 2) | ecosystem: Environmental > Aquatic > Freshwater > Lake | place...
CGCTATCCGTCCTGTCCGAATCAGGGTGTGTTGAGACTGTGTCAGTTATATACGCTAAAAATTGCGGCTGAAGCATGATGTTGACGGCCACGGGTTATTATGTCAGCATTGCTGACATAATTGGCTGGCTCGGCTCGCCGCGCGACTTTGGCTTTTGATGATGCCGTTTTTTCAGTGTAAAAAGACATCAAGGCGCAAAGCCAGCTTGGTCTCTTCTGGCCATGATCCTCGGGAGGTCTGACGATGGACGATCTACTCCAATCCGATTTTGCCCGCAGCGTCTCTTTGTCCGATAAATATGATCTGCGCAAAGACCATGTTTTTATGACCGGCACACAGGCGGTCATCCGTCTGTTGTTGATGCAACATGCCCGCGATCAACGCGCGGGTAAAAAAACGGCGGGCTTTATTTCCGGCTATCGGGGCTCTCCGCTCGGGGCGCTTGATCAGCAATTGGAAAAAAACAAAAAGGCCTTGGCCGAAGCGCCCATCCATTTCACCCCCGGTCTCAATGAAGAACTGGCGGCTACGGCTTGTTGGGGCAGCCAGCAAGCCGAAATGCGCGGCGAGGGTCGCTATGACGGCGTGTTTGCGCTGTGGTATGGCAAGGGACCGGGTGTCGATCGGTCCGGTGATGTGTTCCGCCATGCCAATATGGCGGGAACTTCGCCTTGGGGCGGTGTTCTCGCTTTGATGGGAGATGATCATACCGCGGAAAGCTCGACAACCGCCCATCAATCTGAATTCACCTTTGTCGATGTCATGATGCCGATCCTCAATCCGGCAGGTGTGCAGGAAATATTGGATTATGGATTATATGGCTATGCCATGAGCCGCTTTACCGGCACATGGACCGCGCTCAAAGGGGTCAAGGACACGGTTGAATCAACAGCCGTTGTGGATGGTTCGCTTGATCGGGTGCGCATTACCCTGCCTGATGATTTTATCATGCCGGAAGGTGGTTTGAACATCCGCCCGCGGGATGGCATTCTTGCGATGGAAGAGCGCTTGCAAGATTACAAGCGCGATGCGGTCTTGGCTTTTTTGCGCGTCAATCCGCTCAACAGGATCATTTTTTCCGGTGGTCAGCAGCCGCGGATCGGCATTATCACCTTGGGTAAAAGCTATCTGGATGTCAGGCAGGCGCTGAATGATCTCGGCATTGATGAACAGCGCGCCAATGAGATCGGGATCAGGCTTTATAAAATCGGTTGTCCTTGGCCCCTTGAACCCGAAGGTCTGAAAGCCTTTGTCAAAGGTCTGGAGCTGGTGATTGTTGTCGAAGAAAAGCGGTCCTTGGTGGAAGTGCAATTGCGCGAAGAGCTTTACGGCAGCGCCAACCAACCGGTTTGTATCGGGAAAAAAGACGAGCAAGGCCGTTGGCTGTTTCCGGTGAAAGGCGCGCTTGATCCCAATGATATCGCCATTGCCATCGGTGAACGGGTCTTGCGCTATCACGACAGTGATGACTTGCATGGCCGCTTGGCCCGCCTCAAACAATTACAAGCCCATTTGCAGCAGATTGAAGAGGTTGGTGGACGTGTGCCGCATTTTTGCTCGGGCTGTCCGCATAATTCCTCTACCAAAGTGCCTGAGGGCATGCGGGCTTATGCGGGCATAGGATGCCATTACATGTCGCAATGGATGGATCGTGCCACAGAGGGCTTTACCCAGATGGGGGGCGAGGGCGCCAATTGGGTCGGAGAGGCGCCGTTCTCGACCCGTGATCATGTCTTCCAGAATTTGGGCGATGGCACCTATAACCATTCCGGTGTTTTGGCCATTCGTTATGCGGTCGCAGCCAAAGCGCATATGACCTATAAAATCTTGTTCAATGATGCGGTGGCGATGACAGGCGGCCAGCATCACGAGGGCGGTTTGACGGTTGATATGATCGCACGGCAGGTGGCGGCGGAAGGCGTCGAACATATCATGCTGGTGTCGGATGAACCCGACAAATATGCAGCATCGATCGAATGGCCGAAAGGCCTGACCCGCCATCACCGCTCCGAGCTTGATCATGTGCAAAAAACGCTGGCGCAGAAGCCCGGCGTCAGCGTGTTGATTTATGACCAAACCTGTGCGGCGGAAAAACGACGCCGCCGCAAAAGAGGCTTGATGCCCGAACCCGACAAACGTGTTTTCATCAATACGCTTGTTTGCGAGGGCTGTGGCGATTGCGGGGTTAAATCCAATTGCGTCTCCATCCAGCCGCAGGAAACCGAATTTGGCCGCAAGCGGGTGATTGATCAATCCAATTGCAACAAAGATTTTTCATGCCTTGATGGATTTTGTCCGTCCTTTGTCACGGTGCATGGCGCGCAAATCCGCAAAGCAGCGCCTGTGAGCGATCAAGCGCTTATGCAAACAATCCCTGATCCGCACTGGCCTGCATTGGATCGCAATTACGGCATCATTGTCACGGGTGTGGGTGGCACGGGCGTTGTCACCATCGGGGCCATTTTAGGCATGGCCGCCTATCTCGAAGGCAAAGGCTGCGGCATGATTGACATGGCAGGGCTTGCGCAAAAAGGCGGCGCTGTTTTCAGTCATGTCCGCCTTGCGCCCAAGCCCGAGGATATTCATGCCATTCGCGTATCGGCAGGGGAAGCCGATTTGGTGCTGGGCTGTGATCTTGTGGTCACCGGAAGCCGGAAAGTGCTGGCCGGTGTGAAGCCGGGTGGCAGTTTCATTGTGGCCAATATTCAGGAGGTGATGCCCGGTGATTTCACCCGTCAGCCCGATTACAATCTGGGGGCGGAACGGATTAAAAAAGCATTGCGGGAAGCCGCGGGTTCAGATGGTGTGGCCTTTATCGATGCCAGCAAAATAGCCACCCGCTTATTGGGCAATGCGATTGCTGCTAATATGTTCATGCTTGGTTATGCCTTCCAGCTCGGCAAGATACCGCTCTCTGCCGCGTCAATGGAACAAGCCATCACATTGAACGGGGAAGCGGTACAGATGAATCTTGCGGCCTTTGCATGGGGTCGTATCGCCGTCCATGATCCGGAAAAAATCGCCTCGCTCCTTGAACCGCACCAAAAGACCGCGGATCTGTCCGGCCCTGCCACGTTGCATGATCTGGTCGATCATCGACAAAAAGAATTGACCCGCTATCAATCGCGCTCTTATGCCAAGCGCTATATGCGCTTTGTTGAAAAAATGCGCGCGGTAGAAGAAAAAGCGGTTCCCGGACAAACGGCTTTAACGGAGGCTGTCGCGCGTGCCTTGTTCAAATTGATGGCGATTAAAGATGAATATGAGGTCGCGCGTCTTTATACCGACGGGCGTTTTAAAAAACAGCTCGCCCAGCAATTTGAAAATCCGCAAAAAATCGAATTCCACTTGGCGCCGCCTTTGATGGGGAAAGTGGATGCGCAAGGCCATCCCGTGAAATCGGTTTATGGGCCGCGCATGTTATGGGCTTTTCACGGGCTTGCCGCATTGCGCTTTTTGCGGGCGACGCCCTTGGATATTTTCGGCTATACGCAAGAGCGGCGCATGGAGCAGCGTCTCATCCGCGACTATTGCACCCTGATGGACTCCATCATCACCATGCTTGATGCAGCGCATCATGCGCTGGCCGTAGAAATTGCAACCCTGCCGATGCAGGTGCGGGGTTATGGCCATGTCAAAATGAGGAATGTGGAAAAGATGACAAAGCAGCGCGACGAGCTGCTTGCAGCCTATCATGCGGTCACAACAGACGCTTCGGCGCAGGCAGTGGCTGCGGAATAAATATTGTGCAATGCGGTAAGAGGCGCGACGCCTGAGCGTCTGACCGCGCTTTCTCTACGCCAAAGGTGTTGGTTGTTTTCAAACGCGCTTCTCCCTTAAATAAGTGCGCTGGATCGGGTAAGTGCTGATCGGCACAAGAACCTGTTGAAGGTCAGCAGCCTCTATAAGGTTGATAAGGGTTGGGAACACGCTGATCTCATCAGAGATCGCGGGGAGAGGGTGGCCGCGTTGCAGTCGCAGGAGAAGACATTTCCGCAACTTCTGATGCGTAATGCCGCCATACGCGGTGATCGCCCCGCTTTGCGTCATAAATATCTGGGCATCTGGCAGACATGGACATGGTCGGATGTGGCCGAGATCGTGCGCTCTTATGCGCAAGGCTTATATGATCGTGGTTTGCGTTCTGGTGACACCATTGCTGTGATCGGTGCCAATCGTCCCAAATTATATTGGACCATGATGGCCGCCCAATGTCTGGGCGCCATACCTGTGCCTGTCTATGCAGATTCTGTTGCGGAGGAAATGATTTTTGTTCTTGAAAATGCCGGTGTCAAAATGGCTGCAGTTCAGGATCAGGAACAAGTCGATAAAGTGTTTTCGATCATGGATCGTTTGCCGGATTTGCAATGGGTTCTTTATGATTGGGGACGGGGCTTGCGGGATTATGATGAACCGCGCTTGTTATCGATTGACCACTTGATAGACGCCGGACGCGAGCATCTCGACCGCGACCCGCAAACGATCAGACAGCTTGACGATATGATCTTGTCGGGAAGCGGAACAGAAATTTCCGTGATTTTATACACGTCCGGCACAACAGGACGCTCGAAAGGCGTGATGCTGTCAGCCGAACGCTGCATTGCCGCCGCCCGTGACAGTGTGGCTTTTGACAAACTCAATGAAAATGATCAGGTGCTCGCTTATCTGCCACTGGCATGGGTTGGCGATCATTATATGAATTATGCGCAAGGGCTTGTCGCTGGCTTTTGCATGGCCTGTCCCGAAAGTGCCGATACCGTTGAACAGGATTTGCGCGAAATCGGGCCGACCTTTTATTTCGCGCCGCCAAGGGTTTTTGAGAATCTTTTGACGCGGGTCATGATCCGTATGGAAGATGCAAGCGCGCCCAAGCGCTGGTTGTTTCATACATTCATTGATATTGCCCGCCGCTATGGCGAAAAAATCCTCAATGGCCATGCCGTGCCGTTTTCTGGTTCTCTTCTTTATGCCTTGGGCGAGATTTTGATCTATGGCCCCTTGAAAAATGTTTTGGGCTTTACGCGGGTGCGTGTGGGTTACACGGCGGGTGAAGCCATCGGGCCGGAATTGTTTTCCTTTTATCGCTCATTGGGGATCAATCTGAAACAACTCTACGGCCAGACCGAAGCCTTTTTATATGTCACGGTGCAACCCGATGGTGAAATCAGGGCAGATACGGTTGGCCCTTTGGCGCCGCATGTCGAGGTGAAACTGACAGAGAGCGGCGAGGTCTTATTCAAATCGCCTGGCATGTTTGTGGGCTATTTCCGCGATGCGGAAAAAACCCATGAAACCATGACCGAGGACGGTTTTGTCCGCACAGGCGATGCCGGTTTCTTTGAGCCGGAGTCCGGCCATTTGAAAATCATCGATCGGGCAAAAGATGTCGGCAAATTGACGTCCGGCGATTTGTTCCCGCCCAAATATGTCGAAAATAAATTGAAGTTTTTCCCCAATATCAAAGAGGCCGTGTTGTTTGGGGACGGGCATGATTATGTCACATGCTTCATCAATATCGATTTGACCGCCGTCGGTAATTGGGCGGAACGCAATAATGTGTCTTATGCGTCCTATCAGGAATTGGCGGGACATCCCGATGTCTATGCGATGATCGCCGCCCATGTCGAGGACACCAACAGGATTTTGTCGCACGAGCCGATGATGGCGGGTGCGCAGATCAAACGCTTTTTGATTCTCCACAAAGAGCTGGATGCCGATGACGGCGAATTGACGCGAACACAAAAAGTCAGGCGTGGCTTTATTGCCGAACGCTATGCCCCTTTGATCAAGGCGCTTTATGACGGCACGCAAGAGGCCGATATCACAACCGAAGTGATTTTTGAGGATGGCCGCAAGGGTGCCATTTCGGCTCGCGTGAAAATCGTTGAATGCGAGATCTTTCCTTTGGCAACAAAGGAGAAGGCGGCATGATGCAGACCTATCACCAAATCGCACGCGGCGACACTTTGCTGGCGGTTGAGCATGTCTCTTTATCTTTCGGTGGTGTGAAAGCCATTACCGATGTGTCCTTTGATATTCGCAAAGGGGAAATCAGAGCCATTATCGGCCCGAATGGCGCGGGCAAAACCTCCATGCTGAATGTCATCAACGGCTTTTATCATCCGCAAAAGGGACAGATTACCTTTAAAGGATTGACGCGCTCGCGCATGCGCCCCTCGGTTGCCGCCAGACAAGGCATTGCCCGCACCTTTCAAAATGTGGCTTTGTTCAAGGGCATGTCGACGCTTGATAATATTATGGCAGGCCGCACGCTGAAAATGCATCGCAATTTTTTCTGGCAATGTCTGCGCCATGGCCCTGCCATGGATGAGGAGATCAAACACCGCGAATTTGTGGAAGATATCATTGATTTTCTGGAAATTCAGGCCATCCGCAAAGTACCGGTCGGCAAATTACCCTATGGTTTGCAAAAGCGCGTTGAATTGGGACGGGCTTTGGCCATGGAGCCGGATCTGTTGCTGTTGGATGAGCCGATGGCCGGTATGAATCTCGAAGAAAAAGAAGACATGTCGCGCTTTATTGTCGATGTGAACCAGCAATACGGGACCACCATTGCGTTGATCGAACATGATATGGGCGTGGTGATGGATTTGTCCGATCGCGTGGTGGTTCTTGAATATGGGCACAAGCTGGCGGATGGGACGCCAGACGACGTGAAGGCGAATGAGGATGTCATCAAAGCCTATCTCGGCGTGGCGCATTAAAGGATCAGGGCATGGATATTTTATTTAAAATCCTGATTGATCCCTTTTTGCAAATGGGCTCTGCGCCGGATTTGCTGGTGCAGACGATCTGGGAAGGATTTGTCACGGGTGTTCTTTACGCACTCATTGCGCTGGGGTTCGTGCTGATTTTCAAGGCCTCCGGCGTATTCAATTTTGCCCAAGGCATTATGGTGGTATTTGCAGGCCTGACCTTGGTGGGGCTTTATGAAATGGGCCTTCCGGCGCCTATCGCGCTGATTGTCACTTTGCTTGTCATGTATCTTTTGGCTGTGACAATTGAAAGGGTGGTGCTGCGACCCCTTGTCAATCAGCCGGATATTATTTTGTTTATGGCGACCTTCGGTATTACTTATTTTCTGATCGGTTTGGGCGAGTTCATTTTCGGTGGTAATCCGAAACAGATGATTTCGGAACAGCTTTACTTGCCGAAAGGGTCTTTGGAATTCAAAATGCTGGGTGGTTTTGTCCAGCTGCAAAAAATCGATATCGCCGCCGCAGTGATTGCGATGATCATGATCATCGCTTTGGCTCTGTTTTTTCAATATACCCGCATCGGGCGTGCGTTGCGGGCTGTCGCCGATAGCCACAAAGCAGCGCTTTCGGTGGGTATTTCGCTCAATCAGATCTGGGTCATTGTCTGGTTTGCCGCAGGGATTGTGGCACTGGTCACCGGTATTATGTGGGGGGCGAGGTCGGACGTTTCCTTCGGTTTGCAAGTGATTGCTTTAAAAGCACTGCCCGTTTTGATTTTAGGCGGTTTCACATCGGTGCCCGGTGCGATTATCGGCGGGTTGATTATCGGCATTGGCGAGAAGCTTGGTGAATTTTACTGGGGTCCGCTGGTGGGGGGCGGTATCGAAAGCTGGCTTGCTTATTGTATCGCTCTGTTCTTTTTGCTGTTCAGACCGCAAGGTTTGTTTGGCGACAAAATCATTGAACGTATTTGAGATCGGGGATTTTCAATGTTTTATCGTGAGACCGGTCAGTTCAAAACCAATTATGCCGATGACATGGCCTTGTTGCCGATTTTGCAGGACCGCATCGGCCTTGGGATCATTTTATTTGTTGCTTATGTGATCATTCCTTTTTTTGGCAATGATTTTTTATTGTCTACCGTGATGATTCCGTTTCTTGTCTTTTCGCTCGCCGCCATCGGGCTCAACATTCTGACGGGTTTTACAGGGCTGATTTCACTGGGGACCGGAGCCTTTATGGGGGTTGGTGCCTATGCCTGTTATAAATTGTCGAGCGTCTTTCCGGATTTGAATATTTTATTATGCATTGTTTTTTCGGGCGTGTTTTCTGCTCTGATTGGTGTGTTGTTTGGATTGCCGAGCTTGCGCATCAAAGGATTTTATCTGGCTGTGGCCACATTGGCCGCGCAATTCTTTTTGCAATGGTGTTTTGTCCGTATACCCTGGCTTTATAATTACAATGTGTCAGGGGCGATTGAGGTTTCACAGCGCAGTATTTTTGGCGTGGTTGTCACGGGTGCGAAAGCAGCGCCTGAAAGCCGTTACATCGTGATGCTGGTTCTTGTGACGCTGATGACTTGGGTTGCGGCCAATGTGTTGAGCGGACGGATTGGCCGCGCATTCATGGCTGTGCGTGATATGGATATTGCTGCGGAATTGATGGGCATTGATTTGCTTAAAACAAAATTATTGGCTTTTGCCTTCTCCTCGTTTTACGCGGGCGTTGCGGGGGCAGCCATGATGTTTATTTGGGTCGGGGGCGGGGAAGCCAATGACTCCTTCAACATCAATCAAAGCTTTCTCATCTTGTTCATGGTGATTATTGGCGGCTTGGGCAGTTTGCTGGGAGCCTTTTTGGGGGCGGCCTTTATTTCGTCCCTGCCGACCATTTTGAAATTCGGATTGCCAGCCCTAGGCATTCCCTTGGCGGGCGCGACGGCCGAACACCTGACTTATATTCTGGTGGGTGGATTGATACTGTTCTTTTTGGTTGTTGAACCGCATGGCCTTGCACGCTTGTGGCAAATCGGCAAACAAAAATTAAGGATGTGGCCTTTTCCTTATTGAGGCAGGGGTCAGAAAAGCAAAAGTCTTCAAACAATTCTTTGAGGACACTATCAGGGAGGTTGAAATGAAAATGCGTAAAACGACGCTGGGCCTGGCAACGGCCATCATGGCAGGAACGCTGATGATGGGGTTCGAGGCCGCAAAGGCACAGGATTCAATTTTTGTTCCGTTGTTTACCTATCGTACGGGACCGTTTGCCGGATCAGGCATTCCCATTGCAGACGGGATGCATGATTATCTCACCATGTTGAATGAACGGGATGGAGGCATTGGCGGCGTGAAAATCGCCATTGATGAATGCGAGACCGGCTATGATACCAAAAAAGGTCTTGAATGTTATGACGCGGTTAAGCCTAAAAATCCTGTCATCATCAATCCATGGTCAACCGGCATTACATTGCCGCTGATCCCGAAAGCCTCAGTGGATAAGATCCCTGTTTTGTCCATGGCCTATGGTCTTTCCGCCTCGGCACGCGGTGATATTTTCCCATGGGTTTTCAATCCGCCTGATACATATTGGGATGGCTTGGGCATGATCTTGCGTTACATCGGCACGCAAGAAGGCGGCCTTGAAAAGATCAAGGGTAAAAAGATCGGCTATATTTATTTCGACGGCGGTTTCGGCAAAGAGCCCATTCCGTTGTTTGAACAATTGGCGAAGGATTTTGGCTTTGAGCTGAAGCTTTATCCTGTTCCTCCGGGCGAAATGCAAAACCAGTCCTCGCAATGGCTGGCTGTGCGGCGCGATCGTCCTGATTACATGGTGATGTATGGCTGGGGTGCGATGAACACAACGGCTGTCAAGGAAGCTGCCAAGGTGTCTTATCCGATGGATAAATTTATTTCCATCTGGTGGCCGGGCGAAGACGATGTGCGCGGAACCGAAGGGGCCAAAGGATTTAAAACACTCAATTGGCACGGCATCGGCACGGATTATCAGGCTTTGAAAGACATTCAAAAATTCGTGGTTGATAAAGGACTGAGCAAGGCGCCCAAGGACAAAGTGGGTGAATTGCTTTACAATCGCGGTGTCTATAATTCACTCCTGATTGCCGAAGGCATTGCTACGGCCCAAAAGCTGACGGGCAAGAAAGTGGTTGATGGCGCGGATGTGCGGCGGGGTCTTGAAAGCCTCAATATCGATGAGGCCCGGTTGAAGGCCATCGGTCTTGCCGGTTTCACGGGCACGCTGCAATTATCTTGCAACAATCATAACGGCCACCGTCCTTCCTTCGTGCAGCAATGGGACGGCGCTAAATGGGTTAAGATATCCGATTTGATCGAGCCCATGCCCGATAAAGTGAAGCCAGCACTGGATGCCGCCGCACAAGACTATGCGGAAAAAAATGCTGGTTGGCCGAAGCGCACGGAAGCGTGCGACAAGCCATCCTGATCACAAGGGGGCCGTCCTTACGGGGATGGCCCCTTCTTTTTTCAAGGCGTGACAAAATAAAGAAGGGCTTGTCTTATGCTTGCCACGGCGGAAACGGCTCCCTTAGCGCAGCCAGACACCATCTTGTCGGTGAACAATATCGAGGT
>Ga0209085_1002561_pt1 | contig 10316 bp, 1 predicted proteins | sample C_131016_EF_Meta_FD_187310 | JGI IMG/M metagenome (GOLD analysis project Ga0209085, IMG submission 187310) | Freshwater microbial communities from Lake Croche, Canada to study carbon cycling - C_131016_EF_MetaG (SPAdes) (version 2) | ecosystem: Environmental > Aquatic > Freshwater > Lake | place...
CGAGCGTCAATCCCGCTGGCAGATTTCCAGAAACGAGTGTGAAACTCGTCACGGAGGGCTGGATGTCGAAGTTTAAAACAAAGGGAACGCCTACTTGTCCAGACGCTGTCGCAACGGCCGTGATCACCGGAGCAGGAGCTACCGTGGCCACATTATAGTAGTCACTTTTCCCGCCGGTAAAAATCGAGCCGCCAATGGTCTCACTGGTTCCGTCCACAGCCAGAACCCGGTAGTAATAAGTAGTTCCGGCGGATAGGTCAGTCACCAATGAATCGGTGCTAACCACGCTTTTCGGGTAGTCCGTTAGCAGAGTTGTGAAATTAGCTGAGGTGGAAACCTCAACCTGATAGCTGATGGAGGAACTGGCTGAAACGGGATTCCAGCGGGCCCGGAAGGATGTCGGCGTCACTTCTGAAGCGGTCAACCCGGTAACAGATGAGGCAACTGGCCGAGCGAATGCGGGCAAGGTTCCAGTAGAAACTTCAAAACCGTCAGGCAGACCATCTCCATCGGTATCGGTTAGCTGGTCAGATGACCCGTAGATCGCCTCTTCCGCTTGAGTCAGCCCGTCCCCATCGTTGTCCTCTGCAGCGTCATCTTGAATTTGAATCGTCAGAATGTGAGCCTGACTACTTCCGTTGGGTTGGCGGAGTTCGGCTCTCAGGCTGTAAGAAGTTTTTGTTTCATAATCAAAAGATTTTTTGGTCAGGAGTGTTCCGTCAGTCTGGAGATCAAAAGAGCTGTTGTCGGTGCTGCCCTCCCCTTCTTTGAGATAGAAAATTCCCTTGTTTCCCGAGCCAGCCACAAATGAACCCAGCTTTGCACCCGCCGCATCCACGTTTTCTGTTCGGACGAGTGCAAAGCTGGCAGAGGTCGCCCCGACTGCGGAAAAGGTGAAATCCACACTTCCACCAGCCGAGCCACCAAAATCGCTTCCGCTAGTCGTTGTGACTCCATTCCGGGTGACCTGAATCGACCCAGCAGCAAATCCAGCCGGAACTTTTGCCGTCAATCGATAGGGAGTTGCAACCGTGACGTCGGTGGCGCTTACCCGACTCGTCCCAGATCCAGCGAAGGTGACCGTCGTCGCCGGACTGGTTCCAAACCAACCTCCCGTGATAGTCACCAAAGTTCCAACACTTCCCGTCGTGGGTGTAAAGGAGGCCAAGACGGGTCTTCCTGTGAAAACCAATGCCGAAGGGATTCTCGGTCCGGTGGACACCGTGCTGGCCTTGGTTCCATTCGCACATTCACCGGAAGTGTTCAGTCCCACAGAAAAAGCGGCCGCACCGCTGGAAATCAGTGCGGAGTGATACCCACCGGCTGAGATCGAAGTTCCCAGAGTCGTGCTCATAAATAGGCCCGCTGCACCCGCATAGGGTGTTGTCGAGATCAAGGCCCCATTGCCCAGTTGGCCACTTCGGTTTTGTCCCCACCCGACAACTTTTCCTTCCTTCGTTAAAGCCAACGAATGTTCTGCTCCTGCGGCCACGGAGATCACGTCGACAAGAAGGGAGGAGCTGAGTCTACGTACCGCACCTTGAGTTGAAACAGTGCCGTCGGCAGAAACTTCTCCCGCCCGGTTATCGCCCCAACTCCAAACTCGGCCATCTTTATCCACTGCCAGCCCGTGATTTTCTCCAGAGGCAACTGACACCACTTTGCTTGTAATTCCGCTGGCTCCAGTTTTTTGACCAAAATCATCCGCCCCGTAGGCAAGGACCGTGCCCGCTTGGGTGAGAAGAAAACTATGTCGCGCTCCGGCAGCTATAGCGAGAACCCCGGAGCCAATTTTCGTCGCGCGGCTGGCAGAAGCTCCTGAAACGGAAGTTCCCAGCTGACCCGAGGAGTTATCCCCCCAGCCCCACGCATTTCCATCCTCGTCGACTGCTAAAGCGTGCGATACTCCCGCCGAAATCGTTGTAATCTTCGTCAAAGCGGTCCCGCTCGAATTCAACACCTGCTGTGCGACGCCACGGAAGGAGTCGGTTTTGCCCGTGCCCAGTTGCCCGAATAGATTGCTTCCGGCGGCATAAATAGTTCCGTCCGCCCGTAGGAACAGACTGAACTGCCCCCCCGCCGACACAGCAGAAACTTCATCGAGGGTAAATGTTTCCCCAAGTTTGTTTTGGCGAGTTGCAACAAAAGTCATTTGCGTCAACCCCGTGGAATTGGCCGCCACCATCGCACTTCCCGACCCACTCTCACCCATCCCTAAACGGCCGTCGTTGTTTGCCCCGGCGGCGAAGACAATTCCCTCTGGAGATAGATACAAGGTGTGGGAACGACCAGATGCAACCATGGGCGTTGTTGCACGACTCACTGGAGCAGGCACCACCACAAAGGTCCGCGTTACATCGGCAGCTGTGGCATGATTCGCATCCCCTGCTTGGGAAGCACGGATCGAAATTCTTCCCGTCCCGAGAATCCCGACCTGAGCCACGGTCTGAGAGCCCAGAAAAGCTGTGGCCGAGGCGTTTCCATCAATCGTGATCTGAGGAGCGACGGAGTAACCTGTTCCGGGAGAAGTAACCTCGATCGAGACCACCTTCCCGCCAGATATTTTCGCCTCGGCTGTCGCTCCCCCACTGATTTGAACCGTAGGCACGCTGGTGTAGTTGGATCCTCCATTCGCCACGACTATCCTTCTGACCCCTTGGCTCGAACTTGTGGATCCGATCTGGGCGGCACCCTCAGAAACGACGAGGGTCACGGGATTGACCGAGGTATCCCCAGTCGCATATGCCGTCACATACTTCACGTCCGCAGACTGATTCGGGATTACGTCGAAAAGAATTTCTTGGGCGGCCGCCTGAATCGTCATCGTCCCCGAGGCCTCACCCGTAAAATTCGGATCGGTAACTCTGGCCGTGACCGAATATGTCCCCACAGCCGCATGCGTGGTATCACTTCCCGTATAGGCAACTGAGGTGTTTAATGACGGAGGAATTGTGGCAACCGTTATAGAGCGGGCAGTTCCTGTGTAATCCTGCGTCAGTCCGGACAAGGTGACCGTGGCAGCGCTTTTCGCGATTGCGAATGTTCCCGTAAAAATACCTGAGTACCCGGGCGTGGTCACCGTGGCTCTAAACTCATAATTCCCTGCCGCTGTAGGAGTGGTTGAAGAATAAGCTCCGGAGCTTCCTTGAATTCGGAACTCATAAGCTAGGGAGACGTCCTGCCCTCCGGTAGAAAGTGTAGGCCTCTTTTCAGAGCCGTCATAGTTGGCATTGAGACTCGAGGCAGAGAGAGTGACCGCCGCAGGTTGCGATTTTAAGCGGATGGTTTTCTCTGCGTCGGCATAGTTGGCGCTCGCCGTCCGGTAAACTCGAAGGCGGATTTCTCCAGAATAAGAGCCAACGGTTACTCGAGCTTCACCTGTAAGAAAGTCTTGAACGACGGTGACCAAACCTTGGTTGTCCGAAGCTGTTTCCACCAGCACGGGCAGCAACGATTGTGCAACCCCACTGACCACCAGCTCCTGCCCGTAAGAGACGCTGTAGAAGGATCCACGATTATCGCTCTGTGCTGAGAGTGAGGCGCCGGTAGAGTCGACTACAGAAATTGTGAGAGGATCCGAGGTTTTGGAAATAATCAGCGTTCCAGTGATGGATCCTTCATAGACGGAATCCCCGATGATTTCTGCTTTCACGAGGTACTGACCTGCCAGCGTGGGAGCTGTTTCCGACTCCGAATAAACCACATCGATTCCGGTGTATGTGATTTTCACAGTGCCCGTTGCCGCCCCCGGCTTCCCGGAAACAGTCACGCTTACGGGGCTGCCGGTGTAGTTTGCTGTTAATCCGCCTAGCGTGAGCGAGGCGGTTGCCTTCGGTGTTCCAATCGCCGTTAATGCCGAGACGGTGCCGACACTGTTCCCCACCGCAACTCGCAAAACCCGAAACGCGGCTTGAGTAAATGTCCCTTGAATGGACGACCCATTTTTTACAAAGCCTTCCGGCAATCCCAAGACAGTTCCCGTTCCAGTAGGTAGCGAGAGATTCAAAGACTGTCCGATGCTTGCATAGGTCCCCACTCCCGAAAGAGTTGGCAAGCTAGGTGCGGCCCGGATGGCAAATACATGATAAGAACCCGCACCAATCCGGTTGATCGATTGGGTGGCCGCGGTTGCAAGCGTGGCTTCCCCCTCATCCGTCCGCCCCACCACCCGAAGGGTTCCGTTCGACAGGAGAGCAACCAAGTGGTGAGCCCCTGCGGTAATCTCCGTGACTCCAGTCAATCCGGCCATTGCGGTGGAGGCATCGACATAACTGTTTCCACTCAGAATTTTCCCCCAAGCCCGAACAGTTCCGTTCGATAAAAGAGCTGCAGAAAAACCGCTTCCGGTTGCAACTTGTGTCACTCCGCTCAGTGCCGGAATCGACTTGGTTGCCAAATCATATCCAGATCCGTTGTAGACCAGCCCCCATGTACGGATCGTCCCGTCCGCACGCAAAGCAACATTGTGATACAACCCGGCGGCAATCCCGACCACCCGATCCAATCCGCTCGGAACATCTGTTTGCCCCGCATCGTTGTTTCCCCAGGCCACCACCGTTCCGTCCGCCCGAAGTGCCAAACTGTGATATCCGCCTGCGGCAAGGGCAACTGCCGGATTGCCAGAGGAAAAATCCGGAGGATTGGCCTGTCCGAAGTTTGGCTCCGTCCCTGTCGCAGTACCTGCGGCTCCAGCGCCCCAGCCGTCTACCGTCCCATCCGACTTGAGAGCTAACGAATGATAGAACCCTGCCGCCACTTCCCAAACTCCGGTCAATGTGGGAGCAGTCGCCTGACCATATTCGTCATCGCCCCAAGCATAGACCGCACCGCTCGATGTCACCGCCACGGAGTGGCCGTACCCTCCTGATACTTGGATGATGCCTGCGGGCAACCGACCCGATGCAACCGGTTGCGTGATCTGACCAAAGTAGTTGTTTCCCCATCCAAGAAGTGTGGGAGGAGTGATGGCCGAACTCGTCGCCGCTCCCCCATAGGATGCCGGCAAGGCAGTTGTCGCATCGCTTTCATTGCCGTCCGGAGAGCCGTCTCCGTCGGTATCAGATTTTAGATCTGATGTTCCGATTGCTTTTTCTTGCGCCAAGGTCAGTCCATCCTGATCCACGTCCTTCGAATCATCCAAAGTAACGGCGACCGATAGGACGCTTTCTCCGTAGACTCCCGTCGAGTCGGTGGCCCGAATCCGAAGGGAAAGAGCGGGCTTAACCTCGGCGTCCAATCGCCCTCCATAACGAAGAGTCACCTGATTGCCAGTGATCTTAACGAGGCTGTTGTCGGTCGAGCCGGTTCCGTTGACCAGAGCAAAGGTTGCTGCCGAATCTGTCACCCCGTCAAAGGAGGCCGAAAGGGTTCCTACTGAATCGCCGGCACTGCTCGTATCCTTGATCACTCCTTGCGCCAAAGTCGTCACAATATTTGTGGCAGCCGCAGTAACAGTGAAGTCACCGGCACTCGTCGCCGTGTAGTTGGCCAACACCACCGTCGGAGCCGACACATAGTTCGACCCCCCGATCAGATTCGTGACGCCGGTTATCGTTCCGCCATTCAATACCAAATCGGCACTTGCCCCATTTCCGCTACCACCTAGCAGATTTATTTTTGTGTTTGTGTCGTACCCAGTCCCGCTTGGATTAAACGTGATTGATGTCACTAACCCATTGCTAACCACGGCTGTTCCTTTTGCCCCCGAACCGCTCGCCGTGGTCAGACGCAAGCGACCCGTGCTCGCGCCCACGGGAACCTGAGCGGTAACGGTTGTGCCGTTCACAACTTTGAATGAGCCGGGGAGCAGAGCACTGCGGTTGAAAACAAGCAGTGTTGAGTTTTCTAGATTCGTGCCAGTGATCGTTACGGTAGTGCCAGAGCGTCCGCTTGTCGGGCTAAAGGAGTCGATGACAGGAAATGCAAGTTGTGCACGGCCCTCAAAAACAGGTCCCACAAGCAGCAAAAAGGCGATAGACAAAATTCGCCCAAAGCGTTGAGAGACAAAGAATCCTTTTCGTGAAATCATCACATCATATCCTACCATTATTTGACCCATTTTTGCTTGGAAAAGTTCAAATTAAGCCAACTTTTTTAATCTAGCCTACCTATATATGGTAGTCCAATAGATTGTTGATTTTCAGCGATATACAACTATTTTAATACAACTTTCAGATTGTTTTCATTTTTTCGGTGCAATCAATTAATTACCAACAATATACAATACATCTATACAGACTCTAATTACGGCTAAAATATGCAGTATGTATACAATATATAGTCTTGGCTCAAAATCAACTTACACCAAGCCCACCACCGACCAATCCTAAGCCGAATAACGTTTAGTTAAGTTGCGAGGTCGCAGGGCGAGAAACATTGTTAACCGGCAAAATATTAATCTTCCCGCTAACAGGTGAAGCTGCCCCTTGAATCATCAACCCACTGTTGAGTGCATTCTGCACATCTTGCGCACTGGAAATTGAAACGGTCTGATCGCCAATTTTAAAGCTATTGGAGCCCGAGAAGTTCACCATTCCTTCCGCCACCGTGCCGTACTGTTGATTCACAAAGCCCGAACCGCTGTACAAGTTGATCGACCCAAGGGCATTCACAACACGAAGGATCGAGTTATCGACGACTAATGTCTGAGCTTTCGCGGTTATTGCGTTGATTGCAGTAATACGGGCTCCGCTCAATGCGATCCGTGAAGCCTCCAGGTTCACATTATAGCCGTGGACATCGACGCCCTGATATTTCGCTGTCTTGATCGGCAGATTGCCTTCCACTGTTAGGTCCCCTCCTTGGGCCACGATATCCGGGCTACTGCTTCGCAACGGATCAGCCTGCCCCTTCGCATCGGCGACAATCACAGCATTCACTAGTTCGTTGATATGAAAGTCTCTTGCCGTAGAACCACTAAGCAACACACGTCCTTTGTTTTCGGCCGACACGTTAACAATTTCGCCGCGCGCAAAGCTCTTTAACACCACGCGACGAAGCTCTAAGGAATCTCCCGTCCGAATCACCGCCATGCTATTCGCAGTCTCAGATTTTGCCTGAACAGTAACTTCAGATGTGCCGCCTTCCGCGCCCATTTCAACTGCAGATGCCGCGCTAACTTCAAATTTGTTTCCAATATTTTTTACAAAAGCAGTATCCATGCTAACGCCAGAGGACGTTTCCATCGTTAGATCCGCTCCATTCACATCCAGCACAACATTACGCACATCAATGCCATTTTTCCCTCCGATGAGAGTTAAGGCTTTTTCAGTCGAGTCCTGCAGCGAAACATCCAAGACTGTTGTTGTGCCGTCGAGTTTCTCAAATTTGCCTAGCAGACTCATCTTATCTGCATACAGCACGACCTTGTCGGAGTTGAAAACAATTTGATCCGGCTGCGATCGCTCATTGCTTGAATCATTTAAATAAATCCGTGCGTTCGCTGCGTAGAAGTCAAAGTCAACCGCGGCGAGACCTTCTTGATCCAACCAAGAGGCCGGAGCACTCCAATCATTCATTTTTGCAAGATCCAACTCCAACGGAGCATTCGCGAAAAACTTTGTTGGCCCCTCAGCGCCGAACTTTGATTCAAAATAGAAATACTTGTCGGCCTGAATCAGCTCGCTTTCATTGAGTCCTGCACTGGTATCAACCTTGGCAATAGAGGTCAGATTTTTTTCTTCAACAAAACTGGTGCTATAGAAGACCTCGGCTAAGGGTAAACCGGCTCCCAAGGCATCCTCGGACAAACTAACGATACCCACATCATAATCGATCGAAGCCACTTGTTTTGCTTTCCCAGCTGCGTCCGTTACCCAGAAAGCCCCAGCTCCATTGTCTTTCAAAAGAATAGAGTCAACCAATTCCCCGCCACTACCTAGGACAGCAAGGAATATTTCTACAGAACTTTTTCTTATGTCACTTATTTTCCCTTGCTCTCCAAAAAGTAACTTAAATTTTGAGTCTTGAGTGAGCGTCAGAGCTCCCTCTTGGATTCCTGATGTGAGAGCCTTGACTTCAACCTTGGCATTACTTGCAAGCCCATCCATCCAATTATAGACATGATCCAGAACTAACTTAGTTTTTGTTACGCCTAGTGATGTGGTCGTGATCTCATATGCCATCGCATCGGAATCGCTGCTCCAGCTTAGTGCGGTATTTACACTGGTTAACAGATTCCGAATCGGATTTGCCGCACGAATCACTGCATTGTCGAGACTCCTTGGGAGAATTTGGATGTCTTGACTGATAGTTTTACCGATCTGAGCTAACGCAACAGTTAGCCTCATATTAATAGCCTCCGAAGAATATATCTTGGGTTCAGGAAGGCTGTTTCCTGTTAGATTCAACACGCTTTCTCCAGCTCGGATTACAGCGTCTTTCTCTACCATTCCAATTTTCATTCCATTCCTAAATGTTTCCAATGTCACCTTAGCATCGAGATCGGTAGCTACCTTTCCAGGGAGGCGAACGGTAAAGGGGTTTTCCGCGCTGCCAGGCTGTAATGTGCCAGAAGCAGTTCCTACGGGATCGATTCCGGACGTAATATCCGCCACCAGCCCTCCCCCTACGGTGCTCAGCTTGGATGCAAATGCACGGATCGATATCGGAGCAGATACCGCCCCCCCATTCGAAATGTAGCCGTCATCCGCAACCGTAAATGTAAAAGGGATCGAGGTCGCGCCTACCGGAATCGTCGAGCCCTGCGGAAAATTAAACGTGATGTTCCTTCCGCTTGCAGAAACCAGGGTCACTGGAACAGCCTGAACTGCGGGGCTATTCAAACTGACTGTCCCTGCCTGCAACGTCCCCTCTGAAATCCCTTCGGGCAGGGTTACATTTAACTGTGTCGGTCCTTGTGGTCCTGTCTCAGCAAGTTTCCGTTGCGCAGCTAAAAACGAGGTATCCATCATCGGACCCTGCCCAGCCGCACCATTGCTAGGACCTACTCCGGGCGGGGGTGGTGGTTTCGCTCCGGCCACGGCCCCGGGACCCTCGCCTCCTGCCGCAGTGTTGATATCGAGACCATCTCCACCAGCTCCTGGCTCGGGTCTCTCGCGCGGTGCCCCCACTAACAAATCTCCATCCTGCCCAGTAGCAACTACCTCGACTCCGAGTACTTCGATTTTGCCTTCACGAATCATCGCCTGCTGCTTTTCCGAAACCACATTAATCTCCGCTTGTGAGGGGAGTTCTTTTTTAAAGCCTTGGACCAAAGGCGTCGTATCCATCACCTTTTTCACATCCACGTCGAACACCTGAATCCCTGATTTAGCTCCTGTTCCTGTTGAAGCAGCTTGCCCCGGCATGATTACCGCCGTTTGTCCGCCGGGAGTCGTCACCTTCAAACTCCCGGAACTTTCTAACAGTACGAACACCGCCCCACCCGTCGCGCTTCGGCTCGCCATAAAAGTACTGCCACTCACAGCCGCAGTTACTCCACCGCAATCGACTGTCGCGCCACCATTCCCAGGAGTGGCATGAATCAAGGCCGTTCCTTTATCTAATTTCACGAGTCGTTCCTTCGACTGGAAAGAAAATACACTGTTGGCACCAATCCGAGTGATCGAAGAATCTCCAAAAGTAAGTTCCGCCATGGAAGCTGCCGCGGTCGTCACCTTGGAATTTTCACCGATCTTTTCGTTCACCTTCGCAGGTGCAGCGCCCTGACCCGCATCATGCTCCACGATATTTTTCAAGGTGGTGATCTCGGCATCCTTAAACTCTGTCGCGGCAATGCCTAAGCTTGTTCCAAACGAAAAGACAAAAAAGAGAGGGATAAAACGCTGATGTCCAAAACTCATATGATTCAATCTTTGACCGCCAAAGAACCCGATTGGTTCAAAGAAAGATCGCCAGGACCCGCGACGGCTGGAGGGAAAAGCCCACGACATACTTTTAGTATGCGTATAAGTTGTTGAAAGTCAAGGTTTTCTCCTGCATTTATCCAAATGTAAGCCGCTTGTAATCAGTTGTTTGTGCGAAAGCTCTATATATAGTCAATAAGTAGTAATGTTACGCTATATATTGTGTTCATTGTACCTGCCAACGAGTCCTGCTCGCATGCATTCTTCTGTGCGCGCCGCTTCCACCCCAGAGCGCTTGGCTCATCGTCCCACCTTCCGAATTTTTAGTCTTAGGCCGTTCGCGCCACCTGCCACCAGAAGGCGGCAGCGACTGCCGACAAAAGGGAAAGCTCGGGCACCATCCAGGCACATCCAAGCGAGACTCCGGTACAGCTGGCCCCCGCCAAAGCGGCAAGTAATCCAAGTGGGCTACGCATGACTCGTGACTGGTCGCCAGACCAGCTCCAGTTC
>Ga0209085_1002564_pt1 | contig 10310 bp, 12 predicted proteins | sample C_131016_EF_Meta_FD_187310 | JGI IMG/M metagenome (GOLD analysis project Ga0209085, IMG submission 187310) | Freshwater microbial communities from Lake Croche, Canada to study carbon cycling - C_131016_EF_MetaG (SPAdes) (version 2) | ecosystem: Environmental > Aquatic > Freshwater > Lake...
CTTCCTGATCTACCAACAATATCTCCTAAAAATAAAAAATTCATTTAATATTTAAGAATCCTTTTTCAGTAAAAATAGCATCTAAACCGAAATCTGTTTTTAGTATTTTTAATTTATCTTTTTTTTGGAATGAAAAACCCACTCCAATAGTTCTAAATGTTTTTTTATTACTTTTTAACATATTAAAATACTTATCATAATATCCAGATCCATAACCGAGCCTATTACCATATTTATCAAAGGCTAACAGTGGAACTAAAAAAATATCAGGAATTAAAGTTTTAGTATTTTTAAAAGTTTGAGGTATTCCGTACTTATTTAATTGCAGCGCATCATTATTTTTCCATTCCTTAAATTCCATGGGACTATTATTTTTATCGATAAATGGCAAAGCCAATAAAAATCCTTTTTTAAATAATAATGTATTTATAATTTTTAAATCTAATTCATAATTAACAGAATAATAAGATCCTATCGTCTTTTTTTTAAATCTATAAATTTCTAAAAGCAATGAACGAAAATTTTTTTCTCTCAAATTAAAATATTTTTTTCTCCTTAAGGAAAAAAAATACTTCCTTAACTTTTCTTTCATTAAAATTAATTAATTTTTTCTAAGAAACTATTTATTGAATTCGAAACTTTTTCTAAAGACTCTGAATAATTTTTTTCATTGTCTAAAATTTTGCTTTTTAACTCTTGCAATTCTGATTGGAGATTTTGTATTTCTTTCTCTCTCTCATCTTTATACAAAATAGATAAATTTTTAATTTCTTTAAATCTTTCAAGTAAAATCTTATTTTGATTTTTAAGTTTCTCCAAAGAATCTTTGATTGTAAAAATCTCATCAATACATTGAATAGAGCTAATTAATAACAATTTACTCTCCCCTATATTTCCAAGATCACGTTTTAATTTCTCAAATTTTTCGCTTAAATTAAGAGCTAGTTTTTCTAACTCCTGCTCCTGACCATCTTCACAGGATAAAATATAATCACGATGATTAAATTTAATTGTAACATTTACCATTTATCAAACTCTCCAAGCATAGCATCCGTCTCCTGACTTAGTTCATCAATTTTTTTAACAAACATTTTTTTATTTTTTAATATTTCTTCTAACTGTTCCTTTGTTACCTGCAACTCTGTTTGAGTGGCATTTACTTCTTCTTTTAGATTTTTATTTAAATTTTCTGACTCAACAACTTTATATCTGGAATCTTCTAATTCAGTTTCCATTTTTTTTAATTCATCTTTAATAGTCTGGTTCTCTTTTTCTATTAAATCAATTTTATTTAACAGCTCCTCGTGATTAGAATCCTGATTATTCAATTTTTGTTCAAAAGTTTTTAACTCATGAGCAATGCCATCTTTTTCTTGTTCTAAATGTTTTACTTTTTGACGAAGTTCTTCTTTTTCTTCATCTAACTTAGAACTTAATTTTTTTAAATGAATGCTTTCTTCTTTAGAATTTTTAATTAAATCTGCGATTGAATCTAGTTTAGTTAAAGTTTCGAATAGCTGTGTTTCTTTATTTTTTAAATCCATTAAACTAAAAAAAATTGTTTAATTTGCATCTTAAACATAATAATAATTCCTGCAATCCAAGTCTATCTATGTTTCATGGCAAAAAATAATTATAAAAATTTAGCGAACGCAATCAGATTTTTATCTATTGATGCTGTGCAAAAAGCAAATTCTGGCCACCCTGGTATGCCTATGGGAATGGCTGACGTTGCAACGATTCTTTTTCAGAAATTTTTAAAATTTAACCCTCATAATCCTTCTTGGTTTAATCGAGATAGATTCGTTTTGTCAGCCGGTCACGGATCTATGCTTTTATATTCCGTTTTATATTTATCGGGCTACAAAAGTATTGGTATCGAAGATATTAAAAATTTTAGACAATTAGACTCTATTTGCGCTGGACATCCTGAGTATGAAAAAGACTCCGGAATAGAAACAACAACAGGTCCTCTTGGGCAGGGAATAGCTAACGCTGTAGGTTTTGCTTTGGCTGAAGAAATAGGCAGAGCAAAATTTGGAGATAAAATTTGTAATCATAAAACTTATGTTATTGCTGGAGACGGATGTTTAATGGAAGGGATTAGTCATGAGGCTATGAGTCTGGCGGGACATCTCAAGCTTAAAAATTTAGTATTATTTTTTGATAATAATTCTATTTCTATAGACGGAAATACAAATCTTACTATTTCAGACGATTATAAAAAAAGATTTGCTTCTTATAACTGGGATTTAATTGAAATTAATGGTCATGATTACAATCAAATCTTAAAAGCAATTAATAAAGTACAAAAAGCTAAAAAACCAACTGTTATATCTTGCAAAACTATTATTGGTTATGGATCGCCTAATAAAAGCAATACTGCTGGCGTACATGGAAGTCCTTTAGGAAGTGCAGAAATTGAGCTAGTTAGAAAAAAATTAAAATGGCCATACGCTCCATTTGAAATACCCGAAAATATTTTAAAAGAATGGAGAAAATTAATTATTGCTGGAAAAAAAAATGAGGAAGATTGGAAAAAACATTTCAATAAATTAGATAAAGATAAAAAAGAAGAATTTTTAAGAATTTCATCTAGCATTTTACCAAAAAAATTTAATGAAAATATTCAGCAAATTAAAAATAAGTTTTTTGAAAATCTAAAACCAATTGCGACAAGAAAATCTTCTGAAGCTTGTCTTGAAGAGATAACAAAATTTGTGCCTGAACTTATAGGGGGTTCTGCTGATTTAACTGGCTCTAATAATACTAAATCATCAATACAGAAAATAATTAAAACTAACAGCTTTAATGGCAGCTATATTCACTACGGAATAAGAGAACATGGAATGTGTGGTGTAATGAATGGCTTAGCACTACATCAAAATACAATTCCTTACGGTGGAACGTTCTTAATATTTTCTGATTATTGCAAACCTTCAATTAGATTAGCAGCTTTAATGAAGCAAAGAGTAATATATGTATTAACTCATGACTCTATAGGGCTTGGAGAAGACGGACCTACTCATCAACCTATAGAACAACTTTTTAGTTTAAGATCAATTCCAAATTTAAATGTATTTAGACCAGCTGACTCTATAGAAACATTAGAGTCTTGGGAATTAGCACTGAAATCTAATTCTTCTCCTAGCGTTCTTGCACTAACACGACAAGATTTGCCAATGGTAAGAAAAGAAAGATCTAAAGAAAATTTAACTCAATACGGCGGTTACGTATTAAGCGATTCAAATAAAGGCAGCTCTAACCTAACAATAATTGCAACTGGTTCTGAAATTGAGATTGCTTTAGATGTTCAAAAAAAATTAAATGATCAAAGCATAGATTCAAAAGTTGTCTCTATGCCATGTTTAGAATTATTTGAGAAACAATCTAAAGAATATAAAGAGAAAATATTAGGAAAAAATTCTTTTAGAGTCTCTATAGAAGCTGGAGTTACAAATGGTTGGGAAAAATATACATCAAATGGAATTTCTTTTGGAATTAACTCTTTTGGAAAAAGCGCTCCTTATAAACAAATATATAAACACTTTGGTCTTACTACTGAAAACATCGTTTCAGAAATAAAAAAAAATTACAAATAAGTCTGCTTATTAATGAATAATCTAAATACACTACCAAATAATGAAGATATTAAAGATAAAATTATATTTTTAAGAGTAGATTTTAACGTTCCGATAAAAGACGGAAAAGTTATTGATGATACAAAAATTGATAAAATGAAAGATATTATTAATAAGCTTTTATCTAAAAAGACCAAAATTATTTTATGTTCACATCTAGGAAGACCTCAAAAAAAAGGAAAAGAAGGTTTATCCTTAGAACAGGTTAAAAATAGATTAGAAAATTCTTTTAAAAAAAAAATAGTTTTTCTGGAAGATTATTTAAATAATGATACCAAAAAGAATATACAAAAATCAGATCAAGAATTATTTCTTCTTGAAAATATTAGATTCTATAAGGAAGAAGAAAATAATGATCCTGGGTTTGCAAAACAATTAGCAGATCTTGCTGATATCTACATAAATGAAGCGTTTTCTTGCTCTCATCGCTCCCATGCTTCTGTGACTGGAATAACTAAATTTATTAAATCTTATGCGGGAGAAACTATTATTAACGAATTAAATTCTTTAGAAAAAATCTTTAATAAATCAAATAAACCAGTCACATGTATTATTGGTGGATCAAAAATATCTACGAAGATTGATTTGATCTCTAACTTAATCAAAAAAGTTGATTTTATGATTATTGGGGGGGCTATGGCCAATAATTTTATTAAATATAATAATTTTGAAATTGGAAAATCATTATTCGAGCCTGACAAAGAAGCAACTATTAAAAATATTATAGCTGAAGCTAATAAGAGTAATTGTAAATTAATCATTCCAGAAGATGTGGTAGTTTCAATTAATGAAGATACAGCTGGTATAAATAAAAAAATATCAGAAATAAAATCCGATGAAATTATTTATGATATTGGTCAAGAAACCATAAAGGCTATTGGTAAAGTTATTAATTCTTCAAAAACTCTTTTATGGAACGGCCCGTTAGGATTTTTTGAAAAAGATTTCTTTGCAACAGGAAGTAATGAAGTTGCAAAACTAATAAAAATAAACACTCAAAAAAAATTACTAACATCGATAGCTGGTGGTGGAGATACTGCTGCTGCAATTAAAAAAGCAAAAGCTGAAGATGGATTTACTTACATCTCAACTGCAGGTGGTGCTTTTTTAGAATGGCTCGAAGGAAAAATACTTCCTGGATTAAAAGTCCTTGAAAAATAATTTTTAAATAAATAAAAGATTAGTTCTATGAAAGATATCGAGTCTATTGCTCTTGCAATGGTAAAAAAAGGCAAGGGAATTCTAGCTGCTGACGAAAGCAACAGTACAATGGGTAAAAGATTAGAATCTGTAAAAGTTCCATCCACTGAAGCTAATAGATTAAATTTTAGAGAAACTCTTTTCACATCACAAAAAATCAAAGATTTTATAAGTGGAGTAATATTGTTTGATGAAACAATAAGACAAACTGCTTCTAATGGAAAAAGCATTCCAATGATTTTAAGTGAACAAGGAATTATTCCTGGGATCAAAGTAGACAAAGGAGTTAAGTCACTTGCTTTATCAAACAATGAAAAAATTACCGAAGGTCTTGATGGTTTAAAAGAAAGACTCGTTGAATATTATAAATTAGGAGCTCGATTTACTAAGTGGAGAGCAATTTACAGTATAACAAATGCCTTGCCATCAAAAACTTTAATAATTGCAAATGCACATGCGCTTGCAAGATACGCTGCTATTGTTCAGGACACCAATATGGTTCCAATTGTTGAACCAGAAGTTTTAATGGACGGATCGCATGATATTAAAAAATGTTATGATGTCACTGCAGCAGTATTAAACGAATGCTTTAATCAACTAGTTATTAACAAAGTGAATTTAAGAGGAATGGTTTTAAAACCTAATATGATACTTAATGGTTCAGAATCTGGTAAAAAAAATTCAACTAACGAAGTTGCTGAAAAAACTTTAGATTGCATTAAAAGAAATGTTCCAAAAGAAGTGCCTGGAATAGCATTTCTTTCAGGCGGCCAAAGTGAAATTGAGGCAACAGAAAACCTTAATTCTATCAACAAAATTAATGATACAAAATTTGCTTTTACATTCTCTTATGGAAGAGCTCTTCAGCAAAGCGCTTTAAAAACTTGGGCAAGAGATATTAATGACAAAAATAGTGTTCAAATAATATTTGATGCAAGGTCCGAAATGAACAGTCTTGCTTCTGTTGGTAAATGGAAATTAAATTTAGAAAAAAAAGCAGCTTAATTTATTGAAGAAATTTCTTTACTTAATCTCACCCGAAAAAATTAGTAATCATAAAAATTTTCTAAAAAAATTAGAAGATGTTTTTTCAAGCAATATTGTGAATTTTTTTCAACTTAGAATTAAACATCAAAAAAAAAAAATTATAATAGCCCTTGGAAAAAAAATATCAAAACTAACTAAGAAATACCGAGTTGCTTTTATCATTAATGATAACCCTTATATTGCAAAAATAGTAAACGCTGACGGTTGTCATCTTGGGCAACATGATATGTCTATTAATTTTGCAAAAAAAATTTTAAAAAAAAATTCAATTATTGGAGTTACTTGTCATAATTCAAGGACTCTTGCTGCTAAAGCTATTATGGATAAAGCAAATTATATAGCTTTTGGAGCTTTCCACCCAACAAAAACTAAAAAAGTAAAATATAGGTCCAAACTAAGTTTATTAAAATGGGCTAAAAAAAATGTTAAAAAACCTATTATTGCTATAGGAGGAATTAATCAAAATAATTTTAAAAAAATATTAAATTCTGGTGCTGATTATATAGCTTGTTCAGCTAGTATATGGAAAAGTGAATTTAAAAATCCATTAACTGCTGTAAATATGTTTAAAAAAAGATATATGTTCTCTCAATAAATATGAAAATTTTAGGATCAGAGATCAGAGTTGGTAATATCATTGACTATAAAAATGATCTTTGGAAATGTCTTAAAAACCAAACCTCAAATCGTGGAAATCTTCGATCACACAATCAGGTAGAGCTTAAAAGTATTACTAAAGGCACAAAATTAAATGAAAGATTCAGAGCAGGCGAAACAGTTGAAAAAGCTTCGCTTGATGAGAAAAAATTTCAATTTTTATACTCATCAAATGATGAGTTTTTTTTTATGGATAATGAAAATTTTGAACAGATTTCAATCAATAAAGATCTTGTTGAAGATTGCGAAAAACTTCTAAAAGAAAATTTAGAAGTTACTATCGAATTTTATCAAGAAAAACCTTTAAATATTATTTTACCTAAATCTGTAGAATATGAAGTTCTTGAGACGGATTCTGTTGTAAAAGGACAGACTGCTTCCAGCTCTTTTAAACCAGCAACAATTCAAAATGGTGTTAAAATAATGGTGCCTCCATTTATAGACCAGGGTGATAAAATAATTGTTGATACAGATACTAGAGAGTACTTAAAAAAATCTAGCTAATGCCTTTACTATCGGCAAATCTAAATATTATGGAGAAGGCATGTAAAAAAGCGTCTAAGCTTCTAATCCGTGATTTTGGTGAAATTGAAAAATTACAAGTTTCAAAAAAAGGACCTGGAGATTTTGTTACAAATTCAGACAAAAGAACTGAAAAAATAATTATGAATGAATTATCACTTGCTAGACCGGATTATTCATTCTTAGCTGAAGAAAGTGGGTTATCTAATAAAAGCAATGAATTTAGGTGGATTATTGATCCAATTGATGGAACTACAAATTTTTTACATGGGATTCCTAATTTTGCAATCTCAATAGGTCTTGAAAAGAATAAAGAAATTATATGCGGGATGATTTTTAATCCTATAACTAATGAAATGTTTTATGCGGAAAAAGGAAAAGGCGCATATTTAAATAATTCTAGAATTCGTGTTTCTTCAAGAAAGAATATTGATGAATGCGTTATTCTAACTGGAGGGCCAGTTTTATCTTATAAAAATAAGGAAATATTTTTTAAAGAATACGAAAACGTTACTAGAAAAGTTGCCGCAACTAGAAAGCTTGGTAGTTCGGCATTAGATCTTGCTTATCTAGCTAGCGGCCGATGTGATGGAGTTTTTGAGAGAAACTTAAATTACTGGGATATTGCTGCTGGAATCATAATTGTTAAGGAAGCGGGTGGAACAATAACTGATTTTAAAGGGGGCAATAAATATATAGAAGAAAGAAATCTGCTTGGCACAAACTCTAAAATAGATAAAGAGCTTATTAGTTTGCTTGCATAAATTTCTAAATGTTAAAAATATTAATTTTTTTATTTCTTGATGTTCTTGCATTTAGCGGCGTATTGATTTCAACGCTACCATTTTTAATTCACGAATATGGTGGGAACATTCTTTTAATAACAATAGTCTTTGGTTCATTTTCCTTTTTTCAATTTTTTACAGCTCCCTTTTGGGGAAGTTTGTCAGATAGATATGGGAGAAAACCTCTTATTATATTAAATTGTATTGCGGAAATTGTAGCTAATTTAATACTTGCTATCAGCGGAAGTCTGCTAATGATTTTCTTATCAAGAATTATTGCAGGTTTATTTAAGAATAATGTTTCTGTTGGAACAGCATATATAGCAGACATTACTACAAAAAAAAATAGAGCTAAGGGCATGGGATTATTTGGTGTTGCATTTGGATTGGGATTTACTGTTGGTCCTTTGCTTGGGGGATTAGTAGCAGGGTCTGATTTTAATATTATCACTCTAGCAAATGTTGCTTGGATTGCTTTTGCAATAAATATTTTTAATTTATTATTTGTTACTTTTTTTTTAAAAGAATCAAAAAATTATTTTACAAATTTTTCTTTTAAAAGTTCTTTTAGTAAAATTTATTTGCAATTTAAATTAATGAAAAAGAAAAAGTTACTACCCTTCTTTCTAATTATTTTTATTGTGTATTTTGGATTCTCAGGAATGGAAGGAGTATTTGCAATTTGGATAAAAGAAACTTTTAAATGGGGTCCTAAAGAAGTTGGCATAGTTATGCTTTATGCCGGATTAAGCCAAATTATAGTTCAGGGCTTTATATTAAGAGCTCTCCTTAAATTTTTTAATGAAATACAATTAATAAAAAGCGGTATTATATTTTTAATTCTGGGGTTCTTATTAATTCCAACCTCAAATATTTATCTAGTTCCTGTTGCAATATTTCTATTATGTTACGGAATAGGAGTAACAAATCCATGCTTGAATAGTTTAGTTTCAAAGAACTGTTCTAAAAATGAAAAAGGATTTGCTTTAGGAGCTGCCTACTCCTCTCAATCAATCTCTAGATTTGTTGGACAGCCAGTTGCAGGTATTTTATTTTTGTTTTTCGGTAAAGATATGCCTTTTTATGTAAATTCTACAATTCTTGTTTTAACAATAATATTTTATTTATCTTTAATTAAAAAAGTTAATAAATGAGGCCCTTAACACTTAAGAAGTGTTGTCTATTTATCTAATTTTGTTATAAAAACTTTCTTCTAAAATTATGAAAGAAAAAATACACCCAAAAACACATAAGATAAAAGTTGTTATGACTGATGGTACTCAGTTTGAAACTTTATCTACTTGGGGAAAAGAAAACGATGTTATGAAATTGGATATTGATCCAATATCACATCCTGCTTGGACAGGTGGTTCTCAAAAAATTATTGATAAAGGAAGAGTCAGCAAGTTTAATAAAAAATTCGAAAATCTTACAACTAAACCATCTAAGAAATAAATATTTATGTTGGACAAACCTTTAATGCCTAAAGCTACGGCGGTATGGCTACTTGAAAATACTAGCCTGACTTTTAAACAGATAGCAGATTTTTGTCAGTTACATGAACTTGAAATCAAAGGTATTGCTGACGGTGATGTTGCTGTTGGAATAAAAGCTTACAATCCAATACTTGCGAACCAATTAACAAGAGAAGAAATTGAAGAATGCAGTAAAGATCCTAATAGATCATTAGCAATAAATAAAAAAATATTAGATTACGAAATAAAAAATGTTGTCGGTCCAAAATATACTCCACTTTCAAAAAGACAGGACAGGCCAGATGCTATTGCTTGGTTAGTTAAAAGTTACCCGCAATTATCTGAAGGACAAATATCAAAATTAGTAAGCACTACAAAAAATACTGTAGAATCTGTAAAAAGCAGAAAACATTGGAATGCTTCAAACATATCTCCTAAAGATCCTGTGGCTTTAAACTTATGCACTCAAAGTGATCTGCAAAAAGCAGTGGAAAAAGCCAATAGAAAAATTGAAAATCAAAAAAAAGCAAAATTAAAACAAGAAGCTAATAAGTAATTTAACTTATTTTATAATTAAACAATGTCTATTAATTTAAAAAATAAATCTATTGTTTCTATAATTATGGGAAGCAAATCTGATTGGTCTGCTCTTAAGAAAACTGCAGAAATTTTAAAAAAATTAAAAATTAAATATACTGTAAAAATTGTTTCTGCACACAGAACACCTATGCGATTAGTTGAGTTTGCAAAATCAGCCAAAAAAAATAATATTTCAGTTATTATTGCTGGAGCTGGAGGTTCTGCTCACTTGCCAGGTATGGTTGCTGCTATTACTGATTTACCAGTGATTGGAGTGCCTATGGATACAAAATCTTTAAAAGGTTTAGATAGCTTATTATCAATTGTTCAGATGCCGTTTGGAATTCCTGTTGGGACTGTTGCTATTGGAGAAACGGGTGCAAAAAATGCCGCTCTATATGCTG
>Ga0209085_1002565_pt1 | contig 10307 bp, 14 predicted proteins | sample C_131016_EF_Meta_FD_187310 | JGI IMG/M metagenome (GOLD analysis project Ga0209085, IMG submission 187310) | Freshwater microbial communities from Lake Croche, Canada to study carbon cycling - C_131016_EF_MetaG (SPAdes) (version 2) | ecosystem: Environmental > Aquatic > Freshwater > Lake...
GTGAAGGTGAAACTCTAAAGGCAGTGAATGATTATATTGTTAGCACATATCATTCGCACTATGCATCTGAAAAGTCTAAGGTTCAGGTGCTGGATATGATTGATGCAATTGGTGATGGTGTTCCTTTTTGTCGTGATAATCTTATCAAGTATTCTTCCCGTTTTGGTAAGAAGGATGGAATGTCCCGTCTTGACGCACTGAAGATTATCCATTACGGTGTTCTTCTGTATCACTTTGCCGGATTTAATAATGAAACTGCGAAATCAAACTATGAAACTTTCTGAATCTACTATTACTATTTTAAAGAACTTTGCTTCAATTAATCAGTCTATTCTGGTGAAGGAAGGTTCTAAACTCCGCACAATTTCTGTAATGAAGAACATTCTTGCCGAAGCAGAAATTAAGGAGGAATTCTCAAAGAACTTTGCAATTTATGACCTCAATCAATTTCTAAATGGATTGGGATTGCATCAAGACCCAGACCTTGATTTTGAGAATGATTCTTATGTTATTATTCGTGAAGGAAAACGTCGGGTAAAGTATTTCTTTGCTGACCCAGAAGTAATTGTCTCACCACCAGATAAAGAAATTACACTTCCTTCGCAGGATGTTTGTTTTCAACTGGAACATTCGCAACTTGATAAACTCATTAAAGCAGCAGCAGTTTATCAACTTCCAGACCTTTCTGCTGTTGGTGAAGCAGGTGTAATTCGTTTGGTTGTTCGTGATAAGAAGAATGATACTTCTAACGAATACTCTATTGTGGTTGGTGAGACCGATAAAGACTTTACTTTCAACTTTAAGGTAGAAAATATCAAGATCATTCCTGGTTCTTATGATGTGGTTGTGTCAGAAAAACTTCTGTCCAAATTCACAAACGAACGTTATAACCTTTCTTACTGGATCGCTTTGGAGCCTGACTCTAATTTTTCTTGATTTTTTAATTTTATATTATGAACATCTTTGTAACTGATGTGTCTCCCAGTAAGTCTGCTCAAGTACTTCCTGATAAGCACGTCGTGAAAATGCCCCTGGAGACCTGTCAAATGGTCTCCATCATATATTCTAAGTGGTACTATGATTGGGGCACAATCAATAAAGCAGACGGCACTCCCTATAGTACAGAGAAGGGTGCTTTTCGCAATCATCCCTGCACCAAATGGGCTGCAGATAATCACTACAATCTTGCCTGGTTGATTACACACGGAATACATTTATGCTTTGAGTACGAACATCGGTATCAGAAACGACACTCTTGTTTGAATACTCTGGAAGAAGCAATGGTAGTCTTTCATAATAATGCTAAGATTTCTATTTCTGAGCATACTAATGTAAAAGAATTCACTCGGGCAATGCCTGATGAATATAAACTTGATAATAGCATTGATACCTTCACTGCTTATAAGATGTATGTTGCGTCTAAGCCTTGGGTAAAGGATAATTACCTAAAAATTCCTGATAGAATGCCAAATTGGATTTATGAGTATGCGTGAAGATTTTTTGTGGGTTGAAAAATGGAGACCAAAAACCATTGAAGATTGCATCTTACCAGAAGATACAAAAAGAACATTTAATGATTTTGTCAGTAAGGGAGAGATTCCAAATCTTCTCCTTGCTGGACCTCCCGGAATTGGAAAAACAACAATTGCGAAGGCACTTTGTAATCAATTGGGTGCGGATTTTTATGTAATTAATGGATCTGACGAAGGAAGATTTCTGGACACGGTACGGAATCAAGCAAAGAACTTTGCTTCAACCGTCTCCCTTCAAGGAACTGGTAAGCATAAAGTTATTATCATAGATGAGGCAGATAACACCGGCAATGATGTTCAACTTTTGCTAAGAGCAAATATTGAAACTTTTTATAAAAATTGTAGATTTATTTTTACTTGTAATTATAAAAATAAAATCATTGAACCCCTTCACTCCCGATGTGCTGTAGTTGATTTTACTGTAAAAGGTAAAGAGAAGGCACAATTGGCAGGATCATTTTTTAAACGATTGCAAAACATCTTGGATGAAGAAAGTATCAAATATGATCCGAAGGTACTTGCTGAATTAATTAATAAGCATTTCCCTGATTGGAGGAGAGTGTTAAATGAATGCCAGAGGTACTCTGTTGGTGGTGAGATAGATAGTGGAATTCTTGCAACTTTTTCTGATGTTGCTGTAAATGATCTCATTGCTCATCTTAAAAGTAAAAACTTTTCCGAAGTCCGAAAGTGGGTAGTTGCCAACTTAGATAATGATCCTGCAGTTGTTCTTCGCAGAGTGTATGATGCTTGCTATGATTGTCTTTCCCCCCAAACTATTCCTGCTGCTGTTCTTATTGTTGCTAAGTACCAATACCAGATTGCTTTTGTTGCTGACCAAGAAATTAACCTCTTAGCAGCATTAACTGAAATTATGTGTGAGTGTAGTTTTAAATGAGACCTGAAACAAGAGAAGCAATGGAAATGCTTTTTGCTGCTAAGTGGAATCTTCCAAAAGCAGCACAGCACTGTAATCTTACTAATAAAGAATGTAAGATTGTATTTAATGAATATTGCAATTTTCATCCAATTACTTATAAAAATGAAAATTGAACTAAAAGATTGGTTGAACTCAATCAATCAAAATAAAAAAAATATTATGGATGAAGATCCTTCCTCCATAAAGGAGTATGCTCCTTATATTATTAACAGATGTTTGTCAGGACATATTGATTGTTTGATGTATGCAAATGAGATGAATAAGTTCTCCTCATTAGATAAGAAACTTCAATATGATTTTTTTATAAATATAATTAGGAAAAAGAAGAGATTCTCTCCTTGGTTAAAACAAGAAAAAATTAAAGACCTTGAAATAGTCAAATCTTACTATGGTTATAGTAATGAGAAGGCAAAGCAAGCTTTGAGAATTCTGACAAAAACACAACTAGATTTTATTAAATCAAAACTTGAAACTGGAGGAACAAAATGAGTGTTGTAAATGAACCTATTGTGATTTGGTCACAAGACCAAATGGTTGAAGTGATTTTAAATGAACCTGACGATTTTTTGAAGGTTCGTGAAACACTCACTCGTATTGGGGTTGCATCACGCAAAGAGAAAAAGATTTACCAATCTTGCCATATTCTTCATAAACAAGGTAGATATTATCTTGTTCATTTTAAAGAACTATTTGCTTTAGATGGTAAGCACGCTAATCTAACGGTAAATGACGTACAACGTCGCAATCGTATTATTCAACTTCTTGCTGATTGGGGATTAATTACAATCGTCAAACCAGAAAGTATTACTGATATTGCTCCATTAAATCAAATTAAAGTTCTTGCTTACAAGGACAAAGCAGATTGGATTTTAGAGACTAAGTACAATATTGGTGCTAAAAAGAAACGCACAGAAGAGGAAACCGAATAAAAAAGTAGGGAGTTCAACACTCCCTTTTTTATTGTGTTAGGAATATATACTAATGATGTTGCCTTCGGGGACATTATTCACTTACAGACGCTTTAAGGAGGTCTATTATGTTCGGAACAAGTTCGCTTACACTCTCAGTACCAGAAACTGCAAAGTATCTGATGGAGATTCAAAGAAATAGTATTGGATTGGATGAGTGGTTTAAAAGGTTTGATACTGCGTTTGAGACGCATACTAACTATCCACCATACAATCTAATCAAAGAAAGTAGTATTGACTTTAGATTAGAAATTGCACTTGCCGGATACAAAAAAGAAGATATTGGAGTCACCACCGAATGGAATAAACTCTTTGTGCAAGCAAAGAAAGCGGATGATTCTGAAGATCAATACCTACATCAGGGATTAGCAAAGAGAGCATTCACACGCACCTGGACTCTTTCTGATGATGTGGAAGTTAAAGATGTTTCTTTTGAGGATGGACTACTTACAATTAAATTAAATAGAGTTATTCCAGAGCATCAGAAGAGAAAGGTCTATCAACTTAACTAAATAACATTGAGCTAAACTATCGTTGTCGCAGGGAGGTAACTGGCAAAAACCAGTTGTGCCTCCCCTTTTTTTGTGTTATAATACTAAGAGGTATGGGAATAAAATGACTGTAAAACTTGCATTATTAAAATCTGGTGAAGATGTAATTGCAGATATTAGAGAAGCAATTTCAGAAGAAACAAATAAAATTGTTTCTTATATTTTTTCTGACCCTTATGTTGTTAAACTAACTCAACCACAAGTTTTGATGGAAGATTTAGAGCAACCAGAAACAAGAGCTTATAATATCTCAGTCTATCCTTGGATGCCTTTATCTGATGATACTGATATTGCAATCAATCCAGATTGGGTAGTTACAATTGTAGAACCAGCAGCAAAACTAAAACAATCTTATGAGGAGAGAACAAATGGAAGAAGAAATCACAATGTCAATGGATCAAATGATGGAAGATCCATCGACAATTCAAGTTCTGATCTTAATGAATCAGTTGAATTTAATCACTGAAATACAAGAAATATTAGTTGATTTTGGAGAACCAAATTGTAAATTAATAAAACCATATTTAATTTCTGATAATGGATCTCTTTCTCCTTGGCTAGAAGGAATTACAAATGATGAAGAAATTATGATGAGTTCAGATAAGATTTTAACTCTTGTTGAACCAACTGTAACATTACTTGACGAATACACTAAACTTACAAAATGAGATTTTATACCAACGTCTATGAAAAATTTAATAAAATGTTGGTTCGTGGTTATGAAGACGGTAGGTATTTTCAGTCAGAAGAAGAGTTTCAACCAACTCTTTATGTGACTTCCAAAAAACAAAGTAAGTATAAAACTCTTGATGGGTCGAGTGTTGAACCAATTCAACCTGGAAAAATTTCTGATTGTAAGGAGTTTTTAAAGAAATATGAAAATGTAGAAGGATTTACTGTTTATGGTAATGATAATTATAAAGCACAATATATTTCTGAAACTTATCCAGAAGATGAAATTAAGTTTGATATTAAGAAGATTCGTCTTGTAACAATCGATATTGAGGTTGCTTCTGAGAATGGATTTCCAAATGTATTTGATTGTGCCGAAGAACTTCTAGCAATTACTTTACAAAATTATTCAACAAAGAATATTATTTGTTTTGCTTCTCGTCCTTATATCAATACTCGCAAGGATGTTATGTATGTTGAATGTAGAGATGAGATTGATTTAATTCAACACTTTCTTGCATTTTGGGAAACAGAAACTCCTGATGTGATTACTGGTTGGAACTGTGAGTTGTATGATATTCCTTATATTGCTGGAAGAATTGATAGAATTTTAGGTGAAAAGGAAGCACGTCGTCTTTCTCCTTGGGGAAATATTCGCAGAAAAGAACTTGTAATTAAAGGAAGAGAACAAATCTCTTATGAAGTTGCTGGAATTTCTGTGATTGATTATCTTGATCTTTATAAGAAATTTACTTATAAAGCACAGGAATCATATCGTCTAGACCATATTGCAAGTGTAGAACTAGGGCAAAAGAAATTAGATCACTCTGAATTTGAGACTTTTAAAGATTTTTATACAAAAGATTGGCAGAAGTTTATTGATTATAATATTCGAGATGTGGAACTTGTAGATCAATTAGAAGATAAGATGAAACTTATCGAACTATGTTTTACAATGGCTTATGATGCTAAGGTTAATTTTAATGATGTGTTTTTTCAGGTAAGAACTTGGGATGCAATTATTTACAATTACTTAAAGAAAAGGAATATTGTGATTCCTCCTAAGGATAGGTCAGAAAAAAGTGATAAATTTGCAGGGGCATATGTTAAAGAACCAATTCCGGGAAAGTATGATTGGGTTGTCTCTTTTGACCTCAATTCTCTTTATCCTCATCTCATTATGCAGTATAACATCTCACCAGAGACACTCTTGGAAGAAAGACATCCCAGCGCAACTGTTGAAGGGATATTAAATCGTCAAGTTGATTTTAGTGATTATAAAGACTATGCGATGTGTCCGAATGGTGCAATGTATCGTAAGGACGTTCGTGGGTTTCTTCCAGAATTAATGGAGAAAATGTATAACGACCGTGTAATCTTCAAGAAAAAAATGTTAGTTGCAAAACAACAATATGAAAAGACTAAGACAAAAGAATTGGAAAAAGAAATTGCAAGATGTAATAACATCCAAATGGCAAAAAAGATTTCTCTTAATAGTGCTTATGGTGCTATTGGAAATCAGTATTTCAGGTATTATAAACTAGCAAATGCCGAAGCAATTACAATGTCTGGTCAAGTTTCCATTCGTTGGATTGAAGGTAAAATGAACTCATACTTAAATAAAATTCTTAAAACAAATGATGTTGATTATGTTATTGCTTCAGATACTGATTCCATTTATCTTAATATGGGTCCTTTTGTCGATATTGTATACAAAGGAAGAGAAAAAACTACTGAGGAAATTGTTGGGTTCATTGATAAGGTCTGTACGATGGAATTTGAAAAATATATTGAGAGTTCTTACCAAGAACTGGCAGACTATGTGAATGCATATGACCAAAAGATGCAGATGAAACGGGAGAACATTGCTGATCGTGGAATCTGGACTGCTAAGAAACGTTATATTTTGAATGTTTGGGATAGTGAAGGTGTTCGATATGATGAACCAAAAATAAAGATTATGGGATTGGAAGCAGTTAAATCTTCTACTCCAGCACCTTGTCGTCAAATGATTAAGGATGCTCTTAAAATTGTGATGACTAAAACTGAAGATGAAATGATTTCTTTTATAGATAATTTCCGTAAAGAATTCAATCAACTTCCCCCAGAAGAAATTTCATTTCCACGTTCAATTAATGACGTAGATAAACATAAATCTACATCGACTCTTTATAGTAAAGGAACTCCAATTCACGCAAGAGGGGCACTTCTCTATAATCATCTAATTAAAGAAAAAAAGTTAGATAAGAAGTATGCAAAAATCCAAAATGGTGAAAAGATTAAATTTTGTTATTTGAAACTTCCAAATCCAATTCGTGAGAATGTTATTTCTTATATTCAAGAATTTCCAAGAGAATTTGGACTAGACAAATACATAGATTATGACCTACAATTCAGTAAAGCATTTTTGGAACCAATGAAAGTAATTTTGGATGCAATTAACTGGAAAGTGGAAAAAACTGTAAACTTAGAATTATTTTTTGATTGATGGAATTACCAATTAACGATAAAGAACTTGATACTATTCTTAGTGCTTTAAGATTGGGTGGAGATACTTCATTGTATCAAAAACTATGGGGTTATAGAATGAATTATTTAAATAAAAATAATAAAAAGGGGGATTGATTATGGATTTTCTTAAAGATATTGTAAAAGAGATTGGTGGCGATTATACACAACTGGCATCCGAAATAGATGAGACCGAAACTTATGTGGATACGGGTTCGTACATTTTTAATGCTCTTGTCAGTGGGAGTATCTTTGGTGGGGTTTCTGGCAACAAGATTACTGCAATTGCAGGTGAAAGTAGCACTGGAAAAACTTTCTTTAGTTTGGCAGTGGTCAAGAATTTCCTCGATAATAATCCTACTGGATACTGCTTGTATTTTGATACTGAAGCTGCGATCACAAGATCCCTATTGGAGAGTAGAGGAGTTGACACAACTCGTGTGGTTGTGGTCAATGTTGTTACCGTAGAAGATTTTCGTGGTAAGGCACTGAAGGCAGTTGATCTTTATTTGAAGAAACCTGAAGCAGAGCGCAGTCCTTGTATGTTTGTTCTTGACTCTTTGGGAATGCTTTCGACTAGTAAAGAAATTACTGATGCTCTGAATGATAAAGAAGTAAGGGATATGACCAAATCTCAATTGATTAAGGGTGCATTCCGTATGCTTACCTTGAAACTTGGTCAGGCAAAAATTCCTATGATTGTAACTAATCATACCTATGATGTAATTGGTGCTTATGTTCCTACTAAAGAAATGGGGGGTGGTAGTGGTCTTAAGTATGCGGCTTCTACAATCATTCATCTTTCAAAGAAGAAGGAAAAAGATGGAACAGAAGTTATTGGAAACATTATCAAGGCAAAGACGGCTAAATCACGTTTAAGTAAAGAAAATCAAGATGTTGAAATACGTTTGTTCTATGATGAACGTGGATTGGACAGATATTATGGACTTCTAGAACTTGGAGAGATTGGTGGAATTTGGAAAAATGTTGCTGGACGTTATGAGATTGATGGTAAGAAACTCTATGCTAAAGAGATTCTAAAAACTCCAGAAAAATACTTTACGGCAGAAGTAATGCAAGCACTTGATGAAATTGCAAGAAAAGAATTTAGTTATGGTTGATTTAAACGATTTTATTCACGTTTATGAAAACGCAATAGAACCTAATGTTTGTGAGTTTCTTATTAGTTTGTTTGAACAAGTTTCAGATAGATATGAAGAAATTGATAATGATGGAAAACAAAAATTTACTCAATTTAATCTTACAGAAAATTGTAAATTAAATGAAGAAGTAGAAAATGTTCATAACTATTTAATTCATAAAACAGTTGAGCACAAAAATAAGTATTATGAATTTGCAGATACTCGTGTTTTTCCTGAAACTCACGCATTTGAGCAGTTTAGAATTAAAAAATATAACAATGATGGTATAGATAGATTTGATACACACGTTGATGTAATTAATCACGCAACAGCAAGAAGATTTCTTTCTTTCTTCTGGTATTTGAATGATGTGGAAACTGGGGGAGAAACAAGGTTTAAAGATGCTTCAGTCATTCCAAAACAGGGAACACTTGTGATGTTTCCCCCATTCTGGATGTTTCCACATAAAGCAGAACCGCCAATAAGTAATTCCAAATATTTACTTCATACATATTTGCATTACAAATGAAAAATATTCGAGTTATCAAAACTGGAATTGATGTATCAAAAATACTAAACCAAATAAAACAACATCCAGAAGATTGGGGTTCTCAAAAAAATATTAAAGATAAAAAAATAGAACAACTTGACCCAACAAAATATACTGTTACAGTAGATATTCTTCAATTGATAATGGGTGGAATAGAAAAGGAAGGACAATATGTTGGTGATACTGAAATTTGTATTCAAACACCTGCATACGAAAAACACACAGAAGTTTTAAAATTCTTAAAGACATATTTTAAAAAAATCCGTCGTTGTGCTTTTCTTTCTTTGCCTATTGGTGAAATTGTTGGAACTCATATTGATGAAGGAACTTATTATCTTTCAAAAGATAGATACCACCTTTCCATTCAGGGAAAATACAAGTATACTGTTGGGGATGAAACTATGATTGTTGACCCAGGAACTTTCTTTTGGTTCAACAATAAACTTCCCCATAGTGCTGAAAATATTGGTGATGAGGTTAGAATTACTTTTGTATTCGATGCTCCGCACCATAAACGTAATCCATAGTTAGAGGAGTGATGGAAAAAGTCGAAACTACAATTCTTCGTAATTTACTTTTTAATAATGAATATTGTAGAAAAGTATTACCATTTATTAAATCTGAATATTTTGAAAATATTCACGAGAAAGTAGTTTTTGAAGAAATTTGTAAGTTTATTGTTGCTTATGAAGAACTTGCTACAAAAGAAGTTCTTCTGATTGAAACTGAAAAAAGAACTGATATTACAGAAGATACCTACAAAACTATTTGTGATTATGTTTCAAAACTTGATGATGGACACGCAGATTTAGAATGGGTATCGGACACTACAGAAAAGTGGTGTCGGGATAGAGCAATTTATCTTGCTTTGATGGAAAGTATTAAAATTGCTGATGGTCAAGATGAAAAGAAAAATAGAGATGCAATTCCGAGTATTCTTCAAGAAGCATTAGCAGTTGGATTTGATAATAATGTTGGGCATGATTATTTAAATGATTTCGAAAAACGATTTGAGTTTTATCATAGAAAACAGGAAAGAATATCCTTTGATTTAGATTATTTCAATAAGATTACCAAAGGTGGTATGCCCAATAAGACACTCAATATTGCTCTTGCCGGAACTGGTGTTGGCAAAAGTCTCTTTATGTGTCACGTTGCTTCTTCTGTTCTTTTGCAAGGAAAGAATGTCCTTTACATTACTCTTGAAATGTCAGAAGAAAAGATTGCCGAACGTATTGATGCAAATCTTTTGAATGTCAATATCAAAGATATTGAAACACTTCCAAAGGTAATGTTTGAAAGTAAGGTAAATAGTATCGCAAAGAAAACACAAGGAACTTTGATTATCAAAGAGTATCCAACTGCTTCAGCACATTCGGGACATTTTCGAGCACTGCTGAATGAACTACAACTCAAGAAATCATTTCGTCCTGATATTATCTTT
>Ga0209085_1002571_pt1 | contig 10286 bp, 3 predicted proteins | sample C_131016_EF_Meta_FD_187310 | JGI IMG/M metagenome (GOLD analysis project Ga0209085, IMG submission 187310) | Freshwater microbial communities from Lake Croche, Canada to study carbon cycling - C_131016_EF_MetaG (SPAdes) (version 2) | ecosystem: Environmental > Aquatic > Freshwater > Lake | place...
TGTTGTATTCTGGACCAATTTTTCAATATGGAAGCACAAACAAGATATCCTCAGCAATTACACTAATACCTTTGACCACAACATTCACAGCAGTCTAATATAGCTAATTGGAATTAAATAATGGCAAATAAAAATCTACTCACATATGGATTTAATTTAGAACAAGTAATGTTAGATTACTTTGCACCTACTGCATTAGTTGCAGGACAAAATATTAACAACATGTATTGTTTTTTATCAAAAGTTATACCTTGGTCAGATGATGCTGATCCAGAGCAACCAAGACAAGATCAAAAATATTTAAAAGATATATTTAAAAGTATGTTTGTTGCTAAAAAAATATTAAATTCTGACGTTTCACCTGTTATTGAAAGACACGATTGGACAACAGGTCAAATATACGACTATTATAGAGATGATATTGATATGTTTGAAGTTGATGACAATGGTTTTAATGTATTGAAATATTATGTTAGAAATAGATATGATCAAGTTTATAAGTGTTTATGGAATAACAACGGTGCAGTTTCTACCGATGAGCCAAAATTTCAACCAGGCTCTTATGGAACAAATAACGTATATGTTGGAGATGATGGATATAAATGGAAATACATATACACAGTCTCTCAGCAAGGAAAAACTAAGTTTATGGATGCTTTGTGGATGCCAGTTGATGCAACAAATATAATACCAAATGCTCAACAATCTTCGGCCGGCATAGGAAATATTGATGTGATAGGTGTAATAAATGGAGGATCAGGTTATGATCCAATTAACACTTTAATTACTTTAAATATCAAAGGAGATGGAACTGGAGCAACAGCAAATGTCACAACTGATGGTGGTATAATCTCTGATGTCTTTATAAGAACTCCAGGATCAAATTACACATATGCAAATATAACAGTAACTAGTGTTGCAGCAAACGGTACATCATATGGATCAGGAGCTTCTTTTTATGCTGCAATTTCACCGGTTGGTGGACATGGATTCGATCCAAAATCAGAATTGGGTTGTAGACATTTTATGATTACGACAGAATTTAACGCAACAGAAACTATTAATGGTGTTCAAAATATACCGACAGACATTGATTACAGACAAGTTGGATTATTATTGAATCCTAAATCAACAAAAACTTATCCTTATGCAGCAAATGCAACAATATACAACACTGCGACACAATTTAACGTTTCGCCAGGATTTGGTTTTTATGTTCCAGATGAAGAAGTGTTTCAAGGATCATCGGGTTTTGTAACAGATGATCAAAAAACATTTAGAGGAACAGTTTTAAGTTTTGATAAAGTGAAGAGTTTATTACAAGTAATAAATACATCAGGTTCTTACACTATTGGTTCACAATTATACAGCAAAGTTTCGAAAACAACAAGAACATTATTGGGAGCCAGTAACTCAGATCTTTATAAGTTTTCTGGAAACATAATATATATTGAGAATAGAAGCGCAGTTGCAAGAAGTGACGACGGTATAGAACAATTTAAATTCGTTTTAGGATACTAACCAATGGCATTAAATTTTAATACAGATCCATACTATGATGATTTTGATCCAAATAAAAATTACCATAGAATTCTGTTCAAACCCGGTAGAGCGGTACAAGCGCGTGAGTTAACACAATTACAAACCATCTTACAAAACCAAATCTCAAATTTTGCTGATGCCATTTTTGCAAAAAATACACCTGTCAGTGGCGGTAAAATTACTATTAATTTAAAGTGTAACTATATTAAATTGAATACACAATATGAGGGCGCCGATATTGTAGCTGGTGATTTTTTAAATAAAATTATTACAGATTCTACCGGAACAATTGTTGCTAAAGTTATTGCCACAGCGGAGTCTACTGGTGATGGTGGTGATCCTCCAACATTAATAATTTCATATTTATCAGGAACACAATTTACAGACAATACAGTAATATATCCAATCGACGGAACAAACACTTTAGCAACAACAATTGGTACAACTGGAGGAACAACTTGCACTGGTTCAGCATCAACAGCATCCATTTCTCAAGGTATTTTCTACGTTGTTAATGGTTACAATTATTCAACTGAACCTAATCCTGATGGCACATATTCACGCTATTCTATAGGAAATTTTGTAAGTGTACAACCATCAACTACAATTTTAAGTAAATATTCTTCTTTACCTACTGCTCGTATCGGTCTATTAATTACAGAAACTTATACAGATTATATCACCAATCCGGATTTATTGGATCCAACTATAGGTTCAACAAACTATCAAGCACCTGGTGCCGATCGTTACATAATTGATTTAACGTTAATAACACTATCTTTCACGTTAGTTAACGATCAAAATTTTATTGAACTTGTTCGAATCGAAAATGGAGAAGTAATCAAACAAGTTGACGATACAGTTTATTCTAAAATTGATGATTATTTTGCAAAAAGAACATATGATACAAATGGTGATTATGTTGTAGATGATTTTAAAATAACACCCACCGCAAATACTGCGAATTCATCCACTTTTGATGTCAGTATTGGTAAAGGAATAGCATACGTTCGTGGTTATAGATTAGAAAATCAATCTCCTATAAAATTAACCACAAATAAAGCGCGTGAATATAAATCGATTAACAATAATTCTCTTTATATAAGTTATGGAAACTTTCTTTACGTAAACAATGTAAGAGCAAATTCTAGCAGCACATTTGATATTACAGATATGTCACAGATTGATTTACATAGTGTTCCATTAGCTAATGTTGTTAGTGCAAATGCAAATACATATATGTCTACTTTGGTTGCAACAGCACGAATTCGAAATTTAAAATTTGATCACTATAATACTGTAACTGATACTTCATCATATGTGTATAAAATGTATATTTTTGATACTGCAACATCAATATTAACATCAAATGCTGTTTCTGCTACAACTAACACTATTACTTTTTATGATAGAAACGGTAAATTTTCATCAAAAAATGATGCATATGTTGGTGCAATTATTACTATTGATACAGGAACAGATGTTAGAAAAATCCAATCATATGATGGAGCAACAAAAACAGCAACAGTTTCCGAAGTATTTTCAGTAACACCAACATCATCGTCTACTTTTTCAATAAGATTTAAATTAAAAGATGCAGAAACAATTGTAAAAGCAAATACAAATTATTCTGTGGTATCTTCAGCTTCAATTGATCCATCAAGCAAAATCGGAAGTATTTCTTCGGGTGATACTGTTCTACAAGATGATAGTAGGCCAGAGTTAATATTTCCTCTTGGAAATAGATATGTGCAATCATTTAATGATACATCATATGAATCACAAAAGTATTTTAGAAACAAAAGTTTTAGTTCTGTTTCTGGAACAACTAGACTTTCAATTACGTTAAGCTCATCAGCTTTAAATTTTTTAGGTAGAACAGTTTCATCAGGAAATCTTTCCAATTCGGAAATTACTACATTATTTACAATTATTGTGCGTGATAAAGGAGGAAATAGTAGTTTAACTAATGGACAAATTCTTAATTTTGCAGGCGATGCTGATAGAAATGTTTCTATTTCAAATGATAGATTAACTGCAACATTTAGTGCGACAGATTTAGTAACACCATTAACAGTTGATGTTATCGCAACAATTTCTGTTCCAACCGCGGATAACACTTCTGTTGTTCTTCGAGGTAAAGATTTAATAACAGCCGCAAATTCACAAGTATATATTAATGGTACAACTGTCGCTGTTTACACAAAAGTTAATCTAACATATGGCCAAGTTTATATTCAAAAAGCAGGTATTGTTGCAGCAGGAAAAAAACAAAGTCTTTTTATATCTGATGTTAAAAGAATTGTAAAAATTATAGATACTCTTGCAGCTGGAACAGTTCCTACAAACGCGATGTTAACAGATTCAGCTTATGATGTAACTTCGTTCTACACTTTGAGTACTGGACAAACAGACAATTATTATGATCATGCAACAATCACGCTAAAATCTGGTGCACCAAAAGCTAGAGGTAATTTACTTGTTTTAGTTGATTATTATTCACACACTGGTGGCGATGGATATTTCGGTGTAAAATCATATTTGACTCCGATATCATTAAGTCCTGAAAGATATGAAGTAATACCTGTTTATACAGCAAAAAATGGTGCAACATATCCATTACGAGATTGTTTAGATTTTAGACCAACACGAAAAAATGCGAATGCGACTTTTGCTTTTGCTTTCACAACAGATCAAACAAGTTCAGATTCCGGAGCACTTATTCCAGCAGATCTATCTATTTTCACTAATGATTATTCATATTATTTGCCTAGAAAAGATTTATTGATTTTAACAAAAGACAGAAGTTTCCAGTTTGTCACAGGAACATCTTCATCTAATCCAAATTTTCCAATAGAACCTGACGGCGCATTAGTTCTCTCACAAATTAGTTTGGATGCTTACACTGCTTATGTTCCCGGAGAAAATCCAATAGGAACAACACCAAATATATCATTTGAACCTGTTCACCATAAACGTTGGAGAATGCAAGATATTTCTAATTTACAAAAACGAATCAACAATATTGAATATTATACAGCATTAAATGTTCTTGAACAAAAAGCTCAATCTACACAAATACCAGACGTTAATGGATTAAATAGATTTAAAAATGGTATTTTAGTGGATGATTTTTCTTCTTTTGCTACAGCAGATTCATCAAATCCTTATTTTTCATGTTCGATTAATAAAAGAACGCGAGAACTTACTGCTGAACAAAATGTTCTGAACTTCCCATTACAGAATCTAGCTGCATTGAATTCGTTAGGGAAGTTAGCATCAGGTTCAGTTTCTTATGCAATAAAAAACGTTAATAAAGCAACAAATCTATTTTCTTTACCATATACATCTTTTACTGTAACACAACAACAATATGCAACAACAACGGTTAATGTTAATCCATTCGCTGTTTCAATAGTTGAAGGTGTAGTTGAACTTAATCCACCAATGGACAATTGGGTAGACAATACTAAAGCACCAGATTTGTTAATTGTTAATCCAAATCTACAAGTTTATCAACAAAGTGATCAAGTCAACCAATTGACTACGGGAGATTGGAAAGTTGTTCCTGGAACAACCACATCATCCACAGCCACAGGAAACATCGTAAATCAATTTAATGTTGTAGGACACGGCATAAACTGGAGTCCATTCGGTTTTTATGGATACACACAAACCGATAGAGAAGCTACAACTACAACATATGGAACACTATCGCAAAATAATATAATGGGTAATTATACCAATATTGAAAATACTTATAGATTAAATAATAATTATATCACAGACATAAGTATTTTACCTTATATAAGACCGCAACAAATTATGGTCCGAGCAAAAGGTTTAAAAGTAAATGCACCAATAACATGTACATTTGATGGAGTTAATGTTAATGATTATATGTGTGCTCCAGATTCGATTGAATTGAAAAATGTTACAGGTACATTTAACGAAAATGATGTTATTGGTTTTTTCAATAGTAATATTTTTTATCCTATCGCCACAGTTATTAATGCATACAATTATCCAGCAACGGCTAATGTTAGATTATCAATCGTGGGCAATTTTCACACGACATATCAGTGGGAAACGAAAATTGAAAGAATATATAATGGTTTTCTTAATTCGGAAGGAGTATATCAAACAACTACAGCAAGTGGTGCTATAATAGATAGCAAAATAATTACCGTACATAAAACAGGTTATGTGTCCACTGTTGGTGGCACATTTGTTGATGTTTTAGGAACGACTATTAAATATTATCGAGTAAATGTTTATCATGGACCTTTCAGCGATACTTATGGTATTTGGGGAACACCAACTGGTCAAGGACTAAATTTACCTGCAGGTAAATTTAATTTTACTGTACCATTTACGGGTACATATTATCTCAGGGTTGGTTCAGATGATGATAAATTTGGTTACGTTAAAATTGATGGAACAACTTATTGGAATTCGCACACTTTAAATGGATCAGGTGGCGTTTATACTCCTGCTGGTATCACTTTAACAGAAGGAACTCACACTTTTGAAATATATTGTTACAGTACAGATGATGATGGTGATGCTTACATCGCCGCGGCAATTTCTAGTGGTCCATGGTCCGCATCATCACAAGTATTAACAAGCGGTACAGTTATATTTGGAACTCATGCATTGAAAGGACAAACAACACCCCTAAATGCAGGTACTCAAATTGAAATGCCTGGAGGAGGACTATTTTATGTTGGAGCAACTCAGGTTTCATTAAATGGTATGGCAAAACCAGTAGACAGTTTTTATGTCGGTTGCAAAATTAAATTTATTTCCACTTATGTTGAAATTGATCCTCTAACGGGTAAAGCCACAGCCACACCACAAAATTATACTGCGAACATTACAGCATTTACTGCTTCAACTTGTGCGGTAACACTTGATACTCCAGTTAACATTTCTGTTGGTGGAAACTTGAATGTTGGTGGACAAGACTTAACATCTTTTTATTCGATTGAGGGTACAGAAACTAGTTATAAATTAGCAGCACAAAAAAACAAACTAGATAAATTGTCAACAGATGAGACTGGTACTTTTGTTGGAATCTTTAACGTACCAAAAGGTATATTTAAAAATGGTGAGAGGGTGTTTCGTGTTGATAATAGAACGGTGTCAACAGATCCAACTTCCGCAACGACTTATGCCGAAGGAACTTTCACAGCTTCAGGTTTGGCCACAAGATCGCAAGCACTCGATTTTGGAGCATCTATTGCAGGTGCAAAAAATACTTTCACACAAACAAAATATTTATCCAATCAAGTAACTGCTAGAACATCAACCACAGTAACGTCATATTCTCCATGGGATCCTCTTGCACAAGCATTTATTTTATCGAAAGATAATTATCCAAATGGATTGTTTATAGATTCTATTTCTGTATTCTTTCAGAGTAAGCCAACAACAACGTCCGATTCAATCACATTATCAATTGTAAACACATTAAATGGATATCCAAATGGCGAAACATTAGATTACTCTATTGTTACACTTACACCAGATAAAGTAAAAACTACAACCACAACAGGAAATTTACACTATTTAAATCCTGATTGTGCAACTGTATTTCAATTTCCTGCTCCAGTGTATATACAAGCAGGTGTATTGTATGCGTTTATATTAAAGAGTTCTTCGACAGAATATAACGTGTATGCCGCTGCGCGAGAGGGGACTATAATTCCGTCTACAGCAAAAACAAACTATACGGATTCAAATCCTACAGGTACACAAAAACTGTCAAATGCACCTTATGTTGGAGCATTATTCGAATCTCAAAATGGTATAACTTGGACGGCAGATCAAGCAAAGAGTCTAATGTTAGTAATTAATCGCTGTAAGTTTACTACGGGTGTACGAGAAATTCCTTTTGTTGTACCCAAAGGTTTACCATTCCGTAAAAACATTTCAAATATTATTAACTATAAAGACAATCCTGATACACCTATTAATAATTTTAATACTTATGCAGGAAAAAACATACTTTCTGACGCATATAATATAACAACAACTGATTTTATTCCAAACTTAACAAATATTATATATAGTTATAATGCAACATTAAATTCAACTGGAGAAAAAGTTGGATCTACATCAATTTCACCAGGAAAATTTGGTTCACCAACATACGATGACATATACTTGTCAGATGGTTTAGGTGAAAGAGTATTATTGGCTAATAGCAATAATTCATTTTCACTCACAGCAACATTATATTCAAATGACGATGTACTTTCTCCTTTAGTATCTGATGATGGATTATCAGTTTATAATGTTGAATGGAAAGTCAACAATTTGGGACTATCTAATAATCAAATTATTGTAGTAAATGATGGTGCAGGTTATGATTCGAATGTAAGAGCTACAGTTTCTGCTCCTGATCTGGATGGTGGTATTCAAGCGTATGCAAATGTTAAATTATCTGGAGGTAATGTACAAAGCGTATTTGTTACAACATCAGGTTCAGGCTATTTGACAGCACCATCAATTACAATAACTGGACCAAATACAGAAACTGCAATAATATCTACTATAAGTGAATATTCACCTCAGGGTGGTAATGCTTATTGTAGATATCTAACTAAAAAAGTTGTACTTGCTCCAGGTAATGATTCTCAAGATTTGAGAGTATATTATACCGCATATCGTCCTCTAGGAACAAATATATATGTTTTCTATAAATTATTAGATTCTCGTGATACTTCAAATTTCGATGATAATTCATGGAAATTAATGACAATCGTAGGACAAAGTAAAAATGTATTCTCTAAAAATAGAACAGATTTGTATGAATTTGAAGCTGCACCGGGAACTAATGGTATAGCAGATAATTATATCACATATTTAAGTTCTAATGGACAATCATATGATTCTTTTATTCAATTTGCTATAAAAATTGTTATTACTACTAACGATAGAACTACAGTTCCTTTTCTGACAAATCTTCGAGCGATTGCTCTTCCGTCTGGAACAGGTATTTAAAATGTTAGTTGAAATTACAGGCACAAAACTTGTTCGTGATACAAACTCTATGGCATTAATAAATATGGACACAGCAGCAAGAGATGAATATTATGCTAAAGTCAAAATTTTAACTAGTCAAAAAGAAGAGATAAATAAAGTTAAAACAGAAATTAACGATATTAAATCAGAATTAACAACCATTAAAGATTTGTTGATTCAATTATTACAAAAAGGTTAAAATGGCTAATCTAGTCTCAATTATAAGTACTGCCAATACATTCTTTGAATGGATGGTCGCGACAATAAATTTAACTAAAGAAAATAATACTCTAGCTAAAGAAGATTACACTAAAGATACTGGCGTACTACTTTTAAATGGAACACCACAATCTCTTCGAGCTAACGGTAAAGCAATTTTCTATAATACATTAGAATCTTCGGGACCAGCATCAAACGTTACAATAGATAATACTTTAGCTGTCGGTGGTTTAACATCTTTAGTAAATACAGAATTTAGTCTTATTGCCGCCGGTAAAGCAAATGTTCAAGGTCCTCTATTCGCAACAGCACCCAACACAGGTCTATCAGTATCAAATACGGCAAACATTGGAGGTTCTCTAAACGTATTAGGACCAACAACATTAGATAATGTGTTATTTGTTACTGGAAATGCAGAATTTAAAAGCAATGTATTAGTTAGATACAATATAACTGCAAATAATGTACAAGCAAATACATCTGTTAATACTAGAACATTATCTGTTACTGGTACTGGATTCGTTGATGTATCTCAAGCTAATACATCTGTTAATACTAGAACATTATCTGTTACTGGTACTGGATTCGTTGATGTATCTCAAGCAAACACTTCTGTTAATACTTCCAATTTAAGTGTTGTAGGTACTGGATTTGTTAATGTTCTACAAGCAAATACATCTGTTAATACTAGAACATTATCTGTTACTGGTACTGGATTCGTTGATGTATCTCAAGCAAACACTTCTGTTAATACTAGAACATTATCTGTCACTAGTACTGGATTCGTTGATATTCTACAAGCTAATACATCTGTTAATACTAGAACACTATCTGTCACAGGTACTGGATTTGTTGACGTATCTCAAGCTAATACATCTGTAAACACTAGAACACTATCTGTCACAGGTACTGGATTTGTTGACGTATCTCAAGCTAATACATCTGTAAACACTAGAACACTATCTGTCACTGGTACTGGATTCGTTGATGTATCTCAAGCAAACACTTCTGTTAATACTAGAACATTATCTGTTACTGGTACTAGTTTTGTTAATATTCTACAAGCAAACACTTCTGTTAATACTTCCAATTTAAGTGTTGTGGGTACTGGATTTGTTAATGTTCTACAAGCAAATACATCTGTTAATACTAGAACACTATCTGTCACAGGTACTGGATTTGTTGACGTATCTCAAGCTAATACATCTGTTAATACTAGAACACTATCTGTCACAGGTACTGGATTTGTTGACGTATCTCAAGCAAATACATCTGTTAATACTTCCAATTTAAGTGTTGTGGGTACTGGATTTGTTAATGTTCTACAAGCTAATACATCTGTTAATACTTCTAATTTAAGTGTTGTAGGTACTGGATTTGTTGATATTCTACAAGCTAATACATCTGTTAATACTAGAACACTATCTGTCACAGGTACTGGATTTGTTGACGTATCTCAAGCTAATACATCTGTTAATACTAGAACACTATCTGTC
>Ga0209085_1002573_pt1 | contig 10283 bp, 6 predicted proteins | sample C_131016_EF_Meta_FD_187310 | JGI IMG/M metagenome (GOLD analysis project Ga0209085, IMG submission 187310) | Freshwater microbial communities from Lake Croche, Canada to study carbon cycling - C_131016_EF_MetaG (SPAdes) (version 2) | ecosystem: Environmental > Aquatic > Freshwater > Lake | place...
AGAAATAGCCCACTGCATCCACTGATACATATTACCTACAGTATTATCAACCTCGAGCATAGACCCTTTCATGCGGGGGTCTTTCATAATTTCACGTATACCTTTAGTAGACACAGCTAAACCTGAAAATTCTTTGTCTTCCATTACACGTTGGAATGGTATATACGCTATAGAGCTAAGCCATCTATCCGCTTCTTCTTGGGTCTTAGCACCCGTCTTTACTAGCCAGCCAATAGCACGCTCTCGCATAGTGTTAAAAACTGCAGTACCTGCTTGGATTTCAGGGTTAGAGTTGTATAGCTTCATACCTACCAATGCTTCTTGGCGGGTCATGTGCATAGTCTTATGCTCTAAGTCATCAGCTATTTTCTTTTGTTCTTTTAGATAGGCATGCTTAGTATTAAGTTCTTTGTCTTCAGCTTTTGTACGTTTCTTATTACTAGATAAAGCTTTAATCTGTTTAGTAACACGGGTAATCTCTGTACGGGCTTTAACTAAACTATTATAAAATTCCATAACCCTGTTAGCTTCGTATGCTTTGGACATATGCTCGAGGGCAGTATCTATATCAACACCAGTGCGAGCTGCAAAAGCCTTAGCTAGTTCTTCAAACTTACCCATGTTCACTTCATCAGATACCGCAGTCCAGCGGTTAGTCAAGGCATCATAAGACAAGTTACCCATAGACATAAACTTATGGGCTAGTTCGGAACGGAAAAGCGCTTGTGTTAAGGAAGACCTTAGTAAAGCATCAGTTGCTTGTTTAAGGGTAATATCGCCTTTATTAGCAAGCTCCATAAATCCAGCACGCATACGATTACTAAAGGCATCATCAAAAGAAAACAAGTTTTGTAGCTTACCAAATACTTGTGTGCTGAGTAATTGGTTTTTCTCATAAGCATCTTCTGTTTCTTTAAACTTACCAAAAGCAGCTGCTACTAACCTAGTTAAAATCCCAGCAGGCTTTTTCTTACCACCAGCGGCTTTAAATAGTTGGGCGTTAGTTTGGCCCGTTGCAGGGGTTGTGGTTTGGTCTAATGCAACATTCCCATTTGCTCCACTAACTCCCGTTCCTCCATCAGCTGGTGTAGTAGTTCCGACAGGGCTTCCCACTCCCGTAGCTTCAGGTGGTGTAGTTCTTGGGGGGGTTTGTAACCCAATGCTAGGCAATTGAACGCCTCGCTCAGCTGCTCCGTTGACAGCTCCAACTCCAGTACGTTCATCATTTGCTGTCTCCTGTGAAATCTTATTAATAAAATCGCCAATCCTAGTAGACATTGCTGCGCTGCGATTAGGAGCACCAGCATAATCATTTAGTACATCAATAACTTCTTGGCGTTGTGCAGGGTCAGATAAATCTTTACCTAAAATAGCCTCACGTAACTTTACGTTAGACTTGTTAATCTTCATTGTTTTAAAGTCGTCTTCAGTAATTTTACCTTGAAGATTTAAAGGCGCAGCTTCTTCTTTAATTACTTCTGGGGTTTCTAAACCTTTAGCTACTTTAGCACCTTCTTGTAAAAGCTCTTGTTGGCGATTAATAATAGTATCGAGCTGAGCTTGTAGTGGTTTAATTTGTTCCGTAAGAGCTAGCTTGCCATCCATATTAGGAGTAGCATCTCGCTTTTGGGTTAGGTCTTGGATGATTGTTTGAATAGCTTGACCCTTGTTAGCAAGGACTGTATGCTCTTGTTTTAGAATATCAAGCGTCTCACCAGGACCTTTAGTTAGCTGTTCTTTTAAAGTATCAATCTGTGCTTTAACTTCAGGTGTTTGTTCTTGTTGTTCTAATGCAAAAATGTTACGCTCGATTTCAGCTTGGGCACGTTCAGGTGCTTGCAGCGCATTAGTTTCTACAGAAGTTCCAGCTTCAGTTTGACCAGCACGAACATCAGGCGAAAGCGTAGCAGTGCTTGCTGGTAGTTCTTCAGGCGCAAATAAACCTTGCTGCTGGCTTGTTTCAATTGGAGCTGTAAGTGGGGCTACTCCTTTAGACTCTGTTTCTGTAGAAGGTGGAACGCCAGTTTCTTTATACAGCGGGTTAGGTACTAAGGCACCTTGCTCATTAGTAATAAATTTTGTATTTCCCGAATCAATTTCCGTTTTAGCTTCTGTGGGCGGTATTGGAGCGCCAGTAATATCTAGACCTTGCTTAGCTAATTCATTACGTGCAACTTTAGTTTCTAGTACGCCAGCGGCAGGGCCCATTGCAGCACCAGCAACAGCTCCTTGATACATGGATTCGCCATACTGCTTTAGAGCTTCTTTAGAGAATAAATCTTCTCCAGCTTGCCAGCGCTCCATAATATCTTGCGCTGGATTAACAAACGCTTCTTCAACAGAACCACGAGCTATGCCTTTACCTACGTTCTTAAGTGTAGATTCTGCGGCGGTAACAAGTTCTTTAGTAGCAAGAGCTTTAGCTGCTTTTTCAGTAGGAATTTTGCCTAGAATAGAAGTAAGTAAGTTTTTACCAATAGCAAAACCTTTACCAGCAGATTCAAGTGCAGCTTGCCCTGCTCCAGCAAAAGCAGCTTTTGTAGTGTCAATTTCTTTAGGTACATTAGTTCTTTGCATTTCTGCAGATTGCTCAGCAATATTTTGGCTAAAGAACTGTGGGTAAAGAGCCATGAAGCTACCAGCAAGAGCACCAATACCTGTACCTATGCCAGGAACTACAGAACCCGCAAGGGCTCCAGCACCCGCACCAGCAGCCATCTCAGCGGCTTGCGGTAGACTACCTGCAATAAACCCTGGGGCTTGGGATGCAACTTCTTTAGCAGCACCTAAGATACCACTCTTGTCGTAAGCCTCACTTACTTCTTTAAGTCCACGAGTAGTGCCTACTTCTTTACCGATTTTTTCTTTAGTAGCAGCAGCTTCAGCAGCTAGACGGCTAATCTCTTCTGTAGGCGCACCAATTGTTTGGAGGTATGTTTTGTAGTCCTCAATAGACTGCTTAGCCCCACCTTTTAGCTGACTAAGAATAGTAGCTTCTTTTTCTTTAGGTGCAGTTTCAGGTGTAGCGTAAGATTTATACTTAGCTAATAGCTCACTTTGTGGCATATCGTCTGGAACATTTTTTACAATAGTCCCATCAGGCATCCGAACATCTACTGGCATAATTAGCCTTTAGGTTTGTTAAAATCGTTAAAGTCTACTACATTACTTGGGGCATTTTCAGCACCTACTTTAGGACCTTTGCTACCTTTATCGTCTTTACCTTTAGCGCTAGCGCCTTGGATAAATCTTTCTGCAGCGTGGGCAGCTTGGTTTTCAATATCTGCATAGTCTTGTGCTGTTAATGGATTTACACCAAGCACATCTTTTCTAGCTTGTAGTAGCTTACCATAAGCGTTGTTGTACGCACTTACCTTAGCATTAAATTGTCTATCGGCGTTAGCAGCACCAACTTGAGATGCACGTAATTTAGCAGCTTCCAATAGTTCTCTAGTACGCATTTCGGTATTAGATTCGCTTGTAGCGCCAGTCATCGCATAGTGTAGCAAGTTGTTTCTATCGGTGGCATCCATCTTAGAAAGGTCAAGCTCGCCTGAACGTAGCTTAGCAAGTTGGTCAGCATAGTCTTTTTCACCAGCCGCATATGCTTGTGAAGTACCACTAATTAACTTACCAATACCCGGATTTGCAAATGGGGAGGTTACTTGTAACCCTTCACCAGCACCCTGTAACAAGGCTCTATAAAAATTCTTTTCTTTACCTGCTTTTAGTTCAGCACGTTCTTGTTTAATTTCTTCCCGAAGTGCTTTTCCTTCTTCACTAGAAGTACCATAGCCCATAGACTTAAGTTGGTCTAAATAACTCATTACATTTTTAAGGCCGCCACTTACTGGGGATTGTGTTGCTATAGGAGGCAATGGGGTTTGGCGATTTGAACCAGCGTACATTTCTTCATCAGTAAAAGCTGAACCGCCATTAGCAAAAGCTACGATGCCACCACCAGCTGCAAAACCTTTGCCACTACCTGCACCAGTTACACCAGCACTACGTTGCATAGCCATAGGCAAAAGTTCTTTAGCTTTTTGGCGAATATACGGGCTAGTACTAGTCCTAATTGTATCTTCTAATTGTTCAGCATCCATATTCTCAAGAGAGTAATCAACTTTCCCTACAGCGCCTCCAACATCAAAACTAGCAATACCACCAGCTGCCATTTTTTTAGTCTTCATTAAGCCGCCTTTAGCAGCTAATTTGGAAGCGGCATAAGCACCAGCCCCTAAGTTTGCTAGCTGAGAAACAGTAGACGGCGCAGCGGAATAGGTAGAAGAAGTAATGTTTTGTGGAGCACCTGTATACAAAGACTCTAACTGTGCCAACTGCGTCATCGGATAAGTCTGAGCAGTATTGTAATTAGCCATTGCTTGGTTAAGAATGTTCTGTTGGTTCTGTTGTTGCAGGGCACCAGCTTGGTTTTGTGCAGCATTAATATTAAGCCCAGTTTGAGTTTGCGCGCCAGCAATATTAGCAAGATTAGTAGCCTGTGAACCAGCACCACCATATCCAGCCTGTTGCGCACCAACGCCTTGCAACCCAATTTGGGCGCCTTGCATACCTTGACCGTATAGACTACCTGCTTGTTGCAACCCTTGTAGCCCAGTTTGTTGACCTTGCATAGCGGCATTAACACCTTGTAAGCCTATACCAGCACCTTGCATAGCCGCATTTTGTCCTTGAATACCTAAGCCAGCACCCTGCATACCCAGAGCCGCAGCTTGTTGCATATTTTGATTAGCAGTATTATAGGCTTGGTTATAGGCATTACCGACGAGCTGGTTCTGCGCAAGCATTTGATTTTGCTGGTTTAACCCTTGCATAACGGCTTGACGACCACCACCAAATGCGCCTTGCTGAGTAGCCTGTCCTTGGTTTTGCGCATTAAGCTGACCAAATTGTTGGTTTTGTAATTGTAGTGCTGGGTTTAAAGTAGCTTGTAAGTATGGGTTCATATATGCTTGAACCGCATTAGGGTTAGTAGCATTTTGCCCATAGCTTGCACCTTGTTGTGCGCCTATTGCGCCGTAGCCAGCACCAGTTTGCCCTGCTTGTGCGCCCTGTGCTCCATAGCCTAAGCCACCTGCAATACCAATACCAGCTGCATTTTGTCCGTATAATTGTGCTTGAGGCGCAAGACCCGCAGCAGATGAGCCATATCCTGAACCCATTGCGCCATAGTTAGCAGCTTGTCCAGTAGTATCTAAATACCCTTGACCTGCTTGCTGCGCAGCGTTCATGGCTGTACCATATTGGCCTGGCACTTGCATATTCGCAATATTTTGTTGGGCTTGTTGCTGAAGTGGAGAGAACCCAGCCACACTACCCGCCGCACCTTGTACCCACTCTTGACCTGCAGGAGTATTGGCATTAAAAGGCGTGTAACCTTTTAGTTGGGTTTGATTAGCGTCTGTAAATATCTGACCAGATGCAGCGTTAATAAGGTTAGCTACCCCCGGTTGTGCCCAAGGCGCAATGTTAGATACTGTTTGATTTTGAGAAGTTGGAGCAGGTTGGCTACCACCGCCGCTAGAACCGCCACCACCAAAAATTGCATCGACTACTCCACCCATAATTTCTTCTCCACTAATATAGCTTTTTCTACAAAGCCAACACGTTTATATAATCTGGCTGCAGACTCCTTGGCTAATGCTCGAATCTTTACAGCGCCTAATTCTTTAACCTTATCGCATAGCTGGTTAAATACATCCATACTAGCCAACCCTTTACCCGCAGCGGATATAATTACTGCAATTTTACCAGTAGGTGAGTAATTAATGGTAGTAACATAGACCCCTTTAATCTCATTATTTGTATTAAATGCTGCATATAACTGCCAATCGCCTCGCTCTAAATACTCTTTTGCATCTTCTGCAGTGCAATCATCTGTATCTTCTAGGCCACTAGCAATAAGATTTCTAACCTGAGGAAATACCCTAGGCATACATTTAGGTCCTATTTGCTGCACAGTTAAACTCATTTAGGTAAAAACTTATCTGGTTTAATTTGTTTGCCTTGTTTCTTATTACCTGTACGGGCTTTACGAACTTTATCCATCATATTGTAAAGGTGCTTAGCGCCTGCATCAGTAGAACCATTACCCAAATGAGAAACAACATCAGCAGGCACCACAAACTCGCCATCTGCCAAACGTGCAGGTTGTTTGCCACCAATCGTAGCTGGGATATTATCTGACATGCCATCGCCTGGACCTTTAAGTAAACGGGGATTACCACCAGCTGCGTAGCCACCTAGGGTATGCCCTACTTCACCACCTACAGCAAACTTCTCAGCGCCAGTATATGGGTCAACATTTGTATCTCCAGCCGCAGCAATCATATTGCTACCCATAGGGGTATTAGTAGGGCTAGAAAACGCATTGGTTTGTAGGTTAGACTGTGGGAACATTTGGTTTTGCCCAAGTGCGTTGTCCCTAGACATCTGCTCTACAGGACCGCCGGGGGGTGGGTTTGGAGGAGTAGCGCCATTATCTGAGTTAGTAATACCACCAGCAGCATAACCAACACGACTGCCTATATATCCAGCACCATAAGGAGTGCCAGTATACCCAGCTGCAGGACCCATAGGGCGCATAACAGTTGTATCTAAAGGTTGGTAAGTACCAAAGTTTGATTTATAAGGTAGTGGGTTTGATGCAGGGTTGGAAATGGTGCCATATTTTTTATTATCGTGTTGCATTAAAGCACCAAGACCTAAAGCACCAGCACCGTATTTAGCCCAAGTAGGAATACTGTCAAAAAGTCCAGCACCTGCACCAGCGGCAGTAGAGGTAACACCTGTACCAGTTCCAGCATTAATACCGTTTTCTAAATCTTGCGCTGCATACTGGTCTGCGTATTGTGCAGGAGTAAAAGCAGCTTCGGAAACGTTAGGCAATACAGTAACTGCAGGGGTAGCCGCAGTTCCAGCTAATCCAGCATCATAAGTAGCAACACTACCAGCAATAGGAGCAGCGCCACCAACACCAACACCAGGAAGGGCTTCAGCTACTGCAGGGGCAGCGGCTGTACCAGCGCCTAGTAATCCAGCGCCACCAGCACCGAGGCCACCACCGAGAAGCATACCTTGACCAATATTACCACCAGTAAGCGCAGCGCCTAGACCACCGATACCAGCGCCCATAAGACCGCCACCAATCATAGTAGCAGCACCTGCTCCTAGTGCATCAGCCCCAATAGCTGTACCAACAGCCAAAGCTACATCAACAAAAGCCATATTATTTCCCTTCCAGCCTAGGCTGCTCAATAAACATATTCTCTAATTTCTCAACATCGGTCTCATCAGTTGCATAGATATTCTGAAAAACAACCGTTTCTAGTATGTACGCCACTTTCCGACCAGGAGTACCAACAAAAGTTAAAGGTGCTTTTACTTCTTTCTTTGACCCATCTTCTGCTACTAAAATCATTTTGCCCTGCAGCATCACGCACATATGCTCTACTTTATGAGGCTTGCCAATGATAACGGAGCCAGCTGGCATAGTTACTTCTTTAATGTATATACTAGGTCCAAAGTAATGCTTTTCTTGGCAGTCTACTTGAGGCATTGCCTTTAGCTCAGGAAGTAGGGTTTCTACTTTTTGTGTAATAGATTCAATAACTTGGCTCATATTAGAGCCTTTAATTTAAACTTAGGGCTATCTGGTTGTTGAATCTGAGCCCCTGCTTTTTGCAGTGCCCTAATAATATGGGGGTCTGCTACAGTATCATAAATTACTTTGCCACCAGCTTGGCGTAGCTTGTCTACCCATTCTGTAACTAGTTTACCAAATACAGGTTCTGGGTCCATTGTAAAAAAATGTGCTTGTGCTACTACAGGGCTAAGTTTTTTAATAGCCATAATTGTGTTATGCTGGCGATACATTTTTAACCCAGTTTTTAATTCTTGCATAGCTCCAGCAATACCAGCTTTAGGTGGAATACCACGTAAATGGAAGTCATGTAAAAGAATTTGAACGGTTGGTACCCCTGTAGACTCATCATCGCCCACGACGGATTGAGCAAGTTGCGCTGCCTTGCTCGCTAGACTATCATCATTTCCTAAGATTCCTGCCATATTAACCTTTAAGTCTTAATTTTCAGCACGTTGCCTGCTGTAGTATCGTAATAAACGTCGCCACGTCTCAAAGTTGACAAACTTGCCTGTGTAGGTAGTATTATAGACGCTTGACCCGTAGTTTGGTTAATACTAGATAAATTTAACGTAGTCCCCTGCAAAGGTCCAGGATTGTCTAACTGGGCAAAATATAAGCGCAAAATACGGATAAACTCATCCATAAACCTTTGGTCATATTCTATTGGAGCTATTGGTAGCCGTGGTGCTATTGAGTTTTGTGATGACATTATCTGCGTCCATCAGGTTTGACATCAAGCCTAGGAGTGCCTAACTGCCACTGTGTACCTAACTGATTTGATGTAAGTTTAAAAGCCATTTGACGACCACGCATCCGTACGTAAGCATATTCACTAAACTGCTGTACTTCATAGGTGCGTTGGTTTTGGTAGTTTTGCTTACTTACTACGGCTGGATTATCGTCTGGTCCATAAGCAGCTCCGGGGTTTTGGCGGGGCAGTACAGTAAAGTTTACAACTGGGTTATTACTTGTAGAGCCGTTAAACGACACGTCTGGAATAATTCTCCATACAAACCCAAAGTTATGCCCGTCACCGATATCAAAGTCAGAAGATTGGATATACGCAGAAATAGCAGTAGGTGGGTTAGTCGTGCCATCATCAACCGTAGACTCATGGTAAATAATCCCTGGGTTAACACCATTATATTGTGGACTTACTGCGCTATTTGCATAACCAGCAGCCATAGGGTAACTACGTAGCGGACTATCTAGCCAAGCACTACGAGTTAAATTGCCATAATACCAAATACGCTCTAGGTAGTTATAGATTACATAGCGGTCAATTACATTTGAGTTTGCTGAGCAGTAGTAGAACCAGACTTCATTAAAGCCTTCATTTGTACCAGCAAAAAACTGATAAGACTGGGTTAAATTAATATCTTGGTACACATACTCACGCAAGGTACAAGGCAGTGTTTCAACCCGTCCAGAATACATATAGAACTTATCTTGACCCATCCAGTAAGCAACGTTATTTACTACTGCTACTGCGTTTGGACCAACAATAGATATGTTATCTGCAAGAATCTGAAAGCCCCAAACATACGGAGCACCTAAATACTGCATAGAATATATGGCGGCATCTGTATATACTAAAATCTCTTGACGAGACTGTACAGCGCAAATAATATTAGAACCGTGACTTAACTGATAACTACCGGCTTGGTTTGTTACAGAAGGCGCCCAAGTCAATACGCTTTCTTGGTCTGACCAGCGAATAAGCATGGGGTTTTGTGTGGCAGTACCGTAATCGTTAACGCCAAACCCAATAACAAACCGGCTAGCATCTGAGACCATTACAAAATTACATACGCTTGGGCAGCTTGTATCTGCTTGCCAATAAGCCGTTCCATTTTGGGTATTTGAGTTAGTAGAAGAAAGTACTTGCCCTCTATCAAAAGTAGATACAACTGCATCAACAACCCAGTAGTATATAGCGCCACCGCGAGGGTTAAAAATTAAATTCTGTCCAAAATTAGATTGACTCCATAGACGAAGCTGTTGCCCGATACCTTGTGACGCAGGGGCTGCTGAACCCCAACCAGTAGAGGAAGCGCCAGTATTTACACCAGACCATCCACCAGCGCCCCAACCAACGTTACTCGTATAAACAGCATTACCAGAAGTGATTTGATATGCCCCAGTAACTGCACCGCCTCCTGTACCTGTATCGCTTGCATTTGCAGCGACAGAAGTAGTAATTGAGTATTGTGAAGACGAGATATATGTTATCTGATAGCCCTGTACTTGGTTTAAAAGGGTAGCTGTAATGTTACCGCCAAGACTAGTAGCACCAGAAAAAACAACAAAGTCACCAGTTTGAGCACCATGCCCAACTTGCGTAACTGTAATAGTAGTCGAGCCAGTAGTGGCAGCAAAAGTTGCGGATGGAGAAGAAATTGTTGCGCGTATTGGGGTTATGTCATAAATATTGCCGCCGGTACCATTTTGTATATAAAATTTTTGATTAGTAGCAACAGATAGGTAGTTGTATCCAGATAGTCCAATCCAGTTCCATAAATCACGGCATACACCAACGTAAGAACCACCAGTACTAACAGCGCCAGTATCTAGTGTCCAGCCACCAATCTTTTCAACTTGCCCAGAACGAAAACGT
>Ga0209085_1002577_pt1 | contig 10276 bp, 9 predicted proteins | sample C_131016_EF_Meta_FD_187310 | JGI IMG/M metagenome (GOLD analysis project Ga0209085, IMG submission 187310) | Freshwater microbial communities from Lake Croche, Canada to study carbon cycling - C_131016_EF_MetaG (SPAdes) (version 2) | ecosystem: Environmental > Aquatic > Freshwater > Lake | place...
GCGCGCATCAGCAGATGGGTGAAACCGGCATAGCCCAGCGGCGGCAGCAGATGGATATGCGGCACGCCGGCCAGCATGCGCCGCGCCGGCTCACCCACCGCCGGGTTGAGATGGACCGGATAGACCACCTCCACATCGCCCCGCGCCGCCAGCCGCAGCAGTGCCTGACAAATCGCCGCGAATGGCGCGCCAAAATTCTCCCGCCGATGGCCCGTGACCAAAATAATGCGCCGCCCCGGCACCAGCGCAGGCAGCGCCGCCTCCAGCCGCGCCGCCAGCGCTGGGTCGGCCAGGATGCGCCCGCGCATCGCCAGCACGGCATCCACCGCAGTATTGCCGGTCACCGCGATGCGCCCGCTCTCCACCCTTTCGCGCAAAAGGTTGCGCCGGGCGCCGGCGGTGGGGGCGAAGAACAGGCTGGCCATGCGGTCCACCACCACCCGGTTCATTTCCTCGGGCCAGGGGCGGCCCAGATCATGGCTGCGCAGCCCGGCCTCGACATGGGCGATGGGCACGCCGGCATAAAACCCCGCCATGGCGGCGGCCATGGCGGTGGTGGTGTCGCCATGCACCAGCAGCCAGTCGGGCCGGGTATCGGCCAGGATGGGGCGCAGCCCTTCCAGCACGGCGGTGGTGATCCAGGTCAAATCCTGGCCCGGGCGCATGATGTCCAGGTCAAAATCCGCCTCGAGGCCGAATTCGGCCAGCACCCCATCCAGCATATGGCGATGCTGGCCGGTGACGCAGAGCATGGAGCGAATCCCCGCCGCCCCCCGCATCGCCAGCAGCACCGGCGCCATCTTGATGGCCTCCGGCCGCGTGCCGATGACGGTGAGAATCGACTGCATGCCACCACCATAGCGCGAATTTACCGCCCCAAAGCAATGCCAATCATATATTATTCATCTATTGGTTGTATGACCCCCTGCCGCTGCGCGCCTGCATCCCCGCCGGCCAGCGCCGGGCCACAGGCTCGCCCTCATGCCGCGAAAACCAGGGCGAGAAGGCAGGGTCCTCAATGGACAGGCTGTTCCAGCGCGCCTGAAAAGCCGTCAATTCCCTGCGGTAACGCGGCAATTCACCCGCTGCGTCATCGGCAGAGCGGCTGGCCGATTCGTGATGGATCAGCGTGGCATGCGGTGTCCAGACCGTGGCGAAGCCCTGCACCCCAGCACGCAGACAAAAATCGATATCGTTAAACGCCACCGCAAAATGCCGCGCATCAAAGCCCCCCAGCGCCGCCCAACATGGCTGCGCGACCAGCATGCAGGCGCCAGTCACCGCAGAAAAATTCTGCCGGTGCTGCAGCCGCCCCTGAATGCCCGGCGCATCGGCCGAGGCCCCTGCATACCAATGCCGGCAGGCGCCATTCGCGCCGATGATCACCCCAGCATGCTGAATGCTCCGGTCAGGATAGAGCAGCCGGGCGCCCACCACACCCGTGCCGGGCAGCGCCAGGCAGGCCAGCATCTCGGTCAGCCAACCAGGTTCGATCACTTCAATATCATTGTTCAACAGCAGCACCGGCCCCCTCGCCCCCAACGCCCCCAGATTGACCAGCCGCGAGAAGTTGAACGGCCCGGGCGCCGCGATATGGCTGATGGCGCCCGAAGCAGCATGCCGGCGCAACAGCCGCAGCGCCGCGGGCTCGGTGGTGCCATTATCCACCACCACAATCCGCAGCGCCCGATGCGCCGTGCCATGCAGCAGCCCCTCCAGGCACCGCTCCAGCATCGCCGATTGATCGCGGGAGGGGATGACGACCGTGACCTCCAGCCCCGGGTCCACCGCCGGCATGGCGGGGGCGGGCAGCGCGGCCGGCGCATCGGCCTCGCGCCGGGAAAAGGCCGGGAAGGGGATGTGGTAAATGGCCGCCGGCGGCAGCGCCGAGAGCGGCCATTCCGCCACCTCACGCCGCCGCAGCAACGCCTGGCCGATATAATCCAACTCGCGCAACAGCACCGGGTTGATGGCTGGCTTGCAGAGCAGCCCGGTCTCGGCGCCCTGGTCATCACGCAGGGCTTCATCAGTGTAGAAGGCCTGGGCCTCGGGCGCCTGGGCGATGGCGTCACTGAACAGTGCGGCGGCATCAGGGTGGAGGAAATGGCCCTCCGCCAGCGTCACCACCCAATCCCCCTCCGGCGGCAGCGCCTCGCCCAGGCGGCGAATGGCAATCGCGGCCGCTGGCGCGCGCCCATGGTGGCGCAGCGAAAAACCCGGCCGGGCATCCTCCACCACGCGCCGATACTCCTGGCTTTCCTGCGGCATGGCCATGCCGAAGCGGCCCGGCAGGAAGCTCACTTGCGGCGTGGCATGGGCCAGGTGCAGCCGCAGCCCCGGCGCGGCGGCGACGCGAAGCCGCCGCGTCACCAACGGGTCCATCACCACCAGCCGCGCCGGGCCCTGGCTGCGGACCGGCCGCCATTCATCGCGCGGCAACCAGCCCCGCCCCTCATCCAGATGCACCGCCGGTGCCCCGCCCGCCGCCTCCAGCGTGATGCAGAGCGGATGGGCGATGGCCGGCAGGTCCAGCATCAGCGGCTGCTCGTGGCTTTTCGGGATGATCGGCGCGCCACTATGCAGCGCCGCCAGGGCAGGGCCCGCGCGCCGTTCGCCGGCGGCCTCGGGCAGCAGGTGATAGAGGCTGAGCGCGGTGTATTCCCGCAGCGCCTCCTCGGCCCAATCCGGCTGGCCCAGCAGCGCCTCGAAGCATTGCAGCCCCAGCATGATCTTGCCGTTGTTCTTCGCCACATGGCCGAGCTGCAGCACACCATCCGGCAGCCCGCGGGCGGAGGCATAAGCCAGAATCGCATCCTGAATGGCGCCCGCTTCCCGCAGCGCATGGCCCAGCATGATAGTGGCCTGCAGATCGCCCGGATGGCGCAGCAGATGCTCACAGTAGAAGCCCACCGCATCCGGCCAGATGCGGGCCTCGAAGGCAGCGCGGGCAAGGTCCAGTGCCAGCACCGCGCCTAGCCCGCCTCAGTACATATGCTGGCCGCCATTGATCGACAGCGTCGAGCCGGTGACGAAATCAGCCTCATCAGCGGTGAGAAAGACCACACCGCGGGCGATATCATCGGCCGTTCCCAGCCGGCCGCGCGGAATGCGGGCAATAATTTTCTCAAGCACATCAGCCGGCACGGCGCGAACCATTTCGGTATCGACGTAACCCGGTGCAATGGCATTGACCGTGATCTGGTTGCGCGCGCCTTCCTGCGCCAGGGCCTTGGTGAAGCCGTGAATGCCCGATTTGGCAGCGGCATAATTCACCTGGCCCAACTGCCCAGCCTGGCCGTTGATCGAGCCGATATTGACGATCCGGCCGAATTTGCGGGCGCTCATGCCCTCCCACACCGCCTTGCAGGTGTTGTAGCAGGAGCCGAGATTGGTATCGATCACATCATCCCACATCTGGCGGGTCAGCTTGCGCATCATCGCATCGCGGGTGATGCCGGCATTGTTCACCAAAATCTCGATCGGACCGTGATCGGCCTCGATCTGCGCAATGGTGGCGGTGACGGCGGCGAAATCGCTCACGTCAAATTTATAGCAAGGGATGCCCGTCCGCTCGGTGAATGCGGCGGCTGCGGCGTCATTGCCGGCATAGCTGGCGACCACCTTGCGGCCAGCAGCCTGAAGCGCCTCGCTGATCGCAGCACCAATACCGCGCTGCCCACCCGTCACCAAAGCCAAACGTGCCATTTTGTTGCCCCTTGCTGGAAGGGTCTGGGTTGCACGCATCGCAGTGCAGTATCAAGAGGCTATTTACGACGCAGCTTAAACAATGCCTGCTCACCAAACAGATTGGCCAATTGGGCCGAACGCCGCCAGGGTGATTTCAACCCCTCATCATCAGCGGCCAGCCATTCCTCCACCACGAAGCCGTCGCGCTCGCACAGCTCAAAAAAATCACGAATGGTGCAAGGATGGATATTCGGGGTTTCGTACCAGCCGCGATTCCAGGTGTTGGTCATCGGCATCCGGCCGGTCCAGGCCAATTGCCAGCGCACCGCCCAATGGCCGAAATTGGGGAAGGAGACGATGGCGTGCTGGCCGATGCGCAGCATCTGCCGCAGCACCTCACGCGGCTTTTCCACCGCCTGCAGCGTGCGGGACAGAATAACGAAATCAAAGGCGCCATCCGGGTAGAAGGCCAGATCATTATCCGCATCGCCGTGAATCACCGCGAGCCCGGCCGCCACCGCCCGGGTGGCCTCGGCCATGTCGATCTCAATGCCGCGCGCATCCGCACCCTTGGCCAGCGTCAGATATTCCAGCAGCGCGCCATCGCCACAGCCAATATCGAGCACCCGGGCACCAGGGGTGATCATCTCGGCAATCAGCCGCAAATCGACCCGCATATTCTTGGCGACGTACTGGATGGTGCTGTCAGCCATTAGACCCCCAGCGCCTTGGCCGCGCCCGCGACAAACCCGCCCAGCGCCGCATGAAACTCCGGCTCGTCGAGCAAAAACGCGTCATGCCCCTTATCCGATTTGATCTCAACGAAACTCACCCGCGCCGCGGCGGCATTCATCGCCCGCACCAGCGCCCGGCTTTCGCTGGTGGGAAACAGCCAGTCGGAGGAAAAACTGGCCACGAAAAACCGCGTCGGCGTCTTGGCGAAAGCCTGCGCCAATGAGCCGTGCTCGGCCGAAAGATCAAAATAATCCATCGCCCGGGTGATGGTCAGATAGGAATTGGCGTCAAACCGCCGCACGAAGCTGGAACCTTGATAGCGCAAATAACTCTGCACCTCGAAGACATCTTCGAGAAAGGTCACCGCATTGGCGCCGCGCAGCTTGCGGCCGAATTTGCGCGTCAGCGCCTCCTCCGAGAGATAGGTGATATGCGCCACCATACGCGCCACCCCCAGCCCCTGGGCGGGTATCCGCCCCTGCTCCCAATAGCGACCGGCATAATAATCCGGGTCGGAATGAATCGCCGCCCGGCCCACCTCATGGAAGGCGATGTTTTGCGCCGAATGATGCGAGGCGCAGGCTATCGGCGCCGCCGCGAAGACGGCTTGGGGGTAAGTGGCGGCCCATTCCAGCACCTGCATGCCGCCCATCGAGCCGCCAATCACCCCCAGCAGCCGCTCTATGCCAAAGCTATCCACCAGCAATTTCTGCGCGCGCACCATGTCGCGGATCGTGATGGTGGGGAAATCCGTGCCCCAGGGCGTGCCATCGGCGCGCTTCTCGGCCGGGCCGGTGCTGCCCATGCAGCCGCCCAGCACATTGGCGCAGATCACAAAAAACCGATCCGTATCAACCGCCAGACCAGGCCCTACCAAATTCGCCCACCAGCCGCCCTTGCCGGTCAGCGGATGGGTTTCCGCCACATATTGGTCCCCGGTCAACGCATGGCAGACCAGCACGGCATTGCTGCGCGCAGCGTTCAGCCGGCCATAAGTGCGGTAAGCGACCGTCAGCGGCGCCAGTTGCAGGCCACAATCCAGCATCAGCCCATCCGCGAAGACGGCATGCTGGTGGGCGACCTCGGGGAAGGGCTGGATCGGCGACATCACGACAAACGCATAAGCCCAGCCCGCCGGGGCTTCAACCTTGCCCGCATGGCGGTTATTGCTGCTGGCGATGAATACCCTCAGCGCCGTTCGGGCCCAGCTCGATGCCATCGACGATTCCATGCATGACCTGCTGATGCAGCGGTCTGGCATTGTGGCCTCGCTTGCCGCCAGCCGGGCCAAGGCCGGCAGCACCATCCTCCGCCCGGGGCGGGAGGCCGATATCCTCCGCCGCCTGCTCGCCCGCCACTCCGGCCCGCTGCCCCGCGCCGCCCTAGTGCGGCTTTGGCGCGAGCTCTTCGCCGCCTCCATCCGCCAGCAGGGCGGCTTCTCCGTCGCGGTCTATGCGCGCGACCCGGCGATGGCGCGGCTGGTGGCCGAGCATTTCGGCGCCCTGACGGCCGCCCGCACCCATCCCACCCCCGCCCGCGCCCTGGCCGCCGTCACCCGGGGCGAGGCCTCGGTGGCCGTGCTGCCCTTCCCCGAGGATGCCGATGCGCCGGAGATGGAATGGTGGCCGGCGCTGAACGCGCCGCAGCTTTCCGTCGTCGCCCGGCTGCCCTTCTTCACCGAGGGTGAGGCCGAGGCCGATGCACTGGTCGTCGCCCCCGGCGCGCCCGACCCTTCCGCCGAGGATCGCTCGCTGCTGCTGCTCGAAGCCGATAGCGAGCAATCGCGCGGGCAATTGCTGACCAGCCTGACCACCGCCGGCATCACCGCCCGGCTGGTGCTGGTGCGCCGCGCCCCCGGCATTTCCCGCTTCCTGATGGAAGCCGATGGGCTGATCATGCCAGGCGACCCGCGCCTCGCCGCCCTGCCCTTTGACCGCGCCCGCATGCTGGGCGCCTATGCCGCGCCGCTGAGAGGTGTTTCCGGATGACCGCCATGCTGCCCCGCCCGACCATCCTGACCATCGAGCCCTATGCCCCCGGTGCCAGCAAAGTCGCCGGTGTGAACCGGATCACCAAGCTCAGCTCCAATGAAGGCGCCTTTGGCCCGCCGCCCGGCGCCATGGCCGCCTTCATCGAAACCGCCGCCGAATTGCACCGCTACCCCGATGGCGGCAGCACCGCATTGCGTGAGGCCATCGGCGCCCGCTTCGGCCTCGACCCCGCGCGCATCATCTGCGGTGCGGGCAGCGATGAAATTCTGCTCCACCTCATCATGAGCTATGGTGGCGAGGGCACGGAGCTGATCATGTCCGCCCATGGCTTCACCATGTATGACATCACCGGCCGCTATGCCGGCTGCCAGGTCATCAAGGTGCCCGAGCGTGACCTCAAGCCCGATGTCGATGCCATGCTGGCCGCCGTCGGCCCCCGCACCCGCATTCTCTGCCTGGCCAACCCCAATAACCCCACCGGCTACCTGCTTCCCGCCAGTGAAGTGGCCCGCCTGCGCGCCGGCCTGCGCGATGACGTGATGCTGGTGCTCGACGCCGCCTATGCCGAATACGTCACCGACCCCAGCTATGACGCCGGCGCCCAGATGGTGGACAGCGCGCCCAACACGGTGATGACCCGCACCTTCTCGAAAATCTTCGGCCTGGGCGGCATGCGGGTGGGCTGGGGCTATTTCCCCGCCCATATCGCCGACATCATCAACCGCATCCGCGGCCCCTTCAATGTGAACATTGCAGCCCAAGCGGCGGCCGTGGCGGCGCTGGCCGAGCCGGGCTGGGTGGAAAAAAGCATCGCCCACAACACCGAATGGCGGGCCAAGCTGGCCACCGCGCTGGAAGCGGCCGGCATCAAGATCTGGCCCAGCGAGGGCAATTTCCTGCTGGCCGATTTCACCTCCACCGAGCGTGCGAAGGCCGCCGATGCGGGCCTGAAGGCGCGCGGGGTGATCGTGCGCGGCATGGGCGGCTATGGCCTGCCGCATTGCCTGCGCATCACGGTCGGCACTGGCGAGGAATGCACCCTGGTGGCGGATACGCTCAGCGCCTTCATGCATGCTGTTTGAACGCCTCTGCATCATCGGGCCCGGGCTGATCGGCGGCTCCATCGCCCGCATGGCGCGGGAGAAGGGCGGCGTTGCCCGGCATGTCGTCACCTTCGCCGCCTCTGAAGCCTCCCGCGCCCGCGTGCGCGAATTGGGCTTTGCCGATGAGGTGGCCGATAGCCTGGCCGAGGCCGTGCGCGGCGCCGATGGGGTGATCCTATGCATCCCCGTGGGCGCCTATGCCGCTGTGATGGCGCAGATCGCGCCATATTTGGCGGAGGGCTGCATCCTCACCGATGCCGGCTCCACCAAGGGCTCGGTGGTGCGCGACCTCTCGCCGCTCCTACCCCCGGGGGTGCACCTTGTGCCCGCCCATCCCATGGCCGGCACCGAGCATTCCGGCCCCGATTCCGGCTTCGCCACGCTGTTCGAGGGCCGTTATTGCATCATCACCCCGCTGGAGGGCGTGCCGCCCGAGGCAGTGGCCAAGGTGCGCGCCCTGTGGGAGGCTGCGGGCTCGCTGGTCGAAACAATGGATGTCGCCACCCATGACAAGGTGGTGGCCATGGTCTCCCATTTGCCGCACCTCATTGCCTTCACCATCTGCGGCACCGCCGATGACCTGGCCGAGGAGACCCGCGAGGCGGTGCTGAAATTCGCCGCCTCCGGCTTTCGCGACTTCACCCGCATTGCCGCCAGCGATGTGGCGATGTGGCGCGATGTCTTCCTGAACAACCGCGAGGCGCTGCTGGAAATGCTGGCGCGCTTCACAGAGGACGCGCATGCGCTGGGCCGCGCGGTGCGCTACGGCGAGACCGAGTTCATCGAAGACCGCATCAGCCGCGGCCGTTCCATCCGCCGCGGCCTGATCGAGCGCAAGCAGGCCTGAGGCCCCGCGCCCTGGCTCAGGCCAGAAACAGAAACATCAGTACGAGCAGCACCACGACGGCGATGATCGCGTATTTCGTGGCATTGGTGAAACCGGCCCAAAGCCCCTGGCGCTCGGCCAGGATATCGGCGGACTTCACTTCAACGAATTCATAACTGGCTTTTTCGGCCATGGGGCAACCCTTCCTCGTTCGCCGCCATGAATAGAAAGACCGGCGGCCTCCGTCCAGTGACCCTTTATGGCGCCCAGCCGCAGGCCAGCGCCCCATCGCCACCGGGCAGCATAGCCCCCCCGCCCGTCACCATCGCCAAAGCCGCCGGGTAGAGGCTGTGCTCCTGCGCCAGCACCCGCGCCGCCAGCACCGCCTCGTCATCGCCCGGCAGCACCGGCACGGCCGCCTGGGCGATGATGGCGCCCTCATCCACCCCCGGGCTCACCCAATGCACGCTGCAGCCATGCAGCCGCACACCCGCCGCGAGCGCGCGGGCATGGGTGTCCAACCCCCGAAAACTGGGCAGCAGGCTGGGGTGGATATTGATCATCCGCCCCTGCCAGCGCCGCACGAAACCCTCGCCCAGCACCCGCATGAAGCCAGCCAGAGCGATGAACTCCACCTGATGCGCAACCAGCACCCGGTCCAGCTCGGCCTCAAATTCCTCCCGCTCCCGACCACGGCTGGGCACCACGGCGGTCGGCACGCCCCCGGTCAAGCCCAGCCCACCGGCATCGGCGCGGTTGCTCAGCACCAGCACCGGGCGTGCAGGATAGCCAGGTGCTGCCATGGCCGCCAGCAGCGACACCATATTGCTGCCCCGGCCAGAGATCAGAATGGCCGTCCTCACAGCGCCAGGGGCTTTTCCATCACCACACCCTGACCGCCGGCCTCCAACTGGCCCATGCGCATGGCGCTCTCGCCTGCCTCGGCCAGCAGCGCCAGGGCGGCATCCACATCATCAGGCGCCACCACCAGCACCATGCCGATGCCGCAATTGAACACCCGCAGCATTTCCTCGGTGGCGATATTGCCGGTCCGCGCCAGCCAGGGAAACACCGGCGGCGCCACCCAGGCCGTGCCATCCACCATTGCCGTCACCCCCTCGGGCAGCACCCGCGGCAGATTGCCGGGCAGGCCACCGCCGGTGACATGCGCCGCGGCCTTCAACAGGCCCTTATGGTGCAGCGCCAGCAGCGACTTCACGTAGATTTTTGTCGGCGTCAGCAGCGCCTCGCCCATCGTGCCGGGGCCAAAGGGGCAGGGCGCATCAAGGCCCAGCCCGCTCGCCGCCAGCACCCGCCGCGCCAGCGAAAACCCATTGGAATGCACCCCCGTGCTCGCCAGCCCCAGCAGCACGTCGCCCGCCTGCACATCCGGCCGCGGCAGCAGCGCCCCACGCTCGGCCGCACCCACCGAGAAACCGGCCAGATCGTAATCCCCGGCATGATACATCCCCGGCATTTCCGCCGTCTCGCCGCCCACCAGGGCGCAGCCGGCCTGGCGGCAGCCCTCGGCAATGCCGGCGACTACGGCTGCGGCCTGCGCCACATCCAGCGCGCCCGTGGCAAAATAATCCAGGAAGAACAGCGGCGTCGCCCCCTGCACCACCAGATCATTCACGCACATCGCCACCAGGTCGATGCCCACAGTATCATGCACCCCGGCATCAATCGCCAGCCGCAGCTTGGTGCCCACGCCATCGGTGGCGCTGACCAGCACAGGGTCCACAAACCCCGCCGCCTTGAGGTCGAACAAAGCGCCAAAGCCACCCAACCCCCCCATCACGCCAGGCCGGTTGGTGCTGCGCGCCAGCGGCTTGATGCGATCCACCAGCGCATCGCCAGCCTCGATATCAACACCCGCCTCGGCATAGGTCATGCCGATCTTGCTTGAACTGGTCAGGGCAACCTCCGATACG
>Ga0209085_1002578_pt1 | contig 10274 bp, 2 predicted proteins | sample C_131016_EF_Meta_FD_187310 | JGI IMG/M metagenome (GOLD analysis project Ga0209085, IMG submission 187310) | Freshwater microbial communities from Lake Croche, Canada to study carbon cycling - C_131016_EF_MetaG (SPAdes) (version 2) | ecosystem: Environmental > Aquatic > Freshwater > Lake | place...
AAAAATGGGAAAAAAATACCTTTTTTAAATGAATTTACTATTTTAAAATTATCCAGAGAAATTGGAAAAAAATTCCGTATTTCTCTTTATGTTCCAGTTGTATACGAATCTGTGCAACTCGATTTTTTCATCGACTTTGAAAAAAATGGAAATATCAATATTTATAATACTGAATTTAGTTCTCCTATATCGATTGAACAATTGGATGTCATCTTAAAAACAAAAATGAATCCCATTATTCAAAATATAAACGACTTCTTGGAACAAACCGGATACAAATTACGTTATTTCGAAAGCAGTCGAGAACCTTTTATTACATTCAAAAAAATGAATTATACTGCCTCTATAGAATTATCTAAAACGATTCAATTTGATAAATTTATTTATTGTATAAGCAGTATATTTGATGTTTTATCCAAAGATATTTCCAAAGGGGCTAAAATGCGATTCAAACGCGTCGAGAATTTCCGAGAAATGGATGCGCAAAGTTTATTGATTACTGAAGCATTAAATGAAAATAATAATGTGGCTGATGCGATTGATAGTTTGATGCAGAACTACAAGATGACGGAATTGATTGCTAGAAAACGCGTGATTGATTATATCAGTCAACACGCAGATATTCGTGGAACAATTATTGAGAATCCTGGATTTCTTACCGTTTTTTTTATTGAACCTTATACAAATAAATTAATAGTGAAAGTTGATAATATTTTATCTGTAGACTATTTGGATGTTCTCCATATTTATATTGATAGTATTATTCGTATAACACAAAATACGGAAAATACTGAGAGAGTAAAGAAAATATGTAGAAAAAAGACCATTGATAAAGAAATGGATAAATCAAATGTAGAAAATGTAATTTCAACCGTTGTTGCTGTGCCGATTGAACAACCAATACAAATAAGACCTATTTCTTTTGGCGAAACAACTCCTAAAGAAGAAGAGGAGGAAGAGGAAGAAAAAGAAGAGGAAGAGGAGGGCGAGTTTGAATATTTATTTGATTATGAAGGAGAAGAAGATGATGATAACGAAGAAAAATCAGAAGAAGAAGAAATAATAGGAGGAGAAACACCAGATACAAGTCCAGAAATAAATGAAGAAGATTATAAAAAATTTGAGGTGAATCCAGACGGAATGCCCTTATCTCATCCAAATATTTTCTTTAAACGATTGAAAAAACGAGATCCTAGTCTTTTCCTAACAAAAAAAGAAGGAAAATATGATTCCTATTCGAGAATTTGTCCCTCTAATACAAACTTACAACCTGTCATATTAACAGACGAAGAATTAGCAGAAATCAATCCATCTTCTTATACAGAAGTATTGAAATATGGTTCTCAACCAAATAAACAATACAATTATATTTGTCCCCGCTATTGGTGTTTGAAAACCAACAAAAGTATTACTTATGACGAATATAAATCGGGCGTCTGTGGAAAAATTATACCAGAAGGTGCAAAAAAAGTTCCACCAGGACATTATGTTTATGAATTCAAGAGTGAAAAAGAACACATTGATAAAAACGGTGATTATATTCCACATTATCCCGGATTCAAAAGCAAAGATAAACATCCCGATAATAAATGTATCCCCTGCTGTTTTTCAAAGTGGGATTCTAAATATCAAAAGGATAGAAGAGACGAATGTTTGAATCCAACCGAAAAACCGGCAGAAATAAAAAAAGAAAAAGTAAATTTGAATTATATTCTTTCGATTGAGTCGTATCCTTTAGAAAAAGGTAGATACGGAAAACTACCAATATCTGTGCAATTCCTATTACACGTTGATTATTCTAAATATGTATCTGATTCAAATGAAATTATTCTTTCTAAGAATCCAGATGAACCCGGTTGTTTCTTCCGTTATGGTGTAGAACAATATACAAAACAATCCTTTCTTGGATGTTTAGCGGATATTTATGCTACTAAACAAGATATGAAATCTACGCCATCTGTTCAAGAATTAAAGAAAATTATGACAGATCCTTCTGTGATTACATTGGATAATTTCATAAAATATCATAATGGTTCTCTTGTTAGTATTTTCAAACCCACATTATCTAGAATAGAAATGAAGAAGATTGATGTAAATTTATACGAAGATACTGTTTTCTTCCAATCAATCGTTTTAGGAAATGAAATACAATATGATTTTTTATTGGAAACTGTTGCTTCTTATGAAAACTTTCAGAAATTCCTATTGGATGATACTATTGAAATTGATCATACTTATTTATGGGATATGTTTTTGGATGACAATGCCAAATTCATCAAAGGCGGGGTCAATTTGATGATTCTAGAAATAGCAAATAATGATATTACGGATAATATTGAAGTGTTATGTCCTACCAATTCTTATTTGAATAATTATTATAATAAAAACAAGGATACTGTTATTCTTTTGAAACACGGAGAATTCTATGAACCCATTTATTTATATTCTTATAAAACGAATACTGAAGGTAGAATTGAAACAAGTCTTATAAAAGGATTCCGCGAATCAATGAAAATAAAACCGGTTCTCGATATTATTCGTGTAATCAGTAAAAAATATTGTTCGCCGAAATCGAGTTTACCGCGCGTCTATGAATTTGAACGTAATATTTCAGCAGAAAGTTTAGTAGAATTATTGGAAACGATGAAATATCCGATTTCTGCACAAATTATGAATTATAAAAATAAAATAATTGGGTTTTTAGTGGATATAGAAACCAAATCGATCTTTGTTCCTTGTTATCCGAGTCCATTTATAAACAACATTGAAATAAAATATATGGATGATATGAGTTTATGGACGTCATATGAAAGGACGAGAACCCTTTTAGCGAAAATCAATCAGGAATCAAAAGGCAACATTTTATGTAAACCAACCCATAAGATAATAGAGGATGAATTGATTGTGGGAATATTAACACAAACAAATCAATTTATACGGATCAATCCGCCGATTGCCAATTTGGAAAATGATGGACTCATTCCTATAGAGAACCAGGATTACTTAACCATAGATAAAACAGCAATGACTTCAAAAGAAATTGACCAGGAACGAGAGGAAACTATACAAAATATATATTTAGAAAATCAGTTTTATTCTGTATTTAGAAGTATATTGAAAACCGTATTATCAGAATATGAAAACAGAGAAAAACGACAAGAAATATTGGATCTCATAAACGATACAAAATATACATATCGCGAAAAATTGATGAAAATGGAAGAAATCATCAGAGTGCTATTGGAAAATTATATTGTGTTTGATGATAAATATTCTAAAGAAGAGTTGATGCAATTTTCCGAAATATTATCTTGTTTTACAAATAGTGAAGAGAAAAAATACTGTTCTCCTGGAGAACTTGCAAAATTAAAGATCCCCAAATTCAATTTGATGACGGAAAAGGAAAATGAACGTATTTATTTTGGTCGTTTAGCCGATGAATTATTACGATACAAAAGAATCCAACTCTTTATGTTTCAATCACGCGTTTTTTTGATCAATACGGATTATAAAATCAATGATGATGAATTTATTATATTACAGACATTATTGACAAGTGAATATTTCAAGGATTTAATCCCATTTAATAATAATTCTTATTTGAAAAAAATCACCTATGATACGGCTTATCCTTCAGTTAGTCAAACCTATGCAAATGATGCGGTCTCTTTAGAAGAACAGGGAAATGTATATCCCACCGAAGAAGTTATACTTGAAACTGGATGTATTGAAAAAGAATACGCATTTATAAAAGGCAATAATACATCTCGTTGGAGAAAGGCGTTTCCCACAAAAACCAAAGAAATCGAATTCAAAAATGATTCGCCGAATTGTAGTTTTGAAGTATTGATATATATTTTCAAGGATAAAAATCCTGGTCAATCAATGACTGTTAGACAAATCAAAGAGATTATTTTGAATGGATATAAGAAATATTTCCCGGAATTTCGAGAAAAAATAATGACTCATTTAACCAATGGTGGAAAAGTAGATATGATGAAGAGAGTAAATGAAAGATTGGCCAATTTTGATGATATTTTATTGAGTGAAGAATACTATTTATCCGATTTGGATATATGGGTTTTTGCAAATGAGACGAAAACACCGATTATCCTTTTTTCTTCGACCAGTTTGAAAAGCATTCAATGGATGGATGAAGCAACCGAGGAAAAAGATTGGATTATTTTGTTTGGTGATAAAAGACAGGAGTTTTATTTTATTCGAGCATCCCCTCAAGATAAAACGGATAAATATAGAAATAAAATACCTACTTATATGGTAGTTTTCAAAGCATTTGAATTACCTGGATTGAAAGAATTCAATACAATTATTGAAAAGGCGTTTTCTGGTGACGAAAAATATTTGGAAAATTTACGAACATTTGATCAATATTTAAGAGAACCGATTCTTGCATTGAAGAAAAAGAAGTGATTTAGTTTATATAAAATAAAAATAAAAAAACATCATATTATAATTTATGTTTGTCATAACAAAATACAAAAATAAATTCTTATGTATAACAGGCAGTTCCATCTTTTTATCTTTTTTATATTTTTTGAAATTTTCTAGAAAAAATATACACGAAAATGTATTGGGAGGAAGTCTTATGACTACGTTTGTATGTTCAGAATTGTTCTGGTATAATCCAATTCGATTTGGTATTATACATAGAATAGATGGGTTCGTAGCAAAAACTTCCATTTCTTATTTTATCCTTTATACATTAACTTGTAAAGAATTGGAATATCTTTATTATTATTCTTATTTATGTATTATGACTGGAATCTTTTCATCCTTTTATTTATCGAATCGAGAATCCTCCAAAGAATGGTGCTCTGATAAACATATTATGTATCATAGTTTATTACATTTCTTTTGTTTCATTGGATCGCTCTATGCATTTTTTTAAGTAATAAAAAAAACCAGTAAAAATTTAAAATACATAGACCATATAATCCAGTCCAAGCAATATAAAAATCTATATCATTTTCACTGACATTCAAAATCAATAAATGAATTTTATCTGAAAAAATGACATATCTTGGGTAATTGTATATACGAAAATAAACAAAGGTCGAAACAAACAATGTTTGATTTATTTTCTTTATAATATTGAATTTTGTATTTTCTAACAAATTATGAAACGAAAGAAAAATACTTGATACTTCAATTGCCAATACATTTTTAATAAATGCATCTTTTTCTATTGAATCGACATTAGTAGAATATTGATTTAAATGAAAAAATGCAATTATAAAAAAAGCAGATAGATGATGTATAAAAATATCCCATCGAAATTTACGGCATTTTATAAAAAATAAAAAATAATCTACTCCACAAAAAAATCCTACAGTATAATTACAAAATTGTAAATGAGTATTTGTTATTATGCAATATGTTGAAAAAAGGGAAACAAATAAATATATACAGTTCAAATAAAACATCATTTTGTTTAAATGAAATTTATTTTTATATTTGTTTCATAAATGCTTTTGGTGATTGTTTTACAAAATTACAAAATGAACTTTTCTTGGAACCTTCTTCTTTAAAATCCCATATTATAATCGTCATCGCAGTTGCCGGTTTCGCTTTGTTTGATATTGACAATATTATTTTCAATTTCAATGGCTTTTCTGGAACACAAGTCTGATTTATCCTGTTGAGCAAATCCAAAGAGTGATTCGATTTCCGTAGTTTTATCTGTAGTATCCACTTCAGCATCTTCCAAATTTTCCATTTCTTTGATATCCAAAACCAGATTGAACGAATTGGTTCCATAATGTCCATACTGTCCAGTCAATACACTAGCTGAAACACCTCGCATATGGTCGAATTCGGCGTGTCTAGCTGCATTCAAGAAGACTTCTGTATGAACTTCAAATGTTGCTTTGGCAATGGGTCCAATATTATCATTCAAAATACCAGAACGGAATATACTGACAAGATTCTTGGTTAGCGTCATACGATCACATAAAAGACTGAGATGATGATAATTGATATAGATATCACTGAATTCCATCACTTCAACAAATTCATTATACAAAATCTGACGAGTGGCTTCAATGCCAAGAACATCAAACACTTCCTTGATATCATTACTATATGTTCGTTTATAATCGATAAAGTCCAAGGCAAGAGTTTCCAATAAATTGGAACCGGTAGTATCCAAAACCCAAAGATCTTTCTTGGCGAATTTTCCTTCTTCTTTTACCAACATATTCTGTAATTTACGTGGTGCGACATTTTCAATTCCTTGAATACCGCGTAGAATAATGTTATTGAGCAGAGTATCTTGGAAATTCTTCAATAAATAGATATCATCTGATTGGTCCAAGGGTTCAACACTCTTTGTTCTCTTTTTATTGAAAACCGAGGAATTCATACGAATACGGAACACCAATTTATCCATATTATAATCCGAATAAATACAATTGATTTCATTTCCATAATAACTGTGTTTGACGGCAAAATGAATATCATCCATTGTAATGTTTTTATCCAAGAGAATTTCCTTGTCTATTTCCATACGAATAATCCATTTTGATTTTTGTGGGCGATTTGATTCTGGATTCTCTAAACACTCATCAATCATATTCTCGAATTCATAATATCTTTCTAATAAGACTCGATCTTCCATAATAAGAGTTGAATTATCATTCGGGTCAAAGCAAATCTGCATTGATTTTACTACATCTCCTAGCTTAGTATGTTCAATCATATTGGCGAATTTGGTGGCCTTGTCTTGGTCAAGTTCATCGAGTGGTTTCAAGTGTATTGTCAGAGATGGATTTTTCGGATTCTTTGTTAATCGCAGGAGCTCCTCAATTCTGGGAACACCACGAGTTACATTTGACTTGCTTGCAGTGCCGGAATTATGAAAAGTATCATATAAACATAGACCATTATAGCAATCAAATGTTCTTGTATCTTCAACGGTTAAATCATATGCATAATTAGTTGTATTTGGTACTTCTTCAATGCTCACAATTTCATCGAAGATAATGTCTTCATATAAACCATTTCTCGATTCAAATATGATTGTTCCATTTATGATATTTGGAACAGTTAAATATTCTCTATCAAATTCTAATTTGAAATTTTCATTTTTCAGAAGATCTGCTTTTTCTTGTTTCTCTTTCAAAGGCATATTTAATAAATATGCAAATTTTTGACATTGTTGATTTGATATTCTGATATTATAAGATTGATGAATGTTTTCTGGGAGAGTTCCACGATTATTAGAAGTTTGTTTTTTGTTTTTATGAATGTTTGAAACAATGCCCAAATTCTTCAACATAATTTGAATATCCAATAATAATTGATAAGATACCGATGTTGATAAAATATCACAGGTATTTGTTTTACCATTATTACGTAGATGTCTAGAAATAGTTCCATCTCCAGCGAAATAAGCGTCCATAAATCCCATAATACATTGTTTATTTGAAAAGATAATTTTATCACTTACAAATTTATTATGACTTAGATTGCCGCAAAGATTCGAAAGTATTTTACAAAGGATAGTATTGTAAATTCGAATATCTTGGCTTGTCCAACCTTCTTGAATTTTATTTTCTTTTTTATATATTTTAGTTGTCAAGTTATGTCTTTCACACCAGGATTGAATCGGTTTTAAATATTCATTATCGTTGTTTGCGATAGACACTTGATGAGCGGTCATACAACCTTCAGCTGCATATGCACCGACTAAATAACCAAATTCATAATCAAGAGGAATATTTTCTGGTATAGAATAATTACAAGAAGCAATATTTTTACTGTAAATATTTCCCGGTTTCAAAGACTTGGCTTTATTTGGTTGTCGGTTATCTTTTGAATTTTCTTTGAATAAAATGGCTAAACTATCTCCTCTTGAATGTGGAACAGTAAATGTTTTATTTGCGTGTTTTTTCCACCAATGATGCTGACAAATAACTGCCTTTGCTTTTTCCAATTCACTACCATATAAATATTCTGTAGGCGGTAATATTTCTCTCAAATTCAATTCAAAGTTTTCTGAATATTCAAGAGCTTTTTTACTAACAGGTAGATAATTACCAACCTTCAATTCTGAACCATTAGCTGCCTGTAATTTTCCATCAATCAATTGTAAAAAGGATTTGGCTTTGGTAGCAATAACTTCACGATTTCCTTTTGTAATCACTTTCAACATTGTATTTGTTCCGTCTTCATTGATTACTGGATGTTGAGTAACTGCTTCGATTCTTCTCCATACAGTTCTACCATCTTCTGTTGCAGAAGGAACTTCATAGAAATCTTTTAGTTCAGCATAAGTAGTATCCTTTTCTGAATAATATTCAATTTTTGGTGAAGTTTTTATATTTTCTGTTGTAAAATCACCGATTTTTACTTTTTTTATTTCTCCAGAAGAATTCCTTACGATAATTAGTGTCTCATATATTACAGAGTTTAACGTAAGTTGCGTGGCTGGCTCGCCAATACTTTGTCCGGCAACTACTCCGACCATCTCTCCAGGATGAACGATCGCTTGTTTATATTTTAGTAAAACTGTTTCCAATAAAACGGTTATTGCTTTACGATGAAATCGTTTATTCGAAAGAAGATCTTTTGGAGAAAGATAATAATAATACATTACTTCAAACAATTGTGTTGGTGGAACGAAGTGGATTTTTTTGATTTTTGCGAAATATTGTTCAATCAATTGCATTGCCTCCAAAGGTGTAATATCAACAACCGAATTGGAATTTAAATTCAATTGTCCTTGAATATTGGTAATAATACTTTGGAAAGCAATTGGGATTTTAATGGAATTTTCATTTTTGAATTTGAAAACAGAATCAACGATTTGGTTTCTCATTGTAATCATTTTTTCAATATATGTTTTACATAATGTCTGAGCTTCTTGTTTTTGTTTTTTGATTCGACTGATTGTTCCTTTGGTAAATATTTCCAGCAAATTTTCATTTTGTAAAAATCCTGGAATATCGTAATGCATATAAATATCTTCAATCGACATACTTACCAATGGAATGGATTGATTTTCAACACGCATTGGGTCGAAACCATCATCGCCATAGGCAAATTGAATAATCTTAGCTTTACTATTTCTGACTGTCATATCATACTCTACCTTCAAATCTTCAAGACCTTTGATCAATCTTCGCTGGATATATCCAGTGGTGGCCGTTTTACAAGCGGTATCAATGAGACCAATTCTTCCACCCATAGCGTGGAAGAACAATTCCTCGGCTTTTAATCCAGAAATATAGGAACTTTCGATAAAACCACGAGCATTGGGCGAGTCGTCAAATTTACTGTAATGTGGAAGAGTTCGACTATCAAAACCATATGGAATACGTTTTGCATCCACATTCTGTTGACCCAAACACGAAATCATTTGAGAAATATTGAGTGGAGACCCTTTTGAACCACAGTTGACAATCATCACGAAACGATTGTTTTTGTCCAAACTTTCTCTACCGATTTTACCAGATTCTTCAGTCGCTTTATTCAAAATATTGTTCACGCGGGTTTCGAACTCGACAATATTTGTATTGGCAGTATTATTTTCGAAAATACCCAAATGAACTTTATCAATCACTGATTGCACTTCTAATTTCTTTTGGTTGATAGATTGTAAGATTTTCACATAGGTTTCTCTATCCGCAATCAAATCCTTGATACCGACACTGTAAGAACTGGATTTCATATATTCTGTAATAATATTCTGAAGATTATCGATGAAATCAGCGGCAGCCATATTTCCAAAATCATTACAAATTCGGTGGAGAATACCTTTGGTTCCACTGCCGACAACTGATTTTTCGATTTGCCCGCGAAGATATTTTCCATTGACAATTTCGAGAACATTGTTTTTATTGAATTCTTCGGATTCTTTATCATTATACAGTTTGGTTTTGTATTTCATAGTCATTGGTGGCATAATTTGTGATAAAATATCAAAACTAGTTATCTTGTTTCCTAATGCACGAAGTGCTTTTACATCTACATTATTATACATCATTAACAAGTTCATCGCTTCTCTGGGTGTGAAACTAACTGTATCACGAGTGAAACGATAAGAACCAAGAAGATTGTCTTGAAAAATACCAATAATTGGTGCGTTTCCACCAGGACTAATTAATTGGTAGGGGGTTGCTGCTAGGTGTCTTAGCTCGGTTTCTGCCAAGACATTTTGGGGCATATGCATATTCATTTCGTCGCCGTCAAACGGGCGATCCCAAAGGTTTCCCAGTGGGCCGGACTGTATCTTAAGCACGTTCAAGATGGCT
>Ga0209085_1002585_pt1 | contig 10265 bp, 9 predicted proteins | sample C_131016_EF_Meta_FD_187310 | JGI IMG/M metagenome (GOLD analysis project Ga0209085, IMG submission 187310) | Freshwater microbial communities from Lake Croche, Canada to study carbon cycling - C_131016_EF_MetaG (SPAdes) (version 2) | ecosystem: Environmental > Aquatic > Freshwater > Lake | place...
TTCTTAATAAAACTGAACTAACTATATTTTAGGCAAGTGACATCTACAGGAAAGCGAGTATTGAATGAATAAAAGTCTCACTAAATACTTATCTGGCGTTCTCCGTAATGAAGTTGAGCACACTGGCGCTGTAGAGCCAGAAGAAAGCAATCTGCAAGCAAGCGCTTATTTGTTAGATCGTAATATCAACCAATTTATAGTTGATAAAAAGTTTTCATTGCGCCTTGATGAGGTTATTTAGTCCTCAATTGATGACCTGGATTAACTTTTATACGACGCAGGGAATCACAGTAGGCGTGCAAAGAGGCTGTCACGAAAATGTCATCTTGATTGTAGATATTGTATGTTGACCCTTATAAATCTACTTTCTACCACCATGAATATTATCAGCCTTATCAAAATTTCTATACGCATCTTCGCTATCGCCTTCATTAGTGCTGCGCATGGACAAGCGATTTATCCAATTGATAAAGCTGAAATTCTGGCGGGTGCTAAGTTTGATATCAAAGTTGAGTTCAATCAGGTCGTCAATCCTAATGAGGTGGCTATTACTCTTAATGGGATACCTGCCAACAAAATCATTGCTACTAAATCAGAATTTATCGCCAATGAAAATGGGAAGGGTAGTTCCTTGCTCTATCGAGATGTACAACTACCGAAAGCGGGAAAATATCAAGTCGTAGCTCGCAACTCACAAGAAGAGTTACAGGTCACTTGGGAAGTTTATGCAAGTGGGCCACGCAGAGTAAAGAATGTGATTTTGTTTATTGGTGATGGCATGACGATTGCCAATAGGACATCCGCACGGGTGCTATCTAAAGGAATTTCAGAAGGTAAATACCAGGGCAGATTGGCGTTTGATGACATGCCAAACACTGCCATGATTGGCACTTCAGGTTCTGATTCATTAATTACAGACTCTGCTAATTCTATGAGCGCTTATACAACTGGGCATAAAACAGCAGTCAATGCTATGGGGGTCTATGTTTCCCGCGCTAGCGACAACTTATCACATCCCAAAGTAGAAACTATTACAGAGCTTCTCAAGCGCAAAACCAAAATGTCAGTAGGTATAGTCTCCGATGCTGAATTGCAAGATGCTACCCCCGGAGCGATGGTGGCTCATACCAGACGTCGTGCTGATAAACAGTACATTGCAGATCAATTACTAGCTAGCAAGGCAGAGGTTATCTTAGGTGGTGGTTCTGCATATTTCTATCCACAATCAAGCAAAGGATCTAAGCGTAAGGATGAAAATAATCTAGTTGATGCTTTTAAAGCCGATGGTTACCAGGTAGCGCTTACGAAGCAAGAGCTGATTGTCGCTTCTCAAAACATGAATACCAAGAAATTATTTGGTGTATTTCATCCTGACAATATGGATGGCTCATTAGATCGCTTATTTCTTAAAAAGAATACTGTTTCTCAATATCCAAACCAGCCTGACTTAACAGAAATGACTCGGTCAGCGATTGATGTGCTCTCTAGAAATCCTAATGGATTTTTCTTGATGGTTGAAGCAGCTTTAATTGATAAATTTAATCACCCATTAGATTGGGAGCGGGCTGCGTTTGACACCATCATGCTCAGTAATGCAGTACAAATTGCCAAGGACTTTGCAAAGACTCATCCTGACACTCTGATTATCGTTACTCCAGACCACACCCATAGCGGCTCTATCAGTGGCGTAGTACATGATGACAGACCGGGCCCTTTACGTGAAAAGGTGGGTGTTTATGCTTCTGCAGGCTTTCCTAACTATCCAAAAGCAGACATCCAAGGCTACCCGAACGAAATTGATGTCAGCAAGCGCCTAGCTTTTTTCTATGGCAATTACCCGGATCATTATGAGACGCTACACCCTAAGCTAGATGGAACCTTTGTCCCTGCAATAAAAGGCGAGGGTGGTAAGCATGTCGCTAACCCGAAATATATCCAACTTCAGGAAGATGCCATTCATGTAGGTGGAAATTTACCCTCCAATCAAGAGGTTGGTGTGCATACTGCGGATGATGCTGTTCTCAATGCCATCGGCCCCGGATCGGAAAAGTTTAAAGGTTTTATGGACAACACTGAGGTCTTTAAGGTGATGGTCCAAACACTGGGGCTTGGCTCTAAATGATTTACTTCCAAGCCTGATCTGACATATTCCTGAAATATCTCTAGTTCAACATTGGATTGTGAATTTTTCCGAAGAAAAACAACAATCTACTATCACTTGTCCACATTGTCAGGCGGCTGAGACGCTAGAGGTTTCAAGAGGGTCTTCTCCGCATTTGTACCGTTGCCGCGCATGTTGCAATATCCTGAAGACCAAATCCGGCGATTGCTGTATTTTCTGCAGCTTTGGGGACCTTGATTGCTCTAGCGCAGAGCAAAATCTAGCTACCTAGCCTTTTCCCATTAGACTAGCGTGTATTTCATCTTTATGTCATGGTTTTTTCATAAAATGGACATATTTGACTGGCGCAGGTATTTTGAGGGAATATTTTGGAAATTCATTCTGACGACTCTGTATCCTCCTCGGACGAACTAGTCGCAGCGGTAGATTTGGGCTCCAATAGTTTTCGGATGTTGGTTGCCCAGGCTACCAATACGCCATCAGGTACTCAACTCCGTCCGATCGATACTTTGCGAGATTCAGTACGTTTAGCTGCTGGTTTAACTGAAAATAAAATCTTAGGGAATGATGCCTATCAACGTGGTTTAGCCTCTGTTAGGCGTTTTGGAGAGCGCATCCGAGGATTTGATCCAGCCAATGTTCGTGCAGTGGCTACCAACACCTTGCGAGTAGCTAAAAATGCCCAGCAATTTATCCATGATGCTCAGCAAGCTCTAGGCTTTCCGATTGAGGTGATTGCCGGAGTTGAGGAGGCGCGCTTAATTTATATTGGTGCTGCGCACGAAGTTCAGGCAGTTCAAGGTAATCGACTAGTGGTTGATATTGGTGGCGGCTCGACGGAGTTTATTATCGGCAAGGGCTACGAGCCAAAGTTAATGGAAAGCCTTTATATTGGCTGCGTTTCACACAGCCTGCGCTTTTTCCCTAAGGGCAATATCGATGCTCATGCATTTAAAGAGGCTGAACTAGCTGCCAGACGTGAGATCCAAGTTATCTCTGGAGCTTACCTTAAGAGTGGATGGAAGCAAGCCATTGGGTCATCTGGCACTGCTAGGGCTCTTGCTGAACTGATTTCAGCAAATGACTTTAATGGCTATTCCGATGGCTTAACCATGGGTCGCGTAAACGCCACTAGCGGTTTAATTACTCGTGATGGTTTGCGCGAGATGAAAAAACGCCTGCTTACCTACGAACACGTTAGTCAAGTTGAATTATTGGGTCTTAAAGACGATAGAAGATCTGTTTGGCCAGGAGGCTTAGCTATCATGCTGGCAGTATTTGATGAGCTGGGTATTGAAGAAATGGAAGTTACTGATGCCGCCTTACGCACCGGAGTACTCTATGACCTATTAGGACGCTCACAACATCATGACATGCGCTATGTTACGGTTGAGCAATTTATACAACGCTACTCCGCTGATCGAGAGCAGGCCATGCGCGTTAGCAAGCTGGCTTCTGAATTTTTACAGCAATTATCTAAGCCCAAAACTGAGAGTAGAGTGGATAATATTGCTCTATTGCAGTGGGCTGCTAGCCTTCATGAGATAGGCCTATCGATTTCCCATAACAGCTACCATAAGCATTCTGCTTATATTGCTGGTAACGCTGATATGCCTGGTTTTTCGAAAAATGACCAGGCTCGCTTAGCTGCACTTCTGATTGGTCATACTGGTAAATTAGGCAAGCTTGCAAATAACGCAGGTTTTCATGACTGGCGTATGTTATTTTGTCTCCGCTTAGCTCAAGTGCTCTGTCGTGGTAGAAGTGATGAAGATTTACCAAAGGTTAAGGTCTCTGAGGAGGATGGTGCTTACCAAGTCACCATCCCAAAGGAGTGGGCTCAAATACATCCCTTAACAGAATTTAGTCTTCTGAAAGAAGCGGCCGAATGGAATCGAATCGGCCGTTCATATGAACTTAGTCTGAAATAAACAAGCTAAGAAATTACAGTCCCAAGAAATGCTTTGCGTAACGCGGATTAATTTCTGATAAGCGCAACATGGTCAGCAAGTCTGCGGTATTGAAATCAGGATCCCAAGCAGGTGCACTGCAAATCTTAGCTCCTAGCTTCAGGTAGCCTTTAATTAGTGGAGGCGCCTCTACTTCTAGTCCGCCATTGAGCTTATCTAATGGTAACGCTAGCCTAGGGAAGGCATGGAACTCAACAGGAGCCATTTGATCGTTGCCTAGGGAGTTATATAGACTGGCAGCAAAGTGACCGCCATCAGCCATCGGGATGCTGGCGCAACCTAGCATGATCTCGTAACCATGCTTTTGCATGTATTGGGCTAAGCCACTCCATAAGGCCATGATGACTGCCCCGGAACGGTAGTCCTGGTGCACACAAGATCTGCCTAATTCAACTAGCTTGGGACGTAGGTGATCTAAGCGTGATAAATCAAATTCAGAATCGGAATAAAGACGGCCAATTTCTTGAGCCTTGTGTGGAGGCAGGACGCGGTAAGTGCCAACCACTTTAAGAGAGTCCTGATCGCGGATCAACAAATGGTCACAGTAGGCATCAAATTCATCTACATCTAGACCTTCTGCATTTTGAGCCAGGTTTGCACCCATTTCTTCAGCAAATACCTTGTAACGTAATCTTTGCGCCTCTTTTACTTCGTTTAAGGAGCTTGCCCACTCAATCTGAAAAGCTGGTCTTTTAGATTTAGCAATTGGACTTGCTGTAGGAGTCACTTCAGCAGCAGCCAATTGAGCACGGGCTTTGGTAGCAAACTTTTTACCAAAGAGCTTTTTAGCGAGTCTTTTAGAAAGTTTCTTGATGGGATTAGATTTCAGAGTAGAAATCTTTTTCTCTTTTTTGAAAGAAAAAATTTCAAAGGCGGCAATTGGGTTTGGAATATCTGACATAGGGACCTTAGGGAGTTAGCTAGTGAATTTTTAAATGATCGTAGAAGGGATTTATTGCAATTTGAAGACAAGTGGTATGCATACTGCAGACCACATCAGAAGAGCTATTAACAGGGCCAACATCACTGCTGCCGAGCCAAAATCCTTCGCTCTTTTAGATAGATCGTGATGCTCAAAAGAGATACGATCAATGGCAGCCTCAACACTGGAATTGAGTAATTCCACTACTAAGACCATGATCAGCGATGACACTAACATTGCTTTTTCTAGGTAGCTAATTGGCAGAAAGAGCGCAAGCGGTGTTAGTAGTACAAAAAGACAGAGCTCTTGTCTAAAAGCACTTTCTTCTAAAAAGGCGTACACCAGACCGCACCAAGAATTTTTGGCAGCATGCCAAGCCCTGGTTAATCCTCGATTTCCTTTATGAGGATTCTGGCCGATGTGATATTTAGTATTCAAGCATGTCCTTCTTAAGCCATAGCGGTTAAGTGAACTTCAGGCGAAGGGACTGGCTTGAGATGATGCAAAAACTGTTCAGAAGCAGCACGCCATGAAAACTTCTCAGCGTGCGCACGCGCGACTTCTCGTGGGATCTTTAATGCGGCAATGCAGGCCTCTCGTAAATCCTCATTCATGGCCCCAGCAGGGGAGTCTCCCAAAACATCAATTGGGCCAGTGACGGGATACGCTGCTACTGGCGTACCGCAAGCCATTGCCTCTAGCAGGACTAAGCCAAAAGTATCTGTCTTGCTCGGGAATACAAATACATCAGCTGCGGCATATACCTTCGCTAATTCATGCTGTTGTAATACTCCGAGATAGTTGATATCAGGATATTTTTCTTTGATGCCCGCCATGGCAGGACCATCACCAACCACCCATTTTGAACCAGGTAAATCAATTTCTAAAAAAGCATTGATATTCTTTTCAATCGCGACACGGCCGACATATAAAAAGATAGGATGAGCTGTGTTGAGAGTTTTAGATTCTTGCATCTTAAAGATGTCGAGATCCACACCTCTAGACCAGAGGACAACATTATTGAGACCATATTTTTCTAAATCATTTTTAACGACGATCGTTGGCGCCATCACGGCCATAGATCGACCATGAAACCACCGAATAAATGCATAGGTAATGGCAAGCGGGATTCCGGTACGTGCTTTGACGTATTCAGGAAAGCGTGTGTGATAGGCAGTAGAGAAGGGGAGATTATTTTTCACTGCATAGGAGCGCGCAGATAAGCCTAAAGGCCCTTCAGTAGCAATATGCATCGCATCAGGAGCAAATGTTTTAATACGGCGCGCCACTTCTTTGCCTGGGAATAGTGAGAGGGCGATATCTGGATAGGTGGGACAAGGAATCGATTTAAAGCCGTTGGGCGTAATCATTTCAACTACATGACCCATGCTTGTTAATTCAGCGCTAGTTTGCTTTAAAGTGCGTACAACCCCATTGACTTGTGGGTCCCATGCGTCCGTAATGATCATAATTTTCATAGTGCAGTCTCTTTGAGAATTGATGCAATAGCAGGTTGAAAAGAAATTTCTGGGGTTTCTACAGTATCACCTTTGATATGGGTCCAATAAATAATCTTGAGTTCGCCAGTTTGGGTTTCAACGAGAGCACTGAGGCTTTCTACCCAATCACCATCATTGCAGTAGAGCAGGCCATCGATCTCTCGGATCTCTGCTTTGTGAATATGGCCGCATACTACGCCATCACAACCACGCAAACGCGCTTCTCTGGCCATAATGTGCTCAAAGTCAGCGATATAGCTCACCGCATTTTTGACTTGGTGCTTTAGATACTGAGAGAGTGACCAATATTGCAAGCCCATTCTGACTCGCAACATATTGAAGTAGCGATTGATATACAGAATGAAGGAGTAGAGCGTATCGCCTACATAGGCAAGCCATTTGGCATATTGCATAACGCCATCAAATAAGTCGCCATGAGTAACCCATAGCTTCCTGCCATTTAAAGTGGTGTGAATGCATTCCTCAACTACTTTGACATCACCAAAAGAGAGGCCAAAAAATTGCCGGGCACTTTCATCATGATTGCCAGGAACGTAAATTACTTCAGCACCCTTACGTGCTTTGCGTAACAGCTTTTGAACTACATCATTATGAGATTGAGGCCAGTAGAATGATTTCTTGAGTCTCCAGCCGTCGATAATGTCACCCACTAAATAAAACTTATCGGCTTCGTTATGCTTTAAGAAATCCAGAAGGTAGCTTGCCTGACACCCCGATGTTCCCAGGTGTACGTCAGAAATCCAAATGGCTCTGTAGTGCATCATGAATTAGTATTAAGCCGATACACTGTGAAAGCTTCATGACAGTATCAAGACACTTTTATGACTATGTCATTATGATTTAATGAAGCCTATCAAGATGGTATTTATGAAGACCAAAAAACAAGCTTCACTGAGAAATACCCCTTTTTTTATTTATATAGCACTTTGGCTGCTGGTCTGGCTACATGTGTGCAGGGGTGTCATCACGCTGCTTATGTTATTCCCCTTTTTAAGTACAAACTCAAAAAATAATCATATACAAAGATGGTCAAAGCGCCTCTTAAAAATTTTCGGAGTTGAGTTGCTAGTGAACCATGCTTATTTACTCCCACAATCATCCTATTTGCTTGCCGCAAATCATGTGTCTTGGATAGACATTCATGCTATCAATGCGTTTAAGCCCATTCGATTTGTGGCAAAGTCTGAAGTGGCGAGCTGGCCAATCTTTGGGTGGATGGCAAAGCAATTGGGTACTGTATTTATCAAAAGAGATAGTACAAGGCATGCTAGGCAGGTTGTTGATGAGATGGCGGCAATACTCAAAACGCAATCCATTTGTATTTTTCCTGAAGGCACTTCAACCATAGGTAAAAGCGTGCAGTTTTTTAAGCCCAATTTATTTGAGGCTGCAGCGGTATCTGAAGTCCCGGCATATGCTTTGGCACTGGCTTATTTTGATAGATATACAGGTCAGCATTCTGAGGTTCCTGCGTTTATCGGGGATATGGGTTTGATCGGATCTATGGCCAGCATATTAAAAAATCGCAGACTGAGGGTGGAATTAACGTGTTTTGCACCTGCAAAACACCCACCTAGCATACTAATTGATCGAAAGGCCCTTGCATCACACACCCAAGAGCAAATTGCTCTCCACCTTGAAAAACGATGCAATTAGTCTGGGTGTAATAAATATGTCACATATATACTCTAAAAATACGGTTCAATTATGGGTATAAAGCAATGACGTCAAAGCATAAAGAGATGGCTGAGTGGTATCAACGTGCTCAAGAAGAAATTCTGGATAGCATGGATGAAGAGCTTGAGATGGAGCTAGATGATGGTCGCCTTACTCCCGACGGTGAAGAGGGCTCCTCCATACCTCGCAATGTCTACTTCAAAGAATTGTTCAGACTACAAGGCGAGCTTGTAAAACTTCAGGACTGGGTTGTCGTCAATAAAATGAAAGTGGCCATCTTATTTGAAGGTCGAGATTCAGCAGGTAAAGGCGGCGCCATTAAGCGAATTTCTCAGCGTTTAAATCCACGTGTCTGTAAAGTAGTTGCCTTACCAGCACCAAATGAGCGTGAAAGAACGCAGTGGTATTTCCAGCGCTATATTTCACAACTTCCCGCTGGTGGCGAGATCGCCCTATTTGATCGCAGTTGGTACAACCGCGCTGGGGTTGAAAAGGTCATGGGATTTTGTTCAGACGAGGAATATCAAGAATTTCTAAGAACCGTTCCTGATTTAGAGCGCATGATGATCAACTCTGGAATCATTTTGATTAAGTATTGGTTCTCGATTTCAGATGATGAGCAGTACAACCGCTTTATGATGCGCATTCATGATCCCCTAAAACAGTGGAAGCTGAGCCCAATGGACTTAGAGGCTCGCCGTCTTTGGGAGGCATACACTAAAGCCAAAGAGACCATGCTAGAGCGCACTCATATTCCAGAAGCCCCCTGGTGGGTTGTGGCAGCAAATGATAAGAAAAAAGCCCGCTTAAATTGCATCAGCCACTTGTTGACGCAAATCCCTTATAAAGAGATAGATCATCCGATCATTAAACTGCCTGCCCGAGTTCATAACCCGGATTACTTGCGCGGGCCTGTACCGCCAGAGATGTACGTCCCAGATCTGTATTAAAACGTTCCCCGCAGTCCCAGCATCACACTTCTTCCGGGCTGGGGCGCATATAGTCTGACTGCCATCGGAGTAGTGGCATAACGAATCTGCTCGTTGAGCAGGTTCTTCATATTCAGGTACACGGTCCAATTGACTTGCTGAATTTTCTCCGTATAGGAGATTCCAGCATTTAATAAGTTGTAACTGGGTGCTGGACCTTGTTCCCAACTAGCAAGTCGGTTCTGTTGATAGCTGTAGATGTAAGTAGTACTAGTTAACCAACCATTGCGTTGATGGGCTAGCTCAGCACCAAGTCTGGGTGCAGGCTGCAAGGGCAGATTGCCGCCAGCATCAAAGCTTCCTTGAGAGGCATCTCCAAAAAACCTGCCACCAAGACCTTGCTCACCCCAGTTATAAGTTATTTCACCTTCAATACCCTTGATGGTTGCAGCGGCTTGCTGTGCGGTGACTACATTAAAACCATTGCCTTCTTGTCCTCCATTGCTAATGGAGTTGCCTGTGTAATAGCCATATATATAGTTATTGAATCGGTTTGCATAGACGCTAGCCTTGCCACGCAATAAGCCAATATTTCTTTGCAAATTGAGCTCTAGATTATGTGAAGTTTCTCTAGTGAGGTTGGGGTTCCCAATATCAAAGCTTGCTGTCGATTCATGCGCGCCATAGGAGTAGAGCTCTTGCGCACTTGGTGCACGTTGTGAAACGGTATAAGCAACTCCAATACCATGACCTTGTATAAAGCTCCACAAACCACCCGCAGAATAGGACATCAAATTAAAACTCCGATTTTGCAAAGTAATGCTTGGGGTAGGCGTTCCTTGAGCAGTATTCTGCGCTTCTAAAGTCGTCGATGTATTGGGATTTTGCGCGACATTGTTGTAGCGCAATCCCAAATTCCCTTGAAGTGAATTCCATTGACCTTCCTCAATCCAAAATAAGGCATTGGAATTGGTCTTGGTTGGCGGAACGATGGCATAACTTCCAGTTCCTATCTCTGTAGCATTAACAGAGGATGCAGTTACTTGAGCGCCAAAAGTGCCTTTCCAGCCCAGGAGGGGGCTATGGGCTAATTCAAAACGGGCCTCATTGGCAATATTTTTCCAA
>Ga0209085_1002591_pt1 | contig 10249 bp, 19 predicted proteins | sample C_131016_EF_Meta_FD_187310 | JGI IMG/M metagenome (GOLD analysis project Ga0209085, IMG submission 187310) | Freshwater microbial communities from Lake Croche, Canada to study carbon cycling - C_131016_EF_MetaG (SPAdes) (version 2) | ecosystem: Environmental > Aquatic > Freshwater > Lake...
ATGATCCGAATGCTGGGACTGGTGTGGCCCATACTTTCCATTTTTTGTCGAATGTGCGGCCGTCGTTGAGTCGGATGGTTTCGAGGAGGATGTAGCCGCGGTCGCCGAGTGGTTTGTCGACGATGCCCTCTACGCGGATGTGTGCCATATGTTATTTACCTTTCTTGTGGGTGTTTACATAAGTCCCAGTTAGTCCTGCTACCAAATCAGAGGTTAGGTTTGTTTTGTATGGAACTTTTTTTCCAACAATCAAGTAGCTGTAAAGATATGGTCGGTACTGCATGAGTCGTTTCGTGAATCGGTTCATTTCTATTTTCCTTTCCTAGCGGTGTTCGCCGTAGCGAAATCCGTATTGGACGATTTGGTCGTAGTTGTGTGTGCTGATCATGCGGTATGCGAGTAGCCATTCTGCGAGGTGTCCGAAGCTTGTGATGTGGCTTCGGATGTATCGATCGTTGAGGTGTTCGCGGTCGATTTCTGTGATAATGCCCACTTTTTGTAGTTCGAGCAGTAAGTGCTTCATTGCGCCGATTACTTTGGGTGGTGGGGTGGTGATGTTCATGTTGTTCCTTTCTGTGTCCACTTGCTTACCTCATAAGCGTAGCAGTTTTCACATTGGTGGTTTATTTGTTTGTGTTCTTGGCATTGTGGCGTGTCGCCGGCGTCAGCCTGGGCGACCGTCGCAACATTGTTGAAATCATTTTGTTGTAAGGCGGTCGCGCCCTCGGGCTGGGGCCCGGGCGCACCGCCGACCCTTTTGGTTATCTGTTCTTTATATACTCGGGTGTCGTGGGTGACACCCCCCCGCGTCATGGGTGACACGTTAGGGGTGTCATGGGTGACACGTTGGGGTGTCATGGGTGACACGTTGGTGACAAGGATTTGGTACCTGTTTGTCCCCATTTGTGCATTCTTTTTCCACACTTTCACCTGCCCGGACGATTCGAGGTCACGCAGGATACGTTGCACCTGGCGACGTTTCAGCCCAACATATTCCGCAATCGTTTCGACCGACGGCCATGCTGTGCCCGATTTGTTCTCGTTTGTGTGGTCGGCGATGACGATGAGGACGAGTTTGTGAGCTGCGGATTGTTGGCGCGATCGGATGACGGTCTTTACGAGTTTGAAACTCATTGCCTTTGGCCGCAGATGACGCACTCGGATACGCCATTTTCTCCTATGCGTAGCCAGTGGTGTTGGTGTTGTTGGTCCATTGTGGACTCCTAATGGAGTCCCCCGGCACTGGCTAGGAACAGTACCGGGGGAAGTGTAAGGGGTGGTTCCTAGCCGTTAGTAATCATAATCAGTGATTCGTGTAATTGACACGATTGTCTGTAATTCTTTTGAGTCATATTTCACTGCGCCGAGTGAGAATACTTGTTGGTCGCCTTGTGCGAATGCACCGGCACGTTGGAGGCCGTCCAAAACTGACTTTGCCAGGTTGTCAACATCCTGACTGTGTGTGCGATCCGTGAAGACGTAGACGGTTACGCGAAGTCGTCCCTCAAGGGCGAGCATGCCGTATTTGTCGAACCATGCGGCCGCGACTTTCTTTTCAAAGTCGACGGTTGTTTTGGGTGTGTAGACGCCACCCATTTTGGTCATGCGTGGTCGACCTTTGGGAACACACCTCCCCGGGATGATGATGCTGAGTAGGTTATCCACCAAGTGCCTTTTTGCGAGCTGAGAACTCGGATACGAGTCCTATTGAGTCACCGCTGTCGGTTGCTTTTGCCCATAGGTGGTTGAGTTCGGCGAGTGTTGTTGCCGCTTGTACGTCGTTTGCGGTGATTTGTGCCTGTTTTGCAGAGCCACGATTGACTTTTGCCATTTCCTCGCGCGTCACACGCTTGTCGCCACCGTAATTTGCCTGTGCAAGTGCGCGGCCCACAGCCGAACTTTCACAGTTTTCCAGAGCACTGGTCTGGTTTGCACCCGCACCACCGTCGACCTCAAACGCTAAACCTGTGCCTGTCGGTCGCGTGTCGTTGTTCTTGTCGAACCATACCTCGGCATAAACGACCCACTGCCGACGTTCGCGGTCAGCATCGGTTGTTAGATACTTGGTGATAATCGCGCCCTCACTATGGTCGGCATAGAACCTGATAATTCGTTGGGCAACGGTCTCATAATTTTGGAGGTCAAACCTGGCCATTTTCCATCTCCTTGTAGTTGTTGAAATCGGTAATAAAACGTTGTGCCACCTCAATGAGGTTAGCAATCATGTCCTCGTCGCGTTTTATGATGATCCATTTGGGTTCCATCCATGCTGGAACAAACTCACCGTCTAGTGCCTCGGCGCGGAGTAGCCAGGCGAACACACAACGCTGCGCACCGGTCACATGCAGTTGCCATTGGACTTGCCGACGGTACTGAATGGGAACGGTCGAACCCTCCCAGTCTTTGCCAGTGGTCTTTACTTCGGCAATGGTCGACCAGTCGGCGTTGAGTCCGTCGGGTGTTGCGAGGTGCCAACGGTAGTCACCCTCGCCACAGATAAGCCAATCGTTTGGTTCGATACCGTATTCGGCTGGTAATGCCCGGACTATCCAATCCTCCCAGACACGACCGAAACGCATATAAGCGTTATCCTCGACGATGTTGTCCTCTGGGTGCAGGTTCCGTTCTAGTTCTGCCTCATACCCTGCTGGCCCGGACGCCGCTTTTGCCACGGTTGTGGCACTGACACCGTAACGTCGAGCCTTGTACCATTCGTCAGTTTGTGCCTGCGCGACCATTCTCAAGTTCATTTGCGATCCTTTCTCCGATTGCAAGCATTCTTGTAGTGAATGGTCGCATGGAGATACGACGTGATATTCGCTCATAGTCGTAGTCGTCGCGCATACGTCGGCGGAAGTCGCTGTAATACTTTGTTTTGTCAATGAAAGCGGCTACACGCTTTTCTGCGCGTAGCCGTTTCAGTTCGGCGGCGACTATGGTGTAGTCGGGCCAGCGTTCATCGTAGTTCATCGGATGTGATGATTAGGATGCCACCGATGATTGAGAACAGCATTACGAGTTCGGATTGTCCGAATATCCATGCGATTGCCGCGATGATAACGGCGGTGCGTCCAAGACGGTATTTTTGGGAGAGCATTTTGTACCTTTCCTAGTAGGTGCGTTGAGCATACCATAAAACAGGGGTGGTCGCCCCCTTAGAACGACCACCCCACCCGGTAGGGAGAAAGGTAGAACCTATCCGGGGATGATTTCGTCCGTCGGCGTAAACGGAACCTCGGTTGCGGCCGCAGCTCGCTTTGCCAGGCGACGCGCAATAGCCGACTTCTTGAGGACACGTTCGGGGTCGAGGAACTTGCCGTGACGGTCCACAATGCTCAAGTGCAGGTGTGCGCCTGTGACGGTTGTGCCTGTTGCACCGGACAATGCGATCACTTCACCAGCGGTCACATGCTGTCCCTTTTTCACCTTGATTTCGGACAGGTGCAGGTACATGGTGTGGTTTCCGTCAGCATGCTTGATTTGCACGCTGATTCCGGTGCCGTCGCGAGCCTCATGGTCGGTGACGATTACTTCACCGTCGGCTGCCGCGAACACTTTGGTGCCACTGGGACAGTTGTAGTCCAACCCTGGAATCGATGAACCCCTGGCAACGTGTGCTTTGAAGTCGTCGTTTGTGTCGGTGGTCTTGCATGGTCGCTCGTAGAGAACGTCTGACATTACATTCCTGCTTTCGTGATGATGATGGATACAAGTACGGCCGCGATACCGCTGACACCTGCGAACCCCCACACTTTCATTTCGAGGTTGCGGATGCGTTGTTCATGGTCGTTAAGTTGTTTCGGGTGGTCACCCAGGCGGATTTCCAGTTCCAAGAGTTTCTCGTAGATCCGTTCTAACGTGACGACCACACCGTCACTTGGCATCTTTTCCGTTTTTCGCTCGTGCCGTTTCGATTGCCGAGTTGATGGTTGCATCAAAATCGGAATCGTTTACAGCACCCTTACCGGCGTAGATGAATGCAAGTGCACCAAAGATACCAAGAACACCTGTGAGCGCCCCCATAAGGGCACTCTGGGCGACCGTGAGGCCAATGGCTGAACCTGCACCCAACCCGGCGATTCCTGCGCCTAGAGCGAACGATGCGATGCGGATGACTCGTTTGATTATTTCTTTCATGTTTATACCTTTGCTAGATAGTAGTCAATCATGTAACGACTGGGTTCCACAGTGGCATCCAGCCCCACAATGCGATATGTATTTGTTGTTGATTTATAGATGAGTGAAATTGTGCTGCCTACTGTGAGCAAATCGACCAAAGGCGCATTCTCTTGGACATTCCATCGAATGCGCGACGCCCTCATCGATGTAGTCGAATATCGAGAAAGTATGTTTGTAGCAACGTCGTCAACGCTGTTGCTGATTCGGTACGAGGGTGATGAACCAATGCCACCAGTCCACTCGTAAAGATATGTTGTCGTGTCAGCAGTATCGCCATCGAAATATGTGCTTACTGATGATGATTTTGTGAGTATCAATGCATCGGTCCAATAAACATCACCAGAAGTGAAGTTACCACCGCCAGAACGGTTGAACTCTAATGCAACCTGAGCGCGAACTGCGTTTGCCGGTGCAACCTGAGCACCTGACGCACATTGGTACCAAGTATTAGTGCTCGTAATTGTTACTTGTGATCCATAAACGGTCGACAATACGTTTTCATCTTGGTCATACCATTTGATTCGAGCGCGGCATCGAGTATCTGTACGAGAACCACCACCCGAACGAGCTGCGTAACCATAGAGGTAATACGTTGTTCCTGCAATCACTGGGGTTCCGTCAGATTCCGAACCGGTGTAAGCGGCCTGACATGTTGCGACTGATGATCCTTTGATTCTGATGCGCATGGCCCATTGGCCGTCATAAGCCGCGAATGGTGATGAATCGTCTGCGGGTTTGCGTCGACGGACAACGTATGTTGATTCTCCAAAATATCCGTCATCTGAATATTCGACTGATGGATTTGCCAAGAGGTTTACTGCACCGGACGATGATGGTGGAATTGCGACATTGATTGGTATTTCAGTTTGTCGAATTCCATTGTTCGTAATTGATGTCGCATCCGCGGCCTGAAATGTTGTGTCTATTGGAATGCCAATAACGTTTACACCGTTTATCGTCATGTAGTTTGTTTCGTTAAACCCGCCAACTTTGGTGACTTCAACATCTGCAACATGCAAACGTGCACGATTATTGACAATCACGGTGTTTGCAATGTTTTGAGTTGTGTTCTCAAAATCGATTTCTGTGTAGTGCAGTTGATCAGTCGAACCGACAGCATCAGTAAAAGTCACTGTGCTCGAACTCAAAGATGATAAAAAGGCTGTTTTGATAAGCCCGGTGCGGCCAGTTGTTTTGTTTGATGGAATTGTGTGTGCGCCATACCAAATCATGCTGTTTGGCTCAGCAATAAGGTTTAAATGTTCAGCGAAAGTCCCAACAAAATCTGTGTCACCGACGTTCGGAGTAGATGGAGTTCCTGACGCCGGTGTAATTATTTTCGTTGCATATGAACCATCGATAGCCAGGTTCAGCGCAGCGATACGTTCTTGCCAGGTATATGTCGACGTGGTGTACGGCGAACCTGTTGTGACGTTTGCACCGCTTGCACCAATCGCTTGAAATTGACCGATGTATCCTACCCAATCCAGGCAATATAACGTGGTCATGATTACTGGATTGCTTTTGGATTTTGAATCAGCAAAAACAATTTGTTGGGAAATGTCCTGAATATATCCGGTGAATACGTTGTCAGATTGGACCTGGAAACGAACAACGTCGCCGACGTTTGGAATGGTCACAGCATTTTTTAGTGTGCATGTGAATGTCCCAACATCAACTGTTGCTTGTCCAGGAGTAGTCAATCGACCACCCTCAGAATATGTGATTGAGCCCGCAAGAAAATTAGTTTGATCTGTAACGCTTGAAAGGTTATTCCATGAAAGAATACTGAAATTTATGAGGCTATTTTTGAGTAATGGGCGTTCAATGATTGCGGCCATTATCGCCGCCCACTAGCACGATTGAAATCAGAAAGCACACGCGAAATTTCACGCCCGGCACTCACGGAGTCAATGGGACTGTTGAAGTTGACGGTCATTCCTGCTGGTGCGGGTGTCATTCGTGTACCACCAGTCGACGGATTTACATAACCATTGCTGCCAGGGTTCCGACTATTGCGAATGTCTTGGTTGATGTTGTGTGCGTTCTCAATCGCCTGAGTGTTGCGAATCATCATGGTGAGTCCGTCAACGATTGACGCAATGAACTCCGCCATTGTTGCAAACTTGTGAATCCATTGACCAATTGCTTTTTGACCTGCCGCTGACGTGATGTAGGAAACAAATGTACCAACAGCATCGGTCATGCGTTTGATTGCGGCCTCACCCTGTGGGCTATCAACCCAGTCAATAATTTTCTTACCAAGAACATCGACTGCACCAAGGAGTTTGCCACCGATTGCTTGAGCAACATCCTCAAACTGGAGTGAAATACGTTTCAATGGATCGGCAGTACGTTCGGCAACTCCCTTGAATGTAGTTTCAACGATTCCCAGCAAGTAATTTGATGCAGCTAATTTTCCGCTAGTAGCCTCAATGGCAATGGCACGTTTTTTCTCTTGCTCGGTATAAACAACACCCAAGCGATTAAGTATGGTGAGGTTATGAATCGGGTCCTGCATCATTCGAGCTAGTTTGACCGCGTTTGTTTCCGCTGCACCAAACCCACCCTGCGCCATGTCAATCGACGCTTTAGTTACCCGGTCAAATGCGCCACCGGTAATATTGGCAGACTGTGCTAACCCCTTGAACGCCAACAGTTTCGCCTGAATACCCTTGATAAACTCATCGTCAATCGCGGTCGACTCTTGTAGCGTCTTTGCGTACTCTTTCATCCGCTCAGTTGTAGCCGTCGTATTACGACTAACACCCAACATGTTGTTTGCAATCAGACGCAGACGCTCATCTGCAATACGTCCCTCAACGCCTAGTTTCACCAGGTAGGGAATAACCTCCCCAATGGCATTACCAATGGCATACATTGCACCGGCCGCAATACCGGCAACCCCAAGAAACCCTTTGCCGAAACCACCAAGCAACTGGCCCGCAGTACGCATACCAGTAGAGAAACCCTTGATGTTCGCTAGCAGGGTAACAATCATGTTTGGTACTGCCATGATTATCTGCCTTTCATAAGTTTGCTCAGAGCGAACAATTCGCGGGAGGTGATATTTCGGACGTCGCTAGGTGGAATGTTGAGTGTCAGAACAAGGTTCATTACTCGTTCCGCTTGCTTGTCCTTTAGTCTTTTTTTATTGGATCGCTTGCAAAGAACGCAGCCATTTCAGTTGCGGTCATTTTTTTGGCATCCTCGATGGTGAAGTCGGGGTTGGTGCGTCGCTTCATAACCCATGCAAGTGCGATGCGAAGTTTGATTACGCCCGGACGTTCCTCACCGATGTCGCCGATGGGAAGTCCTGCATAGTCCTCAATTTCCTCGATTTCTCCGAGGGTGATGTCGTCAAATTCCATTTGTTTCAAAGCCTTTCTGCTTTATCCATATTCTGATTTTGTTGTTGAGAAGTTGTACCATGTTTGGTTTTTGTGCTTCTCTTGCTTTTACCATATATGCGTTTCCGCGAGTTGATACGGTAGTGCGCCAGAAACGTCGCGTTTTGCCGAACGTGTATGACTTGGCTGGTTCACCTGCAACGTGTCGCATACCGAATGACACCTGGCGGGCATATGGAACCTTTGCTGATCCAGCCTGAATAACGCCACCAATTGCATATTTACGTTCTGTTTTGCCTGTGGTGCGTGACTTGATGTTCATTGTTTTCGACGCATATGCCCGAACAGTGGTGAACAAAACGCCATGAAGTTTTGGTGCATCAAACGATGCTTGACGTGCGGCCAAAAACGCGGCCTCTTTCATCCACTTCTCAAAGAGGTTACGTTCGACACCCATTTCGAGCATTTTCTTGCGGGTTTCACTTAGCCCAGTGATATAGGTACGGCCACCTTTGTCGCGAGAAAGACCTACCGGCCCCCCGAAACCTCCAATGACCGTACCCATATGCGATTAGTTATCGCGAACCCAAGTGCCGGTCGTTGCCTTTGTCGTCGTTCCAACAATGTCGAAACGGACGGTTTCAGCTTGCCAGGTTCCATCCGGTGATGCTTGTCCACCCAGTCCAGCTGCGAATGCGCGGGGAATGCGCAATGTGCCAGTGTAGCCCGGGTTTGCGGTCGTCAACGTCGCGGTCGGGTGCGTGGCAATGGTGGTCGTCACTGCATAAGGTGCGAACTTGAACGTGAGTTCCTGTCCGGCCTTGCTTTCGAGAAGTGCCCAGAGCGAGGTCGATTCGGTTGACTGAATGAGATCTACTTCAAAAAATAGATCGACGGCCCCACCTTGGGCGCTGTCATAAAATGTGGTCTGGTCGTTTGATGCATCCTCGGACTTCAGCATGACGCTGATGCAATCATACGAGAAGTCTTTATCAGTTGTTCCGTTGTTGATTTGGAATACCAGACCATTGCCCTTAATGCGGCTTGATGCGGTTGTGGGAAGTGCCACGATTTACTCCTTTAGAGTCGAGTGTTTTGGTAAACGGTGAGTGTTGCGGATAGAAACTCGGCATTTTGTACCGCGAGAAGCGATGGTGCACCTACAGAGCCAACGTAGAAGCCCTGTGCACCCGATACAGCCCCTAAAACTGCATCAATGGCATCATCTAGAGTTGTAGAAACTGTGATGTTAGCAGCCGTTTTGACAATGACCGTGACATCGAATCCTAGACGGTATGCGCCGAACGTGTCGCCGCTTGTGACCCAATCTGCTGATGGTTCAATTACTGCAATCGGTGGTGTGATGCGTTCTGGTACGACGCTGGATGCACGAATACCTGCCGACGTGAGAACGTTCAGCAGGGCAGTACGGCCAGCACCAATCACGCAATCCCCATTCCCACATATGGCATGAGAAGTGGGTATGCGCCAACCATCGGGTCACGAGCCACACGCACCGCCGAACCACCATCAAGCGTCGCAAATTGCGCGACACCGTTAGGTGCAGAGCGACGGTGGTAGAGTTCCGATCCGCACTCAATCTTTGCGCGAGTCAGAACATAGGCAGGTACGACGTCCACAGCATCACCACAGAAGTGGTCCACAAGGGTATGTGCTTGTGTCCAACAATCTGAGACGAAGTCGTTGTCGGAGTCTGGTGCCCCAACATACGCTTTGAGTCCGTCGTACACTGCCATGTTCTTTACCTATCCTTAGGCGCGGACGATACCGACGATTGCCGAGGGGTACTCGTCTGCAACAGCGGTGAACGTGCTGAGCGAGTAAGCGTTCGACAGGTTGATCGCGTTGTCCGTTTCGAGGCGGAGGTTTGCGGACGTGTACTGGCGGAGAGCCGACGAATTGACAAACGCACACTGCGACTTGTTGGTGTTGAGTTCTGCAACAGCAATAACGCGAATGCCAGCGAACGAGCCACCGAGTCCGGTCGGGGAGATGGTTCCAACGTTGTTGAATCCGTTTCCGTCGACGAGGAGAACGGGGCGACCGTCACCACCCTGGAGTGCCATGAGTTCCTTGAACGTGACGGTGTCAACAATCAAGTATTCGATGGGGAGTCCGAGGACAGCGAACTTCACTGCAGCGTCGGTAATTGCACCGAGCCAAGTGTTGTACGTCGCACCGGTTGCAGCAATGCTGACCTTGTTATTGGCCGTGATCTGCGCGGCTACGGTCGTCTTGTACTGGGCGATGAGTTCAGCGTTCAGTTTGTTACCGAGAGCGATTGCCTGGCCGCGGAACGACGTGTTGAGGTAGTCAACGGTCGAACGGAGGATGCTCTGGATTGATAACTGGATGAAGTTACCAATCGTCTTGAGCGAAACGTTCTTGGTGGTCAACTGGACCTCGTAGTAACCCAAGTCGTCACCCTCGGCGGCCTGTGCGGCCGTACCGTCGGTGATTCCGTTGAGTTGTGCGAAGTAGATCGCCATGCCGTTTGCTGGGGTGACACCGGTGGAGAACACCGAGCGCAGAGGTGCGGCGGCTTCAACGATGCGAGTCAGGTCGCGGTCAATGGGGGTGACAACCGAGTCGGAGGTTTGTGCGCCACTGTAGGCACGAACAGCCATCTCGTCGCCCTTTGCAAGAGCGGCAATGAACTCGCCAGCCGAGCGGTGGTCAACGACCGGTGCGCTTTCGGA
>Ga0209085_1002597_pt1 | contig 10237 bp, 15 predicted proteins | sample C_131016_EF_Meta_FD_187310 | JGI IMG/M metagenome (GOLD analysis project Ga0209085, IMG submission 187310) | Freshwater microbial communities from Lake Croche, Canada to study carbon cycling - C_131016_EF_MetaG (SPAdes) (version 2) | ecosystem: Environmental > Aquatic > Freshwater > Lake...
CTATGGTTCGTTGTACTAGTATGAAAAACGGAGACGTGGCCGAGCTGGTCGAAGGCACTCCCCTGCTAAGGGAGCATCGGGGCTAAAACTCTGATCGGAGGTTCGAATCCTCTCGTCTCCGCCAAGTCAATAGGCGGAACAAGGGGTTGTAGAGATACAACACCCTTGTTACCAAAAGTGTTACCAAAACCACCTTCGGGTGGTTTTTTCTTATTTTAGAAAGATCATGGAATATATTTAGGATCAGTAAATGAGCAAGCAAAACATCACAGCCTCACTTAAAGCCGCCATGATTGCTTGGGCGTTTATGGGATTACTTGGAATACCCTTAGCCGTTTACTTTGATTTGCTAGAGGGCTGGCGTTGGCCACCTTATAACGCCATTTACGATCAGATGATTGTGAGCATCTATTTCGCCGTGGGTATTTGTGCGGCAATGGCAATCAAGAATCCACTAAAACACACGAGCTTTTTATGGTTTGTAGCCATATCGAGTTTTACCCATGGGGGAGTAATGCTTTATCACGCCGTACTAAATCCACATCACATAAGCCATCTGATTGGCGATGTTTGGATCCTAGCGGGCGGGCTTTCATTAGCAATTCCACTATGGCGACTAAGAAAGTATCAGTACTAGACACCCTGTGTCAGTCAATGTCCTTAAAAACGACTTTTTAACCAGTCCCGAGGGTAATCACTAACGCATGCTTCTATAAAAGTAGCTATGCTGACATGTGCTTAAAAATACTGTGGAGGAGACATCCATGAATTCAGAAAACTTTACCAATAGACGTAAGGTCATTACTGCGGCATTGGCTGGCGGAGCCAGTTCCTTATTGCCATCCTGGGCTTTGGGGGCAGAGAAAACTAATTTGCCTATTGCCTATGGCGAGCGTGAGCTCATGGCCTTCCCCGAAAAGAAGCCCATGATTGTGCTGACTTCTAGGCCACCGCAATTAGAGACACCTTTTAAGTATTACGACAATCATGTCATTACGCCAAATGATGAATTCTTTGTGCGTTATCACATGGCTGGCATTCCAACATCGATTGATCCTAATACCTATAGATTGAAGGTGGGTGGCAATGTAGAAAAGCCTTTGGAGATTTCTCTAGAGTCTTTAAAGAAAAACTTCCCATCCCAGCGCATTGTTGCGGTGAATCAATGCTCAGGTAATAGCCGTGGTTTATTTGAGCCTAGGGTCAATGGTGGTCAATTAGGTAATGGCGCTATGGGTAATGCCGCTTGGGTTGGTGTTGCTTTAAAAGATATTTTGAAAGCGGCCAATCCTGGGCGCGGCGCTAAGCAGGTAACCTTTGATGGCTTAGATCAGCCAGTATTGCCAAGCGATTCTGATTTTGTAAAAGGTTTGGATATTGACCATGCTATGGATGGCAATGTCATGGTTGCCTACCAAATGAATGGAACAGACATTCCTTTCTTAAATGGTTATCCAATCAAATTAATTGTGCCTGGTTACTACGGAACCTATTGGGTCAAGCACTTAAGCGAAATCAAAGTGGTTGATGATGTATACAACGGCTATTGGATGAATCCTGCGTATCGCATTCCCGATAACGACTGTAATTGCGTTGCGCCTGGAACGGCCCCTTCAAAAACGATTCCAATTAATCAGTTTACGATTCGCTCTTTCATCACCAACTTTACTGATAACAGCATCGTGACAGTTGGAAAGCCTGTACAAGCCAGAGGTATTGCCTTTGATGCTGGTTATGGAATCAAGAAAGTATTGTTCTCCCAAGATAATGGACAAAATTGGACTGAGGCAAGATTAGGCCAAGACCTTGGGCGCTTCTCATTTAGAGAGTGGCGCGTTGAATTCACGCCAAAACAAAAAGGCACATTGGACTTAAGGGTTAGAGCCTTTAATCATGCCGGTCAAGTTCAGCCAATGACCGCAAGTTGGATGCCTGCTGGTTACATGCGCAATATTGTTGAGACCGTCAAGGTCACTGCAGTTTAAGGGGAAGAATATGAAAAAAACTATGCTTCTTCTGGCCAGTATTGCTCTTACACAAATCGCTCAAGCTAAAACGATTGAGTTGCCAGCTGATACTGTTTTATGGAGACCTTCAGATTTGCCGGGCTACCAGCTGACTTTACAAAAATGCTCTGCTTGCCATTCAGCCCACTATGCCGAGTATCAACCACCCAACACAGGTGTAGGCTATTGGAATGCCCAAGTTTTAAGGATGAAGAATGTCTTTAAGGCGCCGATTACCGATGAGGAAGTTCCGGTGATTGTTGATTATCTCAATAAGACCTATGGGGCCAATAGGAAATAAGAATTAACCACCTTCGGGTGGTTTTTTCATGTAAATCCCCACATTTTGCTGACTTTATGCGACAAACCTAAATTACCAGTAAAGTGGTCAGACAACTTTAAAAGGAAGTCTAAATGAAACGTATTAAAAGCGTATTAATTGGCTTGATTGCTACTGCTACATTAGCCGCGTGTGCGTCGATGATGGGTGGAGCAATGGCGCCATACACCAAAGTAAATGACGGTATCTTAGTGGGTAATAACAATATGACCCTCTATACCTTTGCCAAGGATACGGCTGGCTCTGGCAAATCGATGTGCAATGGACCATGCGCCGCAAATTGGCCACCGCTGCTGGTGGAAGGTAGTCCAGCAGTATCAGGCGATTATTCTGTTATCACTCGCGATGATGGCAAGAAGCAATTGGCATATAAAGGTATGCCCCTGTATTTCTGGGCTAAAGATACCAAGCCAGGAGATAAAACAGGCGATGGCTTCTTGAATGGCGCTTGGAAAATTGTGAAGATTTATAGTGGCCAGTAGGATTAGCCACCCCTTATGATAGGTTGGCCCCTTGTAATCTCGTTTAAAACGGCAAAACTAATATTCGGGTATAGAATCTGAGCCATGCTGCTTCGTAGTAAATCCCTCGTTCTTTTGATATGCCTCGTCTTGATTGCATTTAAGGCGGCGGCGGGAAGTATTTTTATTCAAGCTGCAATTGAGCGGGCAGAGCTTGCCGGTAGCTACAGTAATGCTTCAATTTCACAGCAAGTACACAATAGTTCTGACTCAGCTGATGACAAAGAGCAGGTACACACCATGTATCTGATGAGCCATGTAACGGCAAATATTAGCGAAATCGCTATTGCTGTTTTTGTTCCGCAGATGACAAAGCATAAATTTGCCTTAACAAACGAATCTTTGTTTACGCAAAACTTCCCGGACTCAGCATTTAAACCACCCAAAACTAACGCCTAATTTCTTAGGCAAGAGATGTTCTTAGGGACATCATCTTTTTTTAGCTGGCTATTGATGTAGCCACATTTTGGGAATCACACCATGTATAAGTTTTTAAAAGTATTGCCTATGGCAATCCTCGTTTTAGTTGTGTCAGCCTGTAGTAGCGTGAAGTTAGATGATACCAATGGCGTTGCTACTGTTAATGCTGGTAGCTCTTTGTCATACGATCCAATCAGCGATCCCAAGTCTAGCGTTTATGGCAAGCGTTCTATCTATTTTGAGTTTGATAGCTATACATTGGATCCAAAATACGCTTCTACTATCTCTGCTCATGCTTCTTATTTGAAGTCATTTCAAAGGCAAAAAGCTTCTGTGATCATTCAAGGCAATACTGATGATCGCGGAACTGCTGAGTACAACTTAGCCTTAGGCCAAAAAAGATCTGAAGCCGTAAAGAAAGCTTTGATTGCGCAGGGCGTTAGCGAATCTCAGGTAGAGGCTGTGAGCTTTGGAAAAGAAAAGCCAGTAAATCCAGCTCAAACGGAAGAAGCATTTAAAGAAAACCGCCGCGCTGATTTTGTCTATCAATAAACGAATTGGAAAAATCAATGAAAAATATATTTAAATTTGGCTTATTGGGGATTGTTACTTTAAGTGGCTGTGCAACTAATGTTGTGCCTAATAACTCAGTACAGGTTGCAAAAGCTCCATCGCCAATGACTACACCAGCTCCTATTCCAATTCATTCTGGTCCTGTGGCTAAACGCCTTAATGACTGTATTGTTAAAAGCAATCAAGGTGCTGATGCTTTATTGGTTGATAGCCAGATCATCGCTGTCACCAGAAACAATCCTCATGCAAAGGCTCTTTATAGCTCTTCAGAAAAGTTATCAGACCAACAAGCGAAGGCATTAGCTAATTACTTAGTTGAAGCCAATGCTTGTCGCCCGATTGCGCTAGAGGGTTTGAGTCCTGAAATGACGACTGTGTATGAGGAATTTTTTAAAAAAATTGATGGCCTCTATGCAGATCTCATTTCCAAAAAGATCACAATTGGTGTTGCCAATCAAGAGCGGCAATTACTCATTCAAGATGCTCGTATGAAGCGTCTCGATATTCAATCCAAACTGAATAAGTGAGATTTATCTATGGTGAGATATAAATTTGTGTGTAGCTCATGCAAGTTTGTTTGCATTAGCGGCATTGGCAGAAAGGTTGGGCTTCAATCATCCCAAGTGGTTATGGCCTGTAAATCCTGCGCAGCCATTGACACCTATACGGTTGCCAACCCAGGAAGTATTAATTCTGAAATTAGTATTAGGCCAGTATGCATAAGTTGCCACTCTAGCAATCATTTGTCTGAGTGGGATGGGCTTACTTGCCCCCATTGCCAAATGAAGATGAGAGCCTTGGGTGGAGATGTAGATGCTGAAAGGCCCTTTAAAGACTGGTAAAGGAGAATTTTGATGGGCGTTAATAACAGAACCCTAGAAGAACTATTCGAGCAGTTAGGATTGTCATCTCAAGCGATTCACATGGAGCGATTCATTGAGAGGCATCAATTAAAGCCAGGCTCTATTTTGGAAAATGCCGTTTATTGGGACACTGAGCAAAAGGCATTTTTAATTGAGGCGAAAGCTGATGATTCGGAATGGTCAGAAGTAGTTGATCAATTGGCTAACTTGCTCATTAGAAAGAACATCTCATAAATTTGTCCTTTTAAAGGGCAAATTTATGAGTCCCTCCTTACGTATACAAATAATTTAAAGCGCTCATAGAGCATTCTATTAACTTACCCTTAGTTGTCACATAGCTGTCATATATGCAAACTAGAGTCAATGCCAATGTATGACCGATCCAAATTTCTGGTGATAATAATTTGCCTCTTTATTATTGCCTTTAAATGTGCATCAGCTGCCGCTTTTGTTCAGCATGGATTGGGTCGTGCCCATAGCATTGGCGTCACTCCATCCAAAGCCATTTATTTGTCTACATCAGCCACTCAGGAGGTTAAGTGTGGCAATCATTTTCATTTTTCATCTCATGTCCTTGGCTATTTAGAGGGCGCTCCAGAGCCAGATTTAAAAAATACTGGTTTTAAGATCGCCAATATCTCAACTTATTCCAATCCTTGCTTGGAAATTATTTCTAGTCGTATTTTTAGGCCGCCACGCTCAGTCTAGCCTCATCTTTTAGATTTATATCCCCGGGATACTCCTATCTCGGGGGAAGTAATTTTGAGTACTTTTAATTTAATAAGGAATTTTTATGAATCAGCAGTTGAAAAAAATGATCTCTGTGGGCATGTTTGTTGCTTGCTCATCCGTATTTGCACCCGCTTCCCAAGCAACTGAAATCACTGGTGCAGGCTCATCCTTTATCTATCCAGTGCTTTCAAAGTGGGCAGAAGCCTATAAAGCTAAGACGGGCAATAACCTCAATTACCAATCCATTGGATCAGGTGGTGGCATTAAGCAAATTAAAGCTAAAACAGTCGATTTTGGTGCTACTGATGCTCCGATGAGTTTTGAAGAATTGGAAGCCAGTGGCATGGTTCAGTTTCCTGCAATTATTGGTGGCGTTGTCCCTGTGGTAAACATTGAAGGCATCAAGCCAGGCCAGTTGAAACTATCAAGTGATGTGCTGTCAGATATTTTCCAAGGAACTATTACTAATTGGAATGACAAGCGTATTAAGTTGCTAAATCCTGGTCTGCAAATTCCAACAGGCGATATTACTGTTGTCACTCGTGCTGATGGCTCTGGCACAACAGCAATCTTTACTAATTACCTTTCAAAAGTAAATAAGGGCTGGAAAGATGCTGTGGGTTTTGGTGCCGCCGTTAAGTGGCCGGCTCCATCAACTGTCAGCGGTAAGGGCAATGAAGGAGTGTCCGCAAACGTGGCTCGTATTAAGAATTCGATTGGATATGTAGAGTATGCATACGCCAAAAAGAATAATATGAGTTACACACAAATGAAGAATGCTGATGATAAGTTTGTTGAGCCAACAGCGGCTTCTTTTGCGGCGGCCTCTGCAGGTACAGATTGGTCAAAATTTCCAGGCATGAATACATTCATCACTAATGCACCTGGCGCTAATGCCTGGCCAATTACTGGTGCTACATTTGTAGTGATTTACAAAAAGCCTGAAAATAAAGCTACCGCATCAGAAACTATTAAGTTCTTTGATTTTGGTTTTAAGGACGGCAAACAAATGGCCTCAGATTTGGACTATGTGCCGATGCCTGATGCAACAACTAACTACATTCGCAAGAGTGTTTGGTCGCAAGTTGATTTGAAGTAATTAGTTAGCTTCTGATTGATTAAAGCCACCTCCCAGGGGTGGCTTTAATTTTTTCAAAAAAAGAAAGGCTGCCGAAGCAGCCTTAATATTTAAAATGCCTTAATTACGCTTTTTTAGCGTAAGCAGAGCACCAGCCTTTGCCAGAAACTTGCTTACCAGCAAACAATGAGCAGCCACCAGCGGCAGCATCAGCCTTGCCTTGGAATAATGCGCAGTTGCTGCATTGTTGACCAGCAGCGTACTTGGCGTACTTTGCCCTATCTACCTTGGTAGCATCGGACTTATATCCCAGAGCGGCAGCTTGTGGATCAGTTTCAGCAACTATTGCTTGAGCTTGCACTTTACCGTTCAAGGCTAAGGTGCAGGCGCCAGCAGCAGACAAAATCATAAATTGACGACGGGTTGGTTTCATATATCTCTCCAGGTTAGATAAAACATTTATAGATAAGACTAAGTGCAACTAAAAATGTAAAGACAGAAAAAATTTGCTGGACTCTTGGCCCACTAATTTTTTTTTCTAATACCTTGCCAATTAATAAACCCATTAGTGAGCCAATAGCAAAGGGGAGGGCAATTGATAAATCTAAGATACCTGTTGCTAAAGATACAAATGCGCCTCCAGTCGAGACAATAGCCAGCACTCCTAATGATGTTGCCACTATCGCCTTCATCGGAAGGTCGCTAAATTTTTTGAGGGAAGGAACGATGATAAAGCCCCCACCAACACCCAGTAACCCCGATAGGAATCCTGCACATGCGCCAGCAAACATGAGAGACCTAGCGCAGGGAACGGTCCAGATTAATTTACCGATTGACATGTCCAATTGACATGGAGGAGGCTTTTGTAAAACAGGAGCATTTCCAGCGATAGTCTGCGTTGCTTGTATAAACATTCTCGTGGAAACGTAAATTAATACGGCGCTAAACATTAATAGCATCGGAGTGTTTGGCGCGCGTTGCGCCACCCATAATCCAATAGGGGAAAGAATAAGGCCAAATACAGCCATAAACATTGCTGCTTTATAGCGTAGTACCTTTTCTTTTAAGCCAATCAGGGCTCCGACGCCCGCTGACAGGGCTATGGCACTGAGAGCAATTGGACCAGCCTCAGAAATCGGCATATGAAAAGCAAATACAAGCAATGGAACGGAAAGTATTCCACCGCCTGCGCCGGTTAACCCCATCAAGACGCCAATAAAAATGCCTAAGGCTGGAGCGAGAAAAAAATGCTCCATCACTTAGTTTTCAAATGGCCTAGCTAACCATTCTCTACCCCTGAGCATCGCATTCCAATAGAGCCAAGGAAGCACATCTTTTTTCAATATCCACGCAAGCTTGGTCGCCTTCAAAGGATTGATCAACCATGGGAAGGTAGGTAAAAGTTTGCCACCAAAGCCAAATTCCGCAAGCACAATTTTTCCTCTCTCAACAGTGAGGGGGCAGGATCCATAACCATCATATTTGAGAGGCATGGCTTGTTGATTTTTGTGGGCTAATAAGTTTTCAGCAACCACAACTACTTGTTTTCTAGCGGCGGCAGCTGTTTTCGAATTGGGTGATGAGCAGCAGTCACCTAGACCAAATACATTTGGATAACGTGTGTGCTGTAAGGTGAATTGATCAACCTCTACCCAACCTGCCGAGTCAGCAATTGGGCTTCCCTTGACACAGTCTTGTGGTCCTTGTGGCGGGACAACGTGCAGCATGTCGAATGATTTTTCTATTTGCGTGGAATTGCCATTGGCATCTTTCACCGCAAATGTTGCTTTCTTGTTTGGCCCATCAATTGAGATGAGATTGCAATTGAAATTCAATGTGGCGTTGTATTTTTTAACGTACTCCATCAACGGCGGTACAAAATCTGCTACACCAAATAAAGCTGCGCCAGCATTGTTGAGTTCAACTTCTATATTCTTGAGATTGCCTTGTTGTTCCCACTCATAGCAAGAAAGATACATTGCTTTTTGTGGGGCACCCGGACATTTAATTGGCATTGGTGGCTGAGTAAAGATTGCTTTGCCAGATTTCATATTCTTGACTAGTTCCCATGTATAGGGAGAGTAGTCATAACTGTAGTTTGATGTCACACCATTTTTTCCAATAGTGTCTATCAAGCCGGGGATAGCATCCCAATTCGTTTTTAAACCAGTTGCTACAGCTAGATATTTGTATTTGATAGGCTCGCCACGCGCAACGTTCACTTCATTAACATCCGGATTAAAGCCGATAATTTTGTCCTTAATCCAGGTAACGCCTTTGGGTATAACGTCTTTAGTATTTTTCTTGCTATCCCTGACATTAAATGCGCCCCCACCGACCAAGGTCCAAGAGGGTTGATAGTAGTGAACTTCAGATGGCTCTATGACGCCGACTTTTAGCGTTTGATCTCGATTTTTCAAACTTGCAGCAAGCCCTAATCCTGCCGCTCCGCCTCCAGCGATCAGGACGTCATAAACAGTATTCTGTTGCTGATGACTCATCTTCTCTCTCTTTCTATCCAATGGTTATATAGCTAACTTATCTATATAACTAAAAGTAATACACGTATAATTTTTAGTTATTACTGTATATTAATATCATTCTTAAATCATTTCACCTAGAACTACTACTTAGGCAAAGACAAAATGAAACCAGTTGTAAAAGGCTTTTTTGATCCAGATACTTGGACTGTTACTTACGTTGTTTATGAAAAGTCGGGCTCACAGTGCATCATCATTGACTCAGTACTCAGTTATGACCCTAAATCTGGGCGCACCCATACCAAGATGGCTGATCAGGTCATTGATTTTGTAAAGCAGAATGATCTGAAAGCCGAGTGGATTTTAGAAACCCATGCTCACGCAGATCATGTCACTGCAGCACCTTATCTGAAGTCAAAACTTGGGGGGAAAGTTGCAATTGGAGATCATATTTCAGTGGTCCAGGGTGTATTTAAGGGTATTTTCAATCTAGAGCAATCTTTCCCTACGGATGGATCACAATTTGACCATCTGCTTCAAGATGGCGAGGAAGTTCATTTTGGCAATCTCAGTTTCAAAGCGATGTTTGTGCCCGGACATACGCCGGCATGTATGGCATATCAAGTTGGGGATGCAATATTTGTTGGTGACACCATGTTTATGCCTGATGTAGGCACTGCTCGCTGTGACTTCCCTGGTGGTGACGCCCATGTTTTGTATCAATCGATGAGAAAGATCCTGAGCTTTCCACCCGAGACTCGTTTATTTATGTGTCATGACTACCCACCCAATGGCCGACCCGTTCAATTTGAAACCACTGTTGCCGATGAGAAGAAGTCAAACATTCATATGCACGACGGAATTTCTGAAGAGCAATTCATTGAAATGCGTACAAAGCGTGATGCCACTCTAGAGATGCCTGTGCTCATTCTGCCTGCGATTCAAATTAATATCAGGGCTGGAGAGATGCCAGCTAAAGAGAGTAATGGCGTTTCTTATCTTAAGATACCCGTCAACGGAGTATAAATTTCCACCGAAAATTCTTTATTTATCTGTCTAGGGGATTGGCAGTAATTTGATTTAGTCTTTTTAAGACATGCGTATATGCGTATATGCGTATAAAAACATGTGTATTGATCTAAAAAATAGACAATCCGTTTCAACTGTGTGGGCGGAGATATCGTCCGCCCACACACCAATAGCTATAAGGGGTCATGCCCAAAC
>Ga0209085_1002599_pt1 | contig 10229 bp, 9 predicted proteins | sample C_131016_EF_Meta_FD_187310 | JGI IMG/M metagenome (GOLD analysis project Ga0209085, IMG submission 187310) | Freshwater microbial communities from Lake Croche, Canada to study carbon cycling - C_131016_EF_MetaG (SPAdes) (version 2) | ecosystem: Environmental > Aquatic > Freshwater > Lake | place...
CCGATCCGCCACCATGGGCAGCCCCGCCGCCCGCCAGGCCGCCGTGCCACCGTCGAGCACCCGCACCGGCGCCGGCGTCAGCCCGCGCAATTCCGGCACGGCCAGATGGGCGAGCGCCGGATTGGGCGCCGTCACCACCACCAGGCCCGCATCCGGCAGCGGCGGCAGCCGGGTGCGCACGCCCCAGATCGCCCCGGCAATATGCCCAGCCCGGAAATCCACGCTGCGCGCCAAATCCACCACCACGGCGCCCTCAGCCGCCGCCAACTCCGCCACCGTGATCATCGGCTGCTGCAACACCGCCGCCCCCGCCGGCACACCACTCTCCAGCGCGGCCCCGCCCGGCGCCGCCTCCAGCACATAAACCTCCCAGCCGCCCAGCAACCGCAACCAAGCCGCCGACATTCTGGCCCGCGCCGTATTGCCCATATCGGTCAGCACAATCCGGGCATGGCGCACCGCCACCCATTGGTCCGTCGCCTGAATCAACTGCCCGCCCGGCGCATGCCGAAACCCCGGCAGATGCCCCGCCGCATATTCCTCCGGCGCCCGCACATCGAGGAAATAGGTCGTCCGGCTGCTATCAGCCTGCATCGCAGCCAAACCCGCCGCCGGCAGCAGCTTCACCCCGGCCGAGCCAGCAAAACCCGCCGCCCGCGCCAGCGCCAGATCAGCACTGGCCGGAATGCCCGGCGCATAGCTGCGGCTCTGCCCCCGCTCGCAGGAAAACCCAGCCAGCTCCCAGCCCATGGTGCCATTGCGCAGCGCCACAATCCGGTTGGGCACCCCCGCCCGCCGCAGGCTCTCCGCCCCCATAATGCTGCGGGTCCGCCCGGCGCAATTGATCACAATGGTGGTCGCCGGGTCCGGCGCAATATCGCCAATGCGATAGACCAATTCCCCCCCCGGCACATTGATCGCGCCCGGAATGGTCATCCGGTGAAACTCATCCGCCGGGCGACTATCCAGCACCACCATATCCGTGCCGCTATCCCTCAACGCCTGCAGCTCCGCCGGGTCCAGGCTCTCAGTGTGGTAATGATGCTCCGCCCATTCGCCAAACGCCTTGGAGGGCACATTCACCCCCGAAAACACCACATACCCCGCCGCCCCCCAGGCCGGCGTGCCGCCCTCCAGCACATGCACATCGCCGCAGCCCATGCCGCGCAGCAGCGCCGCCAAACGCGCCGCATGCTCCCCGCCGCCATCCACACACACCACCCGCGTGGCCCGATTGGGCAGCAGCAGCGGTGCCCGCAGCGGCGCCTGCGAAAGCGGGCAGGGCACCGCCCAGAACATATGCGAGGCGCCGAACTCCCCCTCCTCGCGGGCATCGAGAATGGCCAATTCGCGGCCATCACCAATCCAGGATTTCAGCGTGGCGGGGGAGATCATCGCCTCAGGCCTTCGCTGCCGCCGAGGGCTTCATAAAATTCTTATTATAGGGAACGATCACCCCATCCAGCCCATAGGCCTTACGCTCATCCAGCCGGTCCAGCGCCAGCCCATACATATGCAAATGCCGGGTGGGCACCGTGCCGGTGGTGTGGATGGAGTGAATCGCATCCGGCATCAGGCAAATCCCGCGCCCCGGCTCCACCATCACCTGATGATCCTCCACCACCTCGCAATGCTCCGGGTCGGCGCCATCATCCAGGCGGCGATACACCCGGTTCAGCTCCTGCCCATCCACCGCCACGACAACGGCCCAGGTGGTGTGGTCATGCGGCTTGGTTTCATTGCCCGGGTTCAGCGCATTGAGATACAGCGCAAACCGCCCGCCATCATCCGCCTGCAACGGATAGCGGTTAGACCCTTTCTCGCCATTCGGCGGCGGCGGAAAATCGGCCGAGGGAAACAAATGCTCCTGCGCCGCCAGCCCCATCAGCACATCACGAATGCGAATAAGGTTCTCCGGCGTAACCCCCTCAGCCTCAATGCCGCGAATCTGATCGATCGCGTTGGCGACATGGGCGGCACGGGCGGCCTTGCTGTCCTGAATATTCACGGGCGTTCTCCTGGCTTGTGTTGCCGGAGCTTAGGCCCAGCCGGGGCGTGATGTGAACCACCATCACCCGCCCAGCGCAGAACCCCTATTCAGCCATCCGCCCGCGGCAGCCAGGGAATACGCCCGACCTCAATGCCCTCATCACGCAGCGCCTCAGTCTCGGCCTCCGTCGCCTCGCCATAAATGCCGCGCATCTCCGATTCGCCATGATGAATCCGGCGCGCCTCCTCGGCGAAATCCTCGCCGACATAGTCGCAATTCTTCTCCACCTCGGCGCGCACTTTCTGCAACATCGCCACCAACTGCGCCGGAATCGGCCCCGCCGCCATCTTGGAACCCGCCTGCATCGGCACCGAAGCCTCCGGCACCACGGCCGGCGGCTGGGCCGAAACCGCCTCAGCCCGCCCCTTCACCCCCGGCACCTTGGCCACCGCCGGCGTCATCAGCGCCCGGCTCACCCGCGTGTCACCACAGGCCGGGCATTCCACCATGCCAGCCTGGGCCTGGCGGTCAAAACCCTCGCCGCTGGAAAACCAGCTCTCAAATTCGTGGCCCGCTTCGCAGCGAAGACGGTAATGGATCATACCCCGGCGGTCCTGAAGGCGGTTGTCATGAGCAAGACATATAGCAATGCAGACCCCAATGACGAGGCCCGGCCGGACGCAATTCGCCAGAACGGCGCGGTTGCAGGGGCGGGCAGACGAACCGCGAGCGGAAAGAAGATCGAGGGGCTTTGCCCCTCGAGCACCCCAGCAGGAAACTCAGTTTCCTGCACCTTCGATTGAGTATTGGGTTTGGGCTGTAAGTCGTTCAAATACAATTTTTTAAGATAATAAATATATTATTATATATTCAATCAGCCTCTACGAACAGAACAGCCGCAAAAAACATCAAAGGCCCAGGAAAATCGTCGACATACATGTCGACCCTGGTGGGAGAGCGCGAGAGCGCAAAGCCCTTTCGCTCTTCCCCTCCGCCACCAGCGTTACCCCGCAGCCTTTTCAAGCCATGCCACGTCTGACTGGCCTTAAAACGCCACATCCCGGTTCACATCCTTATAGAGCAAATACTCCGCCCCCGCCCAACCGGTGCCATAAAATTGCTGCGGCACATAACTGCCCATCCAGACAAAATCCCCCGTCCAGATCTCATGCCAGTCGCGCCCCAAAAGCTGCAGCCCCTGGCCATTCAGCATATAGAGCCCATGCTCCATCACATGCGTCTCCACGCAATGGAAATGCGTACCCGGGCCGAAGCCCATGATATTCATCTCAAAATCCATGGACATATCGCCGGTGCCCAGCAGCCAATAGCGCCAGCGCCCCAGCACATCCTCGCGCGGTGCATCATCGCGATGGCCAAACTTGGATTTGGGCGGCGCCACGCCTTCCACCGCCGTGTAGGGCCGCTTCACCCACAGCGCCCGCGCCTCGTCATCGCCGGCATTGCGAAAGGCCAGCTTGCTGCCGGCCGGCAGATAGGCAAAGCCGCCGGGCACCAGCACCTGCTTCTTCTTGCCCGCGCCCACCTCCAGCGAGCCGCTCAGCACATAGAGAAAATGCTGCAAATTATTGTCGATCGGCGCCGAGGTCCCGCCGCCCGGCGCCACCAGCAGCATGGCCTGGCTGAACCGCGCCCCCATGGCCGGGCTGGTCATAAAGCGCAAAATGCAGCCCTGCAGCCCGGGCAAGAGGCTGTCCATAATGCCAGCGGGCGGGAAGACCGCATAATGCGGCGTCAACCATGCGCGGTTATGGCCAATGATTCCGGGCGGGATGGGGCTGCTCATAGAATATCTATGCCGCGCCCCGCAGCGGCTGCAAAGGGCGCAATTTTCGTTGCGATACCAAAAAACTTCACCGTCCAGACGGTTGCTATACCGTCCGGACGGTTTATAAGAAGGAATGCTCGATCATCCACCCCCAGCCGCCCAGGACACCCGCAGCCGCGTCCTCGACGCCGCCGAGCATATCGTCCAGGCCCGCGGCGTGCCCGCCCTCACCCTCGATGCCGCGGCGCGTGAGGCCGGCGTCTCCAAAGGCGGCCTGCTCTACCATTTCGCCAGCAAGGAGGCGCTGCTCCAGGCGCTGATGCTCCGCCTGCGCGACTATATCCGCCAGCAATTCAACATGGTGCGCCAAACCATCCCGCCCGGCCCCGGCCGCGCCGCCCGCGCCCTGCTGGCCTGGCAATTCGACAGCGGCTGCGCCACCGATGAACGCACCGACCGCGCCGCCGCCATCTTCCTCGCCGCCTTCCATCACGACAGCGCGCTGCTCAACCCGGTGCGGGAAATCTTCGCCGATATCCGCGCCGATCTGCTGGAAGACGGCCTGCGCCCCGGCCATGGCCTGGCCATCATGGCCGCCTGTGACGGGCTGTTCATGGCCCATCTCTTCCGCATCTACACCCTCGATGCCGCCCGGCTGGCCGAATTGCGCGCCAGCCTCGAAACCCTGCTGGAGACCGCGCCATGAAGCGCCTCGTTCTGGTGCTGGCATTGCTCGGCCTCGCCGCCGCCGCCGCCTTCATCCTCACCCGCCGCCCGCCACCGCCGCCCAGCCTGGCCCCAGCCAATTCCATCGCCCCCATGGGCGTGGGCGCCCTGGCCCGCATCGAGCCCCGCAGCCGCATCCGCAAGCTGAACCAACCCGGCGGCATGGCCGTCACCCGCCTCGCCCGCCTGCATGTCAACGAAGGCGATGAGGTGCGCGAGGGCCAATTGCTCGCCGAATTCGCCGATACCCCCCTCAAAGATGCCGAAGTGGCGCGCGCCCGCGCCAACCTCGCCGAGCAAAGCGCCGCCCTGGCCCGCATCCGCGCCGGCGGCCGCCGCTCGGAAATCGACGCCCAACGCGCCCGCATCGCCAGCCTCACCGCCCAGGAGGAAATCTCCCGCCGCGACGCCAGCCGCACCGACCGCCTGGTCCCCAGCGGCGCCGGCGCCGAGGCCGTGGCCGAGCGCAACCGCTTCGCCACCACCCGCGCCAGCGCCGAGCGCACCCTGGCCGAGGCCGACCTCACCACCCTCGCCACCCCCCGCCCCGAGGATGTCGCCCTCGCCGAAGCCCGCGTCGCCAGCGCCGAAGCCGCCCTGAACAAAGCCCTGGCCGATGCCGCCCTCTCCCGCGTGCTCGCCCCCATCGCCGGCACTATCCTGCGCATCTATGCCCGCCCGGGCGACCAGGTGGGCAGCGATGGCCTCATGGAAATCGCCGATCTCACCGCCATCGACGTCGTCGCCGATGTCTATGAAACCGACATCCCCCGCCTCACTTTGGGCATGGCCGCCGAGGTGATCGTGCCCGGCGAGACCCGCCGCTTCCCCGCCACCCTGCGCGAGATCGGCCTCACCATCCGCCGCGCCGCCCAAGCCAATACCGACCCCGTGGCCGCCGTCGATGCCCGCAGCGTCGAGGTCCGCCTCACTTTGGACGAGGAGGGCCGCGCCCTGCTCGCGCGGCGCACCAACATGCAGGTCCAGGTCGCGCTCCGGCCCCCGGCGGCCCGATGAACCAACGCCTGCGCAAACCCGCCCTGCTGGCCGAAGACAAGGGCCTTGCCATCCCCGCCGCCCGCCGCCCGGCCGGCGCCCTGGCCAGCCTGGGCCTCGCCATCCGCCTCGCCTGGCGCCAGCTCAAGGCCGACCGCGCCCGCCTCGCCACCGCCATCGCCGGCGTGATGTTCGCCTGCGTCCTGGTCTTCATGCAGTTGGGCTTCAAAGGCGCCCTCTTCGACAGCGCGACCAACATGCTCGCCGCCATGCGCGCCGACCTCTTCCTGATGCACCCCATGACCCAGGCTAGCTTCCGCCCCGAGCGCCTGCCCCGCATCCGCGCCTGGCAATCCCTGGCCGACCCCGATGTCACCCATGCCGTGCCGATCTATCTTGAGCAGGCCACCCTGCGAAACCCCGCCACCGGCACCCGCCGTTCGGCCCAGGTGATCGGCTTTGACGCCTCAGCCGGCGCCGTCGCCTTCACCGGCCTGCCGCCGCTCATCGAGGCCCTGCAACGCCCCGATACCCTCGCCTTTGATGACCGTTCCCGCCCCGAATTCGGCCCCGTCGGCCGCCTCTTCCGCGACAATGGCCCCTATCACCTGCAACTCGGCCGCCGCGATTTCGAACTCGTGGGCCTGGTCGAGATCGGCCCCAGCTTCGGCGCCGATGGCAATGTGGTGATGAGCGAGACCAATTTCCGCCGCGTGTTCTCCCGCGCCCCCGGCATGGCCGATCTCGTGGCACTCCGCCTGACCCCCGGCGCCGATGCCACCGCCGTCCAGGCCCGGCTGCGCGCCCTGCTGCCCGCCGATGTGGTGGTGCTCACCCATGCCGAACTCGTCCGGGGTGAGCGCGCCTATTGGGAAAACGGCACCCCCATCGGCTTCATCTTCCTCTTCGGCTCCATCATGGGCCTCGTCGTCGGCATGGTCATCGTCTACCAAATTCTCTTCGCCGATATCGCTGGCCATCTGAGCGAATACGCCACCCTCAAAGCCATGGGCTATTCCAATGGCTACCTCTCCCGCGTGGTGCTCGGCGCGGCCGTCATCCTGGCCATTATCGGCTTCATCCCCGGCCTTGGCCTCGCCATCTTCCTCTATGATTTCGTCGCCAAAGCCACCTTCCTGCCGCTGCATATGCCGCCCGACCGCGCGCTCTCGGTCTTCCTGATGATCTTCGCCATGTGCTTCATCGCCGGCCTCCTGGCCATGCGAAAACTGCGCGATGCCAATCCGGCGGATATGTTCTGACATGGCCCAACCCCGCCCCGTCGAACTCCAAAACCTCACCTTCGCCTATGGCGAGGGCGATCTGCGCCGCATTGTCCTGCGCGAGGTGGATTTGCGCATCGAGGCCGGCGAGATCGTCCTGCTCACCGGCCCCTCCGGCTCGGGCAAGACCACGCTGCTCACCCTCATCGGCGCGCTGCGCGCCATGCAGCAGGGCCAGGCCCGCGTCCTCGGCCAGGAACTCGCCGCCGCCCGCGAATCCCAACGCGTCGCCCTGCGCAGCCGCATCGGCTTCATCTTCCAAAGCCACAATCTGCTCGGCTTCCTCACCGCCCGGCAAAATGTCGCCATGGCGCTCGAACTCCAGGGCGGCCTGAGCGAGGCCGAGCGCCTCGCCCGCGCCGCCGAGATGCTCAGCGCCGTCGGCCTCGCTGATCATGTCGACAAGCTGCCGGCCAAACTCTCCGGCGGCCAGCGCCAGCGCGTCGCCGTCGCCCGCGCCCTGGTCGGCCAACCCGGGCTGATCCTGGCCGATGAACCCACCGCGGCCCTCGACCGCGTCTCCGGCCAGGAGGTGGTGCATCTGCTGCGCGACCTCGCCCGCCGCCAGGGCACCCCCATCCTGCTCGTCACCCACGACCCGCGCATTCTCGACATCGCTGACCGCATCGTGGCGATGGAAGATGGCCGTATCACCCAGCCTTCATCCTCCGCCGCTTGACCGCCACGGCCCGGGGCAGGGACACTCCGTCCCAGCTTAGAAAAAGGATTTCCTTGATGTTCAAATGGATGATCGGCCCCCTCGCCGCCATCGCCCTGGCCCTACCCGCCAGCGCCCAAGGCACGCTGGATGCCGTGCGCGCCCGCGGCGCCCTCAGTTGCGGCGTCAACACCAATGCCCCCGGCTTCACCACCCTCGATTCGCGCGGCGAATATCAGGGCATGGTGGCCGATCTCTGCCGCGGCCTCGCCGCCGCCATCTTCGGCGATGCCACCAAGGTGCGCTGGGTGCCGCTCACCTTCGCCACCCGCTTCACCGCGCTGGGCGCGGGCGAGGTGGATGTGCTGATGCTCACCTCCACCCACACCGTGCTGCGCGACAGCACCCTCGGCCTGCGCTTCACCGCCAATTATTTCTATGACGGCCACGGCTTCATGGCCGCCCGCGCCACCAATGCCACCAATGTGGCGGCCCTCGCCGGCGCCTCAATCTGCCTGCTGCAAGGCACCACCAATGAGGGCATCACGGCCGAGTATTTCCGCGCCCGCAACCTCGCCTTCACCCCCGTGCTCTTCGCCGATCAGGACCAGGTGGTGCGCGCCCTCGCCGCTGGCCGCTGCGATGCCTATGGCATGGACGCCTCAGGCCTCGCCTCCGCCCAATCAGCCCTGCCCAACCCCGCCGATTGGGTGATCCTGCCCGAGCGCTTCTCCAAAGAGCCCTACACGCCAGTCATCCGCCGTGGCGATGAAAACTGGTTCGACATTGTGCGCTGGTTCGTCTCCGCCCTCATCGAGGCCGAGGAAAGCGGCGTGACCCAGGCCAATGCCGCCGATCTGCGCGCCTCATCGCAGGACGCCAATATCCGCCGCCTGCTCGGCGCCCTGCCCGAAGTGGGCCAGGCGCTGCGGCTCGACCCTGCCTGGGCGCTGAACGCCATCCGCGCCATCGGCAATTACGGCGAGATGTACAACCGCCATTTCGGCCCAGGCACGCCGGTGGCCATGCCGCGCGGCCAGAATGAGATCTGGACCCGCGGCGGCTTGCACTACGCGCCGCCCTTCCGCTGAGCCGCAACAAAGCCCCTCCCGCCATGTGCGGGAGGGTTTCTTGGAGACCAAAGCAATAATTCCTTGTCTTCCTCAGACAAAAATCCTATAACCGCGCCCCATTTCGGAGCGCCCCCATGCAAAACCCCTGGAAAAACTTCCGCGCCACCCCGCCCGGCATCCAGGCCCGCCTGACCAAACCCGTCCCCTGGCGCCCCATGACCGATGAGGAATGGGAGGCCGTCATGCATTTCATGGTCTTCGTCCACCCAGGCCCCGGCCGCCCCACCATTTTCGGCGCCCGCCGCGCGCTGGATGGCTGCTTCCACGCCGCCTGCTTCAACGGCCCCTGGAAAAACCTCCCCCCGCCTACGGCAAACCCGACAGCATGAGCCGCCTCTTCCGCCGCTGGGCCCATGCCGGGCTGTGGTCCATGATGCTCAAATTCGTCGCCAAAGAACGCCCCGGCCTCGAAGCCATCCAATACTGGGTCTGCCGCGCCTTCCGCCGCGCCTGGCGCATCCAGGGCCTGGCCGGCCTGCGCCTCGCCCGCCGCCTAGGCCTCGATTCCGCGCTGCGCGCCCCCAGCTGGATGCTGCCCGACCCGGATTTGTCCGAATACTACCACACCGTGCTTTTGCCCCGGCATCAGGCCACGCTGTTCGACCAGCCCTTGCCCATCATCCAAGCCCATATCGCCCTCTGGAAGCGCCTCTACGGCCTCATGCTCGGCCGCCGCTCCATTCCCCGCTGGATGGCGCCGCCATGACGCCCCGCGCCCTCATGCTTGACACCAGCCCCCGCCAGCCTCGACCATCCGCCCCAGGTTTTTCCCTGGGAGATAAGTCTATGTTGAAAAGAGGTCTTTTGGCCGCGGCCATGGCCGTCTCGGCCCTGGTGACGGCAGCCCCTGCCTCGGCCGGTCCGGTGATGGATGCAGTCCGCGCCCGCGGCATGCTCAATTGCGGCATCCCCGTCGGCGTGGCGGGCTTCGCCCTGCCCGATAGCCGTGGCGAATGGCAGGGTCTGGATATTGACCTCTGCCGCGGCCTCGCGGTCGCCATCTTCAATGATGCGAGCAAGGTGCGCTTCGTCCCGCTCACCTCCTCCTCCCGCTTCACCGCGCTCAGCGCGGGCGAGGTGGATGTGCTCTTCCGCACCAGCACCCAGACCATGCTGCGCGACACCACGCTCGGCCTGCGCCATGTCACCACCTATTTCTTTGACGGCCACGGCTTCATGGTCCGCAACTCGCTCGGCGTGCGCCAGGTGCGCGAGATGAACGGCGCCACCATCTGCCTCATCCAGGGCACCACCAATGAGCAGGTGACGGCGGATTACTTCCGCTCCGTCAATGTGCCCTTCCGCCCGGTGGTCTTCGAGCGCACCGACCAGGCCGCCGCCGCCCTGCAGGCCGGCCGCTGCGACAGCTTCGGCACCGATGCCTCACAGCTCGCCGCCGTGCGCTCCACCATGCAAAACCCCCGCGACTGGACGGTGCTGCCCGAGCGCTTCAGCAAGGAGCCCTACGCCGGCTATATCCGCCGCGGTGATGATGACTGGTATGATGTCGTGCGTTGGTTCACCACCTCCATCATCGAGGCCGAGGAACAGGGCATCACCCGCGCCAATGCCGAAGAACAGCGCCGCACCAGCACCAACCCCAATACCCGCCGCCTGCTGGGTGTGACGCCCGAACTCGGCCAGTCGCTGCGCC
>Ga0209085_1002601_pt1 | contig 10223 bp, 11 predicted proteins | sample C_131016_EF_Meta_FD_187310 | JGI IMG/M metagenome (GOLD analysis project Ga0209085, IMG submission 187310) | Freshwater microbial communities from Lake Croche, Canada to study carbon cycling - C_131016_EF_MetaG (SPAdes) (version 2) | ecosystem: Environmental > Aquatic > Freshwater > Lake...
ATAAAGCTTGCACACTAACAAGATTTATGTTACAATGATTTTATTATGTTATTAAAGAGAGAAAATATGAACATTCGTGAAATTGCTAAAAGAGTCGCTATTGAATATCGTTTGCCTAGAGCAGACAGATATGACCTCTATCTAAGGCAATATGATAATATGGTCGAGGTTCTTGGTTGGATGCAAGACCCATCGGCAGATATGAATGATTATCGTGGAAGAGAAATGCTCTTTCCTAAACGATGGATAACTATAGGTGTTTTACCTGCAGGAGAAAAGATCCGTGTATAGAGTTTCATTTTTACTTAATGGTACAAGTGGTGTTGCTTTTCAAGAATTTGAAACTTTAAAAGAAGCAACAGATTTTGCCAATAAACAATTAACAGATTCAATAATAGAAATTAAACATTATGACAATAAAGCTCGTGACCTTCAAAACGAATCATACGATTCTAGCAGAAATTGAATGTGTAAGTAATGATGATATTACTATCACAAAACCAGTTCAAGTAGTAGTACAACCAAGTAAAGAAGGGCCAATGATGGCCTTTGTACCTTTCTTGAATTTTGCTACAGAGTTTGAAACAGGTATTAAAATTTCAATGGACAATGTTTTGTGTATTACAACACCGAATGTTGAACTTGAAAATCAATACAATCAAGTCTTTGGTAGTGGTATTCAAATTGCCTCTTCTATTCCTAAATTCTGATACAATGATTGAATGAAATATTATACAAATGTTGTCTCTGTTGGCAACAATATTCTTTATCGTGGTATTAAAGATGACCGGCGTGTTAAGTACAAAATTGCTTACACGCCGACTTTGTTTTTGCCTTCCAAAAAACAGACCAAGTTCAATACACTTGATGGTGAGTATCTTGAACCAATGAAGTTTGAATCTATCCGTGAGGCTAGAGATTTCGTCAAGCGTTATGAAGGTGTTGAGAATTTTAGAATCTATGGTAATAACAGTTATGCCTATGCGTTTATTGCTGATGAACAAAAAGGTATGGTTGACTGGAAGATTGAAGACCTATCTATCGCAGTAATAGATATTGAGGTTGGTTCTGAAAATGGATTTCCTGATCCATATCTTGCAAACGAACCTATCACCGCAATCTGTGTTAAGTATCTCAATGGTCAAACAGTTGTGTTTGGTTGTGGTGATTATGAATTGCGTGGTGATGAAACCTATATCAAGTGTGATGATGAATTTCAATTATGTAAAAAGTTTCTACGATTTTGGGAAGAAAATTGTCCTGATGTAATTTCAGGATGGAACATTAAGTTCTTTGATATTCCCTATCTTGTAAATCGTTTTAATAAAATTCTTGGTGAAGATGAAACAAAAAATTTATCACCTTGGAACTTCATTAGTAGTCGCAAGGCTGTTGTAAACAACCGAGAGTTGACTGCATATGAATTCGTTGGTGTCTCTATACTAGACTATATTGAACTATACAGATGGTATGCGCCAGGTGGTAAGTCACAAGAATCATATAGACTAGATGCCATTGCACAAGTTGAACTTGGTGAAGGTAAGATTTCTTATGATGAGTTTGATAACCTTCATGCATTGTATCGACTGAATCATCAAAAGTTTATTGAGTATAACATCAAAGACGTTGAATTGATTTTCAAACTTGAATCGAAATTGAAACTGATTGAACTTGGTCTAACTTTGGCATATGACACCAAAACAAACTTTGAAGATATCTTTGCACAAACAAGGATGTGGGACGCACTAATCTATAACTACTTGTTGGACAAGAATATCATTGTTCCTCCAAAAGAAGAAAAACATAAGTCATCGGCATTTGAAGGCGCCTATGTTAAAGTGCCACAAGTTGGTTTACATAATTGGGTTGCCAGTTTTGACTTGAACTCTTTGTATCCTCATTTGATGATGCAATTTAATATTTCACCAGAGACATTAGTTGAAACATCTGATTACACACCAGAAATGCGTGAATTGATTATGAGTGGTGTGTCTGTTGATAAGATGTTAGATAAACAACTTGATACTTCTAAACTATCTGGTGTTACAATTACACCAAATGGTCAATTCTTTCGTACTGACAAACAAGGTTTCTTACCAAAGATGTTAGAAGAAATGTATGTTGACAGAAGTAAGTTTAAGAAGATGATGATTCAGGCTAAGAAAGACTATGAAGTTGAAACTGACTTGAACAAAAAGAAAGATTTAAAAAATAAGATTGCTCGATATGACAACCTACAACTTGCAAAGAAAGTTTCTCTTAATTCTGCTTATGGTGCTCTTGGTAGCCAGTATTTCCGCTTTTATGATTTGCGAATGGCTCTTGGCGTCACTACTGCTGGCCAGTTGTCTATTAGGTGGATTGAAAATAAACTAAATGAATACTTAAACAAATTATTAAAGACTGAAGAAGATTATGTTATCGCCTCTGACACAGATTCGATTTATCTCCGTCTTGGTCCGCTTGTTGACAATGTGTATGGTACGGGACAAAAAGATTCTGTTCCTTCAAACATCGACAAACAACAAGTTATTGCCTTCATGGACCGTGTATGTGAAGATAAAATCCAACCGTTTATTGATAGTTCTTATCAAGAGCTTGCTACGTATGTTCATGCGTATGCCCAAAAGATGCAAATGAAACGAGAAGCATTGGCAAACAAAGGTATTTGGACTGCCAAGAAACGATACATTCTAAACATTTACAACAATGAAGGTGTTGCATATAAAGAACCACAGATGAAAGTTATGGGTCTTGAAATGATTAAGTCATCTACTCCTGCGGCTATTCGTGAGAAGATGAGACTATCTATCAAGATTGTGATTAATGGTACTGAAGATGATATTCATAAATTCATTGAAGAATTCAGACAAGAGTTTAAGAAATTACCACCAGAAGACATTTCTTTTCCCCGTGGTCTCAATAGTCTGAAAGAGTATTCTGATTCTGTTACTCTATACAAAAAAGGCACACCAATTCATGTTAAAGGCGCAATTCTTTACAATCACTATTTGAAACAGAAGAATCTAACAAAGACTTATCCTCTTATCCAAGAAGGTGAGAAACTTAAATTCACCTATCTGAAACAACCTAACCCGTTTAAAGATATGGTCATTTCTTTCCCAAGTAGATTGCCAAAAGAATTTGAATTACAACCTTATGTTGATTATGATATGCAATTTGACAAGGCATTTCTTGAACCCATCAAAGTGATTTTAGATTGTATGAATTGGTCAACTGAGAAACGAAATAGTTTGGAGAATTTCTTTGGCTGATATTCGTATCATTAAAACTGGCATCAATGTTTCAAAAATTAAATCTCAATTAGAAAAGTATAGTGTAGATTGGGATGGTCAAAAACAAATTGATGACACACAACAATTAGATAAAGATATTTACACCATTAGAGCAGGTGTGTTACAATTAGTTATGGGTGCCATTTCAAAACCAGGTGAGATGGCATACAATACAGAAATTTGTGTTAAAACTTCTGCATATGATAGACACACCGAGATAGTTAATTTTATGAGAAGGCATTTTCATGCTCATTCTCGGTGTGGTTTTCTTTCTTTACCTGTTGGTGATGTTGTTGGTACACACATTGATGTTGGTACATATTATCAAACGAAAGACCGATATCATTTATCAATACAAGGTCGATATAAGTATCATTGCGGAGATGATGAAGTGATTGTTGAACCAGGAACACTATTATGGTTTGACAATAAAAAACCACATGGAACGGAAAATGTTGGAGATGAAGTTAGAATAACATTTGTATTTGATGTTCCACATTCTAGGAAAAATCCATGATACAAGTATTATTACCTTTTTTAACTGCAATTGGTCTATCAGCAATTGCGGCCTATTATTCAGTTATTGGACTTGCACAAATATTTCCAGGTTCATACTGGCCAATTATTGTTATGGGTTCTGTTCTCGAAATATCAAAATTGGTAACAGTATCTTGGCTATATAACAATTGGAATGTTACCGTGCAGATAATGCGTTACTATCTATTGACTGCTATTATTCTGCTGATGTTAATTACTTCAATGGGAATCTTTGGATATCTTTCAAAGGCACACCTTGATACAAATATTGTTGTTGGTGCAAATAGTGTTCAATTAAAAACATTAGATACACAAGAAAAGATTGCCAAAGAACGATTAACTTATTTGTTACAAAGAGCCGGCGACCCAGCAACTGCAACAAAGAAGATTGATATTCAGATACAAGAAACACAGGCAGAACTAAAAAGAATCTCAACAGAGAAGTTGCCTTTGTTGTCAGAAGAAAACAAGTTAACGGCAGAAATTGGTCCTATCAAGTATATAGCCGAGTTATTCTATAGTAAAGATGACCCGAACTTCATAGATAAAGCAGTACGAAGCGTAATTCTAATTATTATATTCGTATTCGACCCACTTGCCGTTCTACTATTAATTGCATCAAATCAAACCTATAAGAGATTAAAAGAACCTGTGGAAATAGAACCTACAAAAAAGGCAAAGAAGAAAAAAGAGCTTGACAAAGCAGTCAGCCCTAGTTTAGAATCATTCTTTGAAGAAAAAAATAATACTAACGAAATTATACCGAAAACACAAATTACCAAAATGGATGGAGGATCCTTCTAATGAGCTTACTTGAAAAAATTAAAAAGAATTCAACAATTAAAGATAGTGCAATACTATCTAAGTCTAAATTCTTTACTGAAAAAGATATGGTCACTACAGGTGTGCCAATGATTAATGTGGCACTATCTGGCAGACTTGATGGTGGTCTTATACCTGGTCTTACAATGTGGGCAGGTCCATCTAAACACTTTAAAACTGCCTTCAGTTTGCTAATGGCGAAATCGTATATGGACAAATACCCTGAGGCAGTCCTTTTATTCTATGATTCAGAGTTTGGCACACCAGTCAAATACTTTGAAACATTTCAGATTGATATGGACAGAGTATTGCACACACCACTAACTGATATTGAACAGTTGAAGTTTGATATTATGCAACAATTGGCCGATGTGAATCGTGGTGATAAACTAATCATCATACTTGATTCAGTTGGTAATCTTGCATCAAAGAAAGAAGTTGATGATGCACTTGAAGGTAAATCTGTTGCAGATATGAGTCGTGCAAAACAAATTAAGAGTTTGTTTAGAATGGTCACACCACACTTGAACATCAAAGATATCTCAATGGTTGTTGTTAATCACACATACAAAGAGATTGGTATGTTCCCGAAAGATATTGTTGGTGGTGGTACAGGTTCGTATTATTCTGCTGACAACATTTATATTATTGGCCGTCAGCAAGAAAAAGATGGCACCGAGATTGTCGGTTACAATTTTATTATCAATGTAGAAAAGTCCCGTTATGTTAAAGAAAAATCTAAAATACCTATCTCTGTATCTTTTGATGGTGGTATTAGTAAGTATTCTGGTCTACTTGACCTTGCACTTGAGTCCGGCCATGTGGTTAAACCAACCAATGGTTGGTATGCAAAGGTAGACCAATCAACTGGTGAGATTGGTGACAAGAAACGAATTGCAGATACAGCAACACCTGAATTTATGGAGTCAATTTTAAATGATGATAAGTTTAAAGAATTTGTTAAACACAAATATGAAATTGCATATGGAAACATTATGGGAGAAACTCCTGTTTTGGAAGAAACAGAAGATGCTTAAAGAAGGCGTTGATTATCATTTCTTCGACTTCAAAGATTCTGATATAACTGGTATAGAACTTCTAATGAAAGAATATAAAGGAGTAATATATCACTATCAGAAGGCAAGAGTGCTTGAAGAAGGTGAATTTGCAAGATTGCAATTCGGATATACGATTGTTCATCCTGGTGAACATGACATTGATGACTTGACAAAAGATGATAATTTGCATACAATCATGGGTGATATACTTACTACACTATTAGAAACACAGGCAAATGAACAGACTAGAACAGACAATAATCAAGAATTTAATATACAATGAGGAATATGTCCGTAAGGTATTACCATTTATTCGACCAGATTATTTCTCAGACAATGCAGAAAAGATTGTATTCAAAGAAATATTTGAATTCATAAATCAATACAAGAATCCTCCTACACATGAGGCACTTGTAATCAACTTCACAGAGAAGAAGAATCTTACTGAGCCTCAAGTTCAAGAGGCAATTGCACTACTAAACAAAGTACACCTAGATAAAAACGAACCAACCGAAACACAATGGTTGATTGAACAAACTGAAAAGTTTTGCCAAGATAAGGCCATCTACAATGCCATTATGGAATCTGTTTCTATTCTGGATAGTAAGAGTGAGAAAAAAACTAAAGGTGAAATACCTCAACTTCTAAGTGATGCTCTTGGTGTTTCATTTGACAATAACATTGGTCACGATTACACACAAGACTTTGATTCTCGTTATGATTCATATCACAAAGTAGAATCTCGTATTCGTTTCGACCTTGACCTCTTTAACAAGATTACAAAAGGCGGTCTCCCGATTAAGACATTGAACATTGCACTTGCTGGCACTGGTGTTGGTAAGTCTTTGTTTATGTGCCATGTGGCCGCAGGTAATCTATCACAAGGTCAAAATGTTCTCTATATCACAATGGAAATGGCAGAAGAAAAGATTGCAGAGAGAATCGATGCCAACTTATTGAATATTGATTTAGATGAATTGAGAACAATCAGTAAAGAAGATTACACAAGAAAATTCTCTGCATTGAAAGCAAAGACACAAGGTAAGTTAATCATCAAAGAATATCCAACTGCTGGTGCATCTGTATTACATTTTCGTGCATTATTAAATGATTTGGCTCTGAAGAAGAATTTCAGACCAGATATTATCTTTATCGATTATCTAAACATTTGTTGTTCTGCTAGAATCAAACCTGGTGCAAATGTAAACAGTTATTCATACATCAAGGCGATTGCTGAAGAACTCCGTGGTCTTGCCGTTGAGTTTGGACTGCCAGTTGTCTCTGCTACACAAACAACTCGTAGTGGTTTCAGTAATTCGGATCCAGGTCTTGAAGATACTTCTGAATCTTTTGGTCTACCTGCAACTGCTGACTTTATGTTTGCATTAGTAAGTAATGAAGAACTTGAGGCCTTGGGTCAGATTCTTGTTAAACAGTTGAAGAATCGTTATGGCGATCCAAACTTACATAAGAGATTTGTTCTTGGTATTGACCGTGCAAAGATGAGACTGTATGATGTAGAAGATTCCGCACAACAAGATATTGTTGATGCAGGCATTCCTGATAAACCAATAAACACATTTGGTAATCGTGAAAGAAGAAAAGACTTTGGTGGTTTGAAAGTATGAAGTTAACACAAGAACAAGCCGTTCATTGTGCAAATGTATTTTCGGACTACTTTGATAAGTTTGGTCGTATTGATGAATACATGCGTGAACAAAAAGTGGCATCAATGTCAGAAAGGTCACCTGTTCTTTTTGGTATGGGACCTGAAGAAGACTTGTTCTCTGATTTCACAATGTCACCTGCTGACATGGAGTTTGAACTCATTGAATTGCCACAAGACCGATGGGACACTTATTTGAATATGATTTCTTCACATTCAAATATGACAAGTATACCTGGTCGTTGTTTGCGTTTGGCAATAATTGAAAAGAAAACTCAGAAGTGGGTTGGTTTCATTCGTCTTGGTTCTCCTGTTATTAATTGCAAACCTCGTAATGATATGTTAGGTCGTGTATTCACACAACATGAAAATGGCGCACAACGATTCAATGCTTGTGCTGCGATGGGATTTGTTATCGTACCTGCACAACCATTTGGTTTTAATTATCTTGGTGGTAAATTACTGGCTGCTATATGTTGTTCGCATGAAGTTCGTAAGATGCTTGATGACAAATATAAAATGACAACCTGTTTGTTTGAGACTACCAGTTTGTATGGTAGTTCTAAGGCAGTATCACAATATGATGGTATGAAACCTCTGATTAGATTCAAAGGTCTAACTGATAGTGATTTCATGCCTATGTTACATGGCAAAATCTATAGTGACTTGAAAGATTACATTGAAGATATCATAGGTGAAGATTTGGCACCACCTGATGCGTCTAGCCGTAAACTGAAGATATCTAATACAATGGTCAATCTTATTAAAGTTGCACTTAAAGGCACACCAGAAGGTGATAAGTTTAAGTTGACTATTGAAAACGCCAAGAATCTGAATGAACAGAAGCGATACTTCATTTCAGACTATGGATTTAAGAATATGATAGAGTTTGTCAATGGTGATGCAGAGAAATTATTACCTGGTGAAAACTATGAGAAACATCATTTGGCCAACATTATTGAATGGTGGCGAAAGAAAGCAATGAATCGTTTTGACACATTAACAACAGAAAAACGCATTAGGAATGAACAAGAAGTCTGGACAAATGGAACTGTGCTTGACATAATACGATAGTTGTGATAGCATAAATACTCCAATAACGAATGGAGTATTGAATGGCAAAATTAACGGCTGATGAATTTTTCAAAATGCCTAATGCAAAAAGACCCGATAGAAGGAAAAAACTCCTTGAGGCTATTAATGATGGAATATCATTAGAAATTTATGTTGGAAGCAAAGAAATTCAGATGGTTTTTCCAAAAAAGAAAAATATAAATTCAATTCGTTTAATTGAAAATCTTAAAATGAATGATAAATCTGGATTTGCGACTATCAGATTAATAGGTGTTGATAGCAAAAGTTATAAGATAAGTGAAATCAAAAAATCTGAATTCTTTGGTGGTGGCGGAGGAGCAAGAGGTGGTTCAGATTTAACTGCAACAACTGAAAGTGGTCAATGTTATGTAACATCACTTGTTTTTAATATCAAAAAGAAATCAATAAAATGGGAAGATTTAACATATGAAGATTTGCTTGAAGCTTCAAAATATGTGGATACAGGTACCACTACATTAGATACCGTATTAAATGAGAGTCCTCCAGAGTGGGTTCAATCTTATGTAAAGGTTGCAAACTATCTCTTTGCAAATTATAAAATGAAATCTGGAAAAAAGATATATTTCCATAGAGATTCCGCATTTCATAAAAAAATATTTTCATATAAAAAAGAATGTTTAGACAATGATAAAAAAAGTGATACTCAACAAGCACCAGGTAGTTTTGATAATAATAAATGGAACCCAGGTGATATTTGGATGACAACATTTGGTAAAGAAGCACATACATTACCTGTATTACCCTCTGATAGTTGGTCATCACTTAATAGAGAAATTTATAATTTATCAGGTAAAGGTGTTGCATCAAATAGAGAAATGATAGGTGTATCATTAAAGAAAATTGAAGGAGCTGTTAAAGCTGATGAATATAATATCCCAGGTTCAAAAAAGAGCACATACACATTTAATGGTTTTAGTGTTAGTGCAGAAAGATTAAATAAAGGACAAATTCCTTTTTTCTCATCAATAGATTGTTATTTGTATATTGGTGATGGTAGAGTTCAATTCCGTGCAACAAGCGGTAGTGCAAGTAAACCATCGTGGCAAGGTGAAATTTCAGGTTCAACCGCCGCAGGTGGTAAAGTAGGTGGTGGTAATGTGAACATTTATTTGAAAAATAATTATGGTGTAGGAATTTTTAGAGAGTCTGAATCTGAATTGGCAAATAAAGCTAATACTCCTGCTTTTTGGAAAGATTTTTATGCTATATATAAAAAATTATTCAATGACACTAATTTTGTTAGATATAATAAAACTGATATGGGTGAGATAATATCAGAAACAGAGTTTAAAAAAATTGCCATGGCAAGAGCAAAAGAAACAGATTCATTTATTATTTCAAAATATATGTGTATAAAAATGATAGATGTTTTAATGAGTGACTTAACAAAACTTGATTCATTCGCAACAGACATTTTCCTTTATGGTGCATCAAATACTAACCAGAGTTCTTACTTTGTAAAAATATATGAGTAAATTTAAAGATTTTTTAACCGAAGCAAAAAAAGAAGGTGCAAACCTTCACCTAGAACACCTTGAAGATGAAATTCTGAATCGTGGTGTTCAAGGTGGTCGTGATGCAATCAATTTTTTACAGGCATTGAGAGATATGCTTGCGGGTCATTCATCGTCAAAAGTAAACACCACAACAAAGTGGGATGGTTCACCTGCAATCTTTTGTGGTATTAATCCAGACAATGGTAAATTCTTTGTTGGCACAAAAGGTGTA
>Ga0209085_1002604_pt1 | contig 10217 bp, 8 predicted proteins | sample C_131016_EF_Meta_FD_187310 | JGI IMG/M metagenome (GOLD analysis project Ga0209085, IMG submission 187310) | Freshwater microbial communities from Lake Croche, Canada to study carbon cycling - C_131016_EF_MetaG (SPAdes) (version 2) | ecosystem: Environmental > Aquatic > Freshwater > Lake | place...
GTGTCAAGTGTTCGGGCCGCGCGCCGAATACTGCCGCTTGACCGTCCTCGCCACCTGCGCCTTCAGGGGCATCCAGCACAGTGCCATCGGAAAGCTCAACCTTCAAAGCACCGCCGATTTGGCGCAGCGTGCAAGGCAAAAAATTCATGGCGGGCGAACCAATGAAACCGGCCACAAATTGGTTCGCCGGGTGGTCGTACAAATCCAGTGGTGAGCCTGTTTGTTCAATCCGGCCATCGCGCATCACCACAATTTGGTCGCCCATGGTCATGGCCTCGATTTGGTCGTGGGTGACGTAAATGGAGGTGGTTTTCAAGCGATGATGCAACTCTTTGATTTCACTGCGCATGGCCACGCGCAGTTTTGCATCCAAATTAGACAGGGGTTCGTCAAACAAAAAGACCTGCGGGTCTCGCACAATGGCACGCCCCATGGCCACGCGCTGACGTTGGCCGCCAGACAGCTGCCGTGGGTAACGGTCCAGCAAGGAAGCCAATGCCAAAATTTCGGCCGCACGATCGACTTTGGTTTGAATCTGTGCCTTGGTTTGCTTAGCCAGCTCCAGCGAAAACGCCATGTTCTCACGCACAGTCATGTGCGGGTACAGCGCATAGTTTTGGAACACCATCGCTATGTCGCGCGCTTTAGGAGGCAGGTCATTGACGCGGGTGTCACCGATTCGAATTTCACCGGCGGTGATTTGCTCCAAGCCCGCAATCATGCGCAACAAGGTGGACTTTCCGCAGCCAGAAGGGCCCACCAATACTGTGAAGGAGCCGTTGGGGATTTCGATATCGACGCCATGAAGAATGGGCACTTCACCAAAATTCTTTTTAACGGATGCAATCGAGACACTGGCCATTTGAAATTTCCTGAATCGGGTAGTCCACTTTGGAGTGTCTTACTCAATAACGTTATTCGCCACTATGTTTACCCCTAGAGTGGCATTCAATTCATGGTCGTTGGCCAATGTGGTAGGTGTGAGTCATGCATTTATTTTGAATTCAAAAATACGCACAGTTTCCCCCGCCGACCAGGCCTGTATCTGAAAGAAGAAACCACTGAAAAGCAAAAAGCCACTTTGCAGCGTTGTACAAAGTGGCTTACAGAATTGAAATGGTAGGGCGTGACAGACTTGAACTGTCGACCAAAGGATTATGAGCAGCTTCAAGAAATAAAAACCTATATAAATCAACAGGTTACATGCACTCTACAGAGGTGTGGAAGCAAATGTGGAAGCATTGCAACTCGTGAACCAATGCTAACTCAACAAATTAGCCTATCGATGCATTGCTAAATTTATCTAGCCAGCCTTCTTCAATAGCAAGGAATTCCAAAAATTCAGCCACACATGAAATCCAAATTGCTCAAAGCACCTTTTTGAGCACGCACATCAAAAAGCGAATTTCAGTTGGCGGCATCGATGTTGACGAAGACTTCGTTAAAGAACTACTGATTAAACATTTGAGACAAGGAGATGCAAATGACCGCCCCACTCTCTCGGACGCTTTTGATATCTACATGTCAGAGAACACATCCGCGCATCGCAGAAAGTTCAAACTCAATGCTAATCAATACTTCAACAGGTTTAGCGCCATGTATGGGGATCTATACCTTGATGAACTGAAGCACTGGCACATCACTCAATATCGAGACGCCATGCTGGCGCAGGGACTGCATCCAAACAGCATCCGAAAACACAACAACATCCTGAATGCCATGATCAATATGGCATTCAAGCACTTGGACATTGACAGGCTCAGTCCCTTCAGGGGACTACAGATACGTGGCGAGGGGGAGAACACAAGACCGATACCACCCATCACGCCAGACAAGATTGCCAAGGTCAAAAGCTTCTTGATCCGTCACAACACCCCTGCCAGCTTGGTGGGACTGATACAACTCAATACTGGGTTACGGATTTCAGAGCCCACTCTAGCAAGGCTGGAAGACTTGGTGCTTGAACATGAGATTCCGCATCTTTGGGTGCGAAAGAACCGACTAACGGATCGAAAAACCTAAGCCAGCATTAGAGCTGTGCCACTCGTTGGCGTTTCACTGGATGCAGCTAAAGAGCTGCACGCTAGGGCATTGCGTCTGAACTCTCCCTGGCTACTGCCTCAATACGCGAAAGAGTTTGGAGGTTGCTCTTGTTCAGCCATCTTGAACAAGAACCTGCGGCCCTTTGAATTTCGCAGTCACATGTTTAGGCATGCATTCATCGACAGACTCAAAGCGCGAAATGACATTCCACTGCCTTTGGCTGAGAGCATTACGGGGCACGGGCGTGGTCAAACTGACTTCGCGGTTTACGGCAGCGTTGGCTACACACTCGAGCAAAAGCTGCAGGTCATTCAAAAGATTGAGGTGTAATTTTTAAGACATTCCGAGGCACGGGCTATCTCGTGCCTTACTCCGAGTACCGGAGTCGAACCTAGGACAAAAGCTAGTCTAAAGATTCTACAAAAAAATTACATGCTAAATATCTTATACGTTTGATGCTTGAAGCACAGATGTGAAGTCACAACATTCTTGAGCCAACATCACAACCGAAGAAACTAGTGTGCTGGGTTGACCAATTTTATACATCGCAACATAAGGTACGCTTGGTGGAGATGGACTGGTCTTAACAGCAGTCAACATTCCAGCTTCAATGATTGGTGACAAACATCGTCGGGGAAGATAGCTGATACCTAAGCCCGAAACTGTCATGCCGATTAAGGCTATTAAATTACTACTTTTGATAATATTTTTTGGATGAAATTCAACTGACTTAAACCATTTCTGATAGAGAATTCCGACGCCAGAGTTTTCACCTTGGACCAGAAGTTGATGCGACGTTAGATCGTGAAGTCTAAGGGTCTTACTGTCGTCTAATAAACTCGGCTTGCACATCCAAGCATACTCCACACGACCCAAAACTTTTGACTCAAATCGTTTTTCAGAAAATGAATCGGGTACAACAATTAAGTCAACCTCATCGGCGAGCATCTTGTCTCGCAGCTGCAGCGAAGAGTCAACAAGTGGCTCAATGATCACTTTAGGGTAACAACTGTGGATCAAATTGACTAATTTCGGCAACCAAGTCATTGCTGTCATTTCAGTTACGCCAATCCTGATTCGCCTCTCTAAAAACTCTGGTCGGCTGAATTGTTCAATGGCTGAATCTCTTAATTCAAGTTGTTTTTTAGCAAGAAAAAACATTTCCTCGCCTTTTTCAGTCAATCGTGCTCCACGTTGGCTTCGATCAAACAATTCAGTACTGAAAAGTACTTCTAGCTCTTGAACTCTTTTCGAGATCGCCGATTGGGTAGTATTTAGTTTCTGAGCAGCCTTAGAAAACCCCCCAAGTTGTGCGATCCAAAAAAGTGCTTCGAGCTGTTTAAAAGTCATCATGGCGCAATCTTTAAGTATTTACCCTAATTTAATCTCTTTTTTAGATCAAATTTCATTCCAAAATATCGCTTTATTTTATTTTAAACACATTTAACAATGATTCAAACTGAAATATGTTGAAGTCGAATATTGGCCTGACAACCAATGCTCATAAACACCGTTTAAAACTGTATTTAAGGATCACTATGAAATTGAAGTTCACAACTTATATTGGCGCTTTTGCTTTGACATTTACAGCTGGTATTGCCAATGCCGACCTGCTTGCTGACATAAAGGCAAAAGGAGTGCTGGTTTGCGGAACACTCGGAACTTCAGAACCTTTCAGTTTCCCGGATCCACAAACACGCGAAATCGTTGGGTACGACGTGGACTTTTGTAAAGCCGTAGCTAAATCAATTGGGGTAAGACTTGATCTCAAGCCGATTGCAGTTGCAGCTCGAATTCCTGAGCTTCAGCAAGGCCGGGTTGATGTAGTAATAGCAAACCTTGGATGGTCTCCAGAGCGAGCTGAGCAAATTGCCTTCAGCCATCAATATTTTGCTAGTCAGCAAAAGGTTGCTGCCCGCAAAGAAAGTGGATTCACTAAAGTTCAAGAACTTGCAGGCAAGAGAGTTAGCGCAACCAAGGGCTCTAGTTCTGAACTAGCTATCCGTCAAGCCCTTCCAACTGCAACGACAGTTACTTTTCAAGATCCACCAAGTGGCTTCCTCGCTATGCAACAGGGTAAGGTTGAGGGATTCGTCCTGTCTGAGTTGTCTTTAGTTAAATTTAAGCAACAGTCAGAATCAACATCGCCTGTGGTCATTTTAGAACCCTCGCTGATGTTGGAGCCATGGGGCATTGGAATGCGCAAAGGTGAATCTGGATTGATCAAGCACGTCAACGATATGTTGGAATCATTGGATAAAAGTGGCGAGGCATTGAAAATTCACGACAAGTGGATGGGCCCTGCAACAATGTACAAAGTTCAACGAAGCTTTAAGATCGAAGCTATCAAGGGCTAGGTCTATTGGTCAAACTTAGCCAATTGTTTTTTTCAATCAATCTGGGTAATTTTGAACGCTAAGTTAGATTTCACAATACTGCTGCGCCCCGAATATCTGAAAATGATTGTTGATGGGGTGTTAATCATGTTTTGGCTAACACTACTAGCATGGACTCTGGCCATGTTGGTAGGCGTTTTGCTTGCCTTAGTGCGAATGACTAACAATCGAATAGCAAAAATATTTGTAGCATCGTATGTTGAATATCACCAAAACGTTCCGATGCTTGTCCAGATCTTCCTTTGGTACTTTGGGGTAGGAACTCTGTTACCTGTCCAATTGCAACATTGGCTTAATACAAATCAAAGTGAATTCATTTTTGCATTCATTGCTGTAGGCTTAGCTATGGGAGCGTACATCTCTGAAGACATACGCGGTGGTATTCGTTCAATTCCAAAATCACAATTTGAAGCGGCACGAGCTTTAGGGTTGTCATACATAAAAACCAGTCGACTTGTCGTACTTCCGCAAGCCTTGCGCATTGCGCTACCCACTCTTGTTAGTCATTCAGTATTGCTATTTAAAAATACCAGCTTGGCCATGACCATCGGAGTTGCCGAACTAACCTATGCGACAAGAGAAATAGAAAGTCAGTCCTTTCGCACCATCGAAATTTACTTTTTTTCGACTGCAACATACTTAGTTATTTCAATGCTGATAATGGCATTTGGCCAATTTCTTGAACACCACCTAAGAATTCATTCGAGGTAAAAAGTGCAAGAGATTTTTAGCATCCTCTGCGACAACTGGATACTGTTACTTGTTGGGCAATATCCAAAAGGGCCTCTTGGAGGCCTTGCAATGACGCTTGTACTTTCAATTCTTGGTCTTCTTCTGGCCTTCCCTCTAGGCGTGTTACTTGGATTAGCCAGGCTGAGTCCGATAACTTGGCTTAGCGCACCTTCAATAGCCTTGATATACATTGTTCGTGGCGTTCCACTTGTGATGTTTATTTTTTGGGTTTATTTTTTCCTTCCAGCTTTGATAGGCAGAACAGTCAGTGGATTTGCAACCATGCTGGTAACTCTGGTTGTTTATCAAGCAGCATACATAGCAGAAATAGTGCGAGCTGGAATTGAAGGACTACCCAAAGGACAACACGAAGCCTCGCGAGCTTTAGGTTTGAATTACACCCAAACAACATTTAAAGTTATATTGCCGCAAGCCCTTTACAACATGGTTCCAGCCATGGTGAGCCAATTTGTTTCTACGATTAAGGAAACATCATTAGGCTATGTCATTAGCGTCAATGAACTGACTTTTGCAGCTAGCCAAGTTAACAACTCTTTGCTCACGAAGCCATTTCAAGTATTCATTATTTTGGCCGGAATTTATTTTTTATTATGTTTTTCCTTGACTCAATTGGCTCGCCACCTTGAATTACAGATAACGAAAAAAAGAGCAGGCGTCAATAGCTTAATTCCCAAAGCAATTACAAGTTGACCAATCAATCAACCAGCGATGTTATTTTCTAAACGCCCGAATTGAAATGAACTTTTCTCAGTCCAACAGCAAAAACATGATCGTATTTCAGGAGATCAATAAATGGTACAAGCCTGATTTCCATGCTTTGAAAAATATACACGGAGTTGTACAAAAGGGAGAAGTCATAGTTGTGTGCGGCCCTTCAGGTTCGGGCAAATCTACATTAATTAGAACTGTGAATCGATTAGAAGAAATACAAGGTGGAAAAATAGAACTTGATGGTCAAGATATCTACTCTCCCAATTTGGATATCAATAAATTTCGAAGCAGCATTGGATTTGTCTTTCAGAATTTCAACCTCTTCCCTCACTTATCTGCAGCTGAAAATATCATGCTTGCGCCTACAAATGTCCAGGGCATGAGCAAAGTAAATGCTAGGCAACGAGCGCTAGAAATGTTAGATAAAGTTGGATTGGCATCAAAAGCAGATTCCTATCCAGGACAACTTTCAGGCGGGCAACAACAGCGAGTAGCTATTGCTCGTGCACTTGTCTTAGCTCCACCGGTTATGCTTTTTGATGAGCCCACAAGTGCGCTAGATCCAGAGTTGATTGGCGAAGTGTTGCAAGTTATTAAGTCTTTAGCACGCGATGGCATGACCATGATGTGTGTTACTCATGAAATGAATTTTGCAAGAGAAGTTGCTGATAAGGTCTGGTTTCTAGATGCTGGGCAACTTATAGAGAGTAGCACCCCAGACAATTTTTTCAATCATGCCCAAAGCGAACGGGCACAGAAGTTTCTAGCTGATCTCCGCTCGCACTGAGCCTATCTATTCAACCTTCGGTCAATAACTATGAATCTTGAAAAAGGCGATTTTTTTTCCGCATCACTTATTAAAGAGATCAAAGAAAAATTTTATTATGTTGATAAGGATATGCATGGTCGAAATCGGTTGTTTTTTGACAATGCAGGTGGATCATTTCGACTCAAATCGGCTGTTGAAAGATTAGCTCAAGTTGATGCACTTCCAGACTGTCCAGAGCGTGCACATGAGTTATCAATTTATTTGCAAGAAATACAAGCGAAAGGTACAACAGACTTTCGTTTAATGATAAATGCAGTAGGTGGCAGCGTTTATACGTCGCTTACTGCTTCCGGCGCTATGTTTGACTTGGTGCGTGCAGTTGCAGAAAATGTTGCCGGCTCAAATATGGTCACTACAGTACTTGAACATCCTTCCTCCTTTGATGCAATGGTTTTTTATGCAGAACATACTGGCAAGGAACTACGAGTTGCAAATTCAAATTTAAAAACTGGTGGCGTTGATGTTTCAGAAATCATCAATTTGATTGATCAAGAAACAACTTTATTGAGTGTAATTTATGCATCAAATATTTCTGGTGCAAAGCTTGATTTGCAAGAGATTGTTAGGCAAGCAAGAGCCATCAAGCCCGATTTGTACATAGTCGTTGACGCAGTGCAACACGCACCACATGGCCTCATTGACTTACAAAAAACACCAGTAGATGGTGTAAATATTGCCCCCTACAAATTCTTTGGTTGCAGGGGCTCTGGAATGTCTTGGGTCTCAGAACGTGCATCAAAACTACCTCACCATAAACTGTCTGCAAAAAATAAAGAAGAATGGGAACTTGGCAGCCCGGCGCCATGGCAATTCGCAGTAATAACGGAGATCATGAACTATGTTTGCTGGTTAGGAAGCCAATTTACAAAAAATCAAAATAGACAAGAACTTTTTGCATGCGGCATGAACCAGATTGAATTGCATGAAAGAGCCTTACTTGAGCGTTTATTGAATGGTAATGATGGACATTCTGGATTGAGACAAATGGATGGTGTAAAAGTTCTTTTAGATCACGATGATTTGACAAAGCGCGACTTGATATTAGCCATTGATATTGAAAATATGGACTATGTTCAAGCCGTGCGAGAATATGAAAGACGAGACGTGATTGTTTACGAACGGGTATCGACCAGCCTTTACTCCGCTCGAATGCTCGAGTCTTTTGGTCTTTCAGGTTCAATTCGAGTCTCGCCGCTGCACTGCAACTCACCAGAAGACATAGACCTTTTTCTGAATATTACTCGTCAAATGTGCCTGACTGTTTCCAAAACAATGAGTACTCAGCAAGCATAGACAATAGAGTTGCGGTGAGAACAGAGAATATGTCCATTCCATGCTCTGTCTGCTATCTAAATTCGTCCAGACTCTGGACACCCCCTACCCGTCCAGCCTTTAGGCTCGAAATTGATTCCCGTCTTAATCATGACGTCGAACTTTTCGCTTGTAATTTTTGTCCTTACATTGATCATCATGGGACATTTTCTTAAACAAGCAAAAAATCCGTTTAAGAAATATTTTTCTCATACAGATCAACGACTTATAGGAGTCGAACCAAGAGTGTGGATGCGGTGTGCAAGAAACAGTGAAATTTGCTTGGTTTTTAATCAAATTTAGGCGGTTTTGGCATACTGAAAATCGTCGAAATTTATCTTCCATGATTTGAACGTTAGATGCCCAGTTTCACTCGAGAAAACTGTTTTTAAATGCGTGCATTTGCAGCTAAAAGACATGAAAAAAGCTACCCAAACGAGTAGCTTTTTAAGTGGTGGGCCCACCAGGACTTGAACCTGGGACCAAAGGATTATGAGCAGCCTCAACAAATAAAACCTATTGAAAATCAGTAGGTTACAAGCGGCCTGAAGAGGTGTAGAAGCAAATGTGGAAGTATCACTTTTCAGTGAATGTGCGTGCCACCATTCACATCAACGTTAGAGCCAGTGACAAAACCCGAAAGCTCTGAAGACAGGAATAAACAAGCGCCTGCCATTTCACGAGTCGTTCCAACACGCTTCAAGGGAATGGCATCCACAATGCCTTTCAAACGCTCTTCAGACAAGCCATCGAGCATTGGCGTTTCAATCATGGCGGGACAGATCGAATTGGCTCGAATGCCGAGTGCAGCAAACTCTCGCGCAATGCTTTTGGTCAAACTCAACATGCCGCCCTTAGACGCGGCATAGTGTGAACCGCCCACAAGACCACCGCCTCTTTGTGCAGCAGAAGAAGCAACATTGACGATGGTGCCCGATTTGTTTTCGACAAAGACTTTCAAGACGCTTTGGCAAATATAGAAAGCACCTTTGAGGTTGATGTCAAACATCAAGTCCAAATCTTTTTCAGCAAGTTCTAAGATGGGAATGTTTTTAACAATGCCTGCAGAGTTAACCAAGCAATCAATGGTGCCATGAAGCGCAATGACTTCACGCACCAGCTGATCGCAATCATTCGGTTGGCTGATGTCGCAGCTGAATCCATGAACTGAAACTGCGCTGCCTACTTTGCTTTGAATGGCACTTCTTACAGTATTCAAAGTTTCCGCATCCATCTTAAGATCTGCGACAACAACTTTAGCGCCGTGCTCTGCAAACAGCTCCGCCGTGCCATAGCCAATGCTGCGCAATGATGCGGCACCCAAAATCAAACAAACTTTATCTTTCAACAACATAAACTTCCTATCAATGTTCTGGGATTGGCAATTCAGTCAATTGACTGGCGTCCGTTATAAAAAACGTTCGACCCTGACGCATCAACTGCCAAATCCTGTGGAGAGGCCTGGAATTGCAGCCACGATGGCGGTGCCCACAATCAGAGACAAGATATAGCCCAAAATAGGTTTCATGCCTTTGCTAGGGCTCACTCGGCTAATGGCACACGCAGCGTAATAGCCCACACCAAATGGCGGTGCAAACAAGCCAATGCCCATGGCCAAAACAACCACCATGGAGTAATGAACATCGTTGATGCCAAATTGTTTTGCAATGGGGAACAGCAAGGGTCCGAACACCACAATGGCAGGAATACCTTCAAGGACGCTGCCCAAGATGATGAATGCGATGATGGAAACAATCATGAAACCATTGGCGCCGCCTGGTAATTGAGACATGGCCATGGCCAATTGACGTGAGAAACCCGATTGAGTGAGCGCCCATGCCATGCCAGTGGCTGTGCCAATGATCAACAAAATGGCACCCGACAAAGCGGCAGTGTCGACAAGTGCAGGCCACAGCTTCCTGTAATCTAATTGACGATACAAAAATGCACCTGCCAAAATGGCATAAGCAATACCAATGGTCGAAACTTCAGTTGCAGTGGCAACGCCCTCCACCACGGCGGCACGAATGATGAACGGCAGTGCCAAGGCAGGACTTGCAATTAAGAATGCGCGGCCAATTTCAGACCAGCTTGCACGCACAGCGCCAGTCATGTCGACTTTGCGATTGCGCAGCCAGATCACAAAGCAGAGCAATGCCGCCAGCACCAGTGCA
>Ga0209085_1002607_pt1 | contig 10210 bp, 9 predicted proteins | sample C_131016_EF_Meta_FD_187310 | JGI IMG/M metagenome (GOLD analysis project Ga0209085, IMG submission 187310) | Freshwater microbial communities from Lake Croche, Canada to study carbon cycling - C_131016_EF_MetaG (SPAdes) (version 2) | ecosystem: Environmental > Aquatic > Freshwater > Lake | place...
CGCGGTGCCTTCCCAGATCGCCGTTTGGTATTAGCATTTCAGCCACATCGCTTTACCAGAACGCGGGATTGTTTTGGGGAATTTGTGCAAGTTCTCAGAAATTTTGATGCCTTGGTGTTGACTGAGGTTTACCCGGCTGGAGAGGCAAAAATTCCAGGTGCGGATGGCAAGAGTTTGATGAAGGCAGCGCTTGCAGACGAGAAGATCTCAAAGAGCTCCTTAAATTCTGCTGCCGTAGTATTTGCAGCCAATATTACTGAGATGCCAGAAAAGTTATCTCAGGTGTTAAAAGATGGCGATGTCTTAATTACGATGGGCGCAGGATCAATCTCATCGTTACCACATACCTTAGCGGAGGCAAAGAGTGTCTAAGTTAGATACAAGCCTTGGCTCTTGGGGTGATCGCGTGAAGTCTCAGCTATCCAAGTTAGATGTCAAATCACTTGGGCGTGTTGGGGTGCTATTAGGTGGGCGTTCTGGTGAACGAGAAATTTCACTAATGTCAGGCAACGGGGTTTTGGAGGCTTTACTTTCTAAGGGTGTTGATGCCCACGCTTTTGATCCAGGCCTGAGATGCCCAACAGAATTAGCAAAAGAAAAATTTGATCGTGTATTCATCTCTTTGCATGGTCGCTATGGCGAAGATGGAACGATCCAAGGTTTATTGGAGTTATTGAATCTGCCTTATACCGGCAGTGGTGTATTGGCTTCTGCTTTATCAATCGACAAAATTGCAACCAAACAAATTTGGTTAAGCAACAGTTTATCAACTCCAGACTTTGAAGAGCTCACTGCAGATAGTGATTGGATTGCAGTCGTTAAAAAATTAGGACTACCTCTAATTGTTAAGCCAGCACATGAAGGTTCTTCACTTGGCTTAACCAAGGTGAAGTCTGTAGATGAATTACCAGCTGCCTATGAGCTTGCTGCAGGATTAGATAAAAAAGTGATTGCTGAGACTTGCATTGTGGGCGACGAGTTAACGTGCCCATTGGTTGGTCAGGGCAGCACGGCAGATGCATTACCGGTGATTAAAATTATTCCGCCGCAAGCCAATTACGACTTTCATCACAAGTATTTCTCAAATGAAACCCAATATTTGTGTCCTACTGGGCTTGCTCCTGAGATCAATGAGCGCGTTCAAGCATTGGCGTTGGCTGCCTATAGAACTTTAGGTTGTCGTACATGGGGCCGTGCTGATGTGATGCTAGATCAAAAAACTGGCAAGCCTTACTTACTAGAGATGAATACCTCACCTGGTATGACTTCACATTCCTTGGTGCCAATGGCGGCTAAAGCTGCTGGGGTTAGTTATGCAGACTTGGTCTTGTGGTTGCTCAATCAAACTATGCAACAAAAAGAGGGTGCTACTGCATGAGTACGCTTCTAGACCGATTCGGAGATATCTTTTCTGTGATCATGTCTCCTCTTTGGAATCATCCTGAGCGGATGCAAAAGCTTAGCCGTTTCTTGATGCGCTGCCTCATTGTGATGGTTATAGTTGGAGTCCTGGTTTGGTTAAGCCAGAGACCCGTCTTCACTTTGAGGCAAATTCAGGTGGAGCCCGTTGCTGGACAAACACTTCAGCATACTAATAAATCTCTCGTGAAGCGCCAGGTAATAGAAACCGTGCAGGGAAACTTCTTTAGCGTGCGTTTAGAGGATGTTAAACGGGGTTTCGAAAGTATGCCTTGGGTGCGACACGCTAATGTCCGTCGAGTTTGGCCCAATGGATTGATTATCAATATTGAAGAGCAAAAACCATTTGCTACTTGGGGTGGCGAGAGCAGTAGCACCTTGATGAATTCACATGGCGAACTATTTGTAGGTCGTGTTTCAGAGATTGTGGATGACACACGCCTACTAGATTTTTCGGGCCCAGATGATGCTAGTAAAGAAGTAATGAGTCTTTATGAGAAAGCTAATAACTGGTTTAAACCTTGGAATGCTGAAGTTGTAAGTCTGGCACTAACTGAGCGTTATGCCTGGCATGTCAAGTTATCCAATGGGATCAAGGTGGAATTTGGGCGTGATGAAGAGAGCTCTGATAAGAATCTAACTGAGGAACGGATTGCGCGCCTATTTAAGTACTGGCCTCAAGTGCAAGAGAAATGGGCAAATCGAATTGATGCAGTAGATCTGCGCTATGTAAATGGTTTTGCATTGCATCTTGCTTCTGGAGGTATCAAAAAGAATGATGTTGATGGAAAGAAAAGTGAGTTGAAGCAATGAGGAATGTGAATGAGCAAAGATAATCGCGACCTGCTGGTGGGTTTAGACATTGGAACTTCCAAGGTAGTTGCCTTGGTAGCAGAGTTAACTCCTGATGGCCAATTCAATGTCGTTGGCGTAGGTCAAACACCATCCAAGGGTTTAAAAAAGGGTGTCGTTGTAAATATTGAGGCAACTGTTCAGTCGATTCAGAAGGCGCTAGAAGAGGCTGAAGTGATGGCTGATCGACAGATTGTTCAAGTCTTTACTGGCATTGCTGGAAATCATATTGTGAGCTTTAACTCGAGCGGTATGGTTGCTATACGGGATAAAGAAGTAGTTGCGGGAGATGTTGAGCGCGTATTAGAAACTGCTAAAGCGATCAATATCCCAACAGATCAGCAAATTTTGCATATCCTGGTCCAAGAATTCATTATCGATGGGCAAGAGGATGTGCGTGAACCCATTGGCATGAGTGGTTTACGTTTAGAAGTTAAGGTTCATATCGTGACTGGCGCTGTCAGCGCTGCACAAAATATTGTGAAATGTGTCCGCCGTTGTGGTTTAGAAGTCAACGACTTAATTTTGCAGCCTTTGGCGTCAAGCTTAGCTGTCCTCACCGATGATGAAAAAGAACTTGGTGTTGTTTTGGTTGATATTGGCGGAGGCACTACGGATATCGCCATTTATTTCCAGGGATCAATTCGTCATACAGCGGTAATTCCAATTGCAGGCGATCAAATTACCAACGATATTGCAATGGCATTGCGGACGCCAACGATTGATGCGGAAGATTTGAAAATTGCACATGGAATCGCACGCCAAGAAATGGCTGATTCAGGTGCCATGATTGATGTGCCTGGGGTGGGAGATCGTGAGCCACGTCCAATGTCTAAGCAAGCACTTGCTGCTGTGATTGAGCCGCGGGTTGAAGAGCTCTTTACTTTGGTAAGGGGTGTAGTGCGTGATTCTGGGTATGAAGATATGGTTTCTTCCGGAATTGTGCTTACTGGCGGTACTTCATTAATGCCAGGCATGGTTGAGCTAGCTGAGCAGGTATTTTTGAGACAAGCTCGAATTGGTACACCTGAATACCGCGGTCACTTACATGAAGTTCTTCGTAGCCCCCGATACGCTACCAGCATTGGTTTGCTAATGGAGGGCCAAGCGCAATTTTTGCGTGGTCGTCGTGTTTCTCAATCGGGCGCGCTGCAAGGAGTGATGTCGCGCATGAAGGAATGGTTTGCAGGAAATTTTTAAGTTTTTTTCGTCGTCGTCAATGTAGTAAGTTATTTACCTAGGAGGGTATATGGAATTTGAAATGTTAGATCAAGATACGGCTGGCAAAACCATTATTAAAGTGGTTGGAGTCGGTGGGGCTGGTGGCAATGCTGTCCAGCATATGATTCGTCGCGGAGTAAGTGGCGTAGAGTTTATTTGCATGAACACCGATGCTGGCGCCTTACAGCGTTCTGAGGCATCTGTGAATTTGCAACTGGGCTCTAGCGGATTGGGAGCTGGTGCAAAACCAGAAATTGGCGCGGCTTCTGCGCAAGAGGCGCGTGCTCGTATCGCAGATACTTTGCAGGGTGCCCACATGGTCTTCATTACTGCAGGTATGGGCGGCGGAACCGGTACTGGCGCAGCCCCAATCGTTGCTCAAGTAGCCAAAGAAATGGGTATTTTGACTGTTGGCGTTATTAGCAAACCATTTGATTTTGAGGGCGTAAAGCGCTTAAAAGTTGCGGAGAATGGCGCTACAGAGCTTGAGGCTTATGTTGATTCATTGATTGTTGTACTCAATGAAAAACTCTTTGAAGTGATGGGTGAAGATGCTGAGTTTGATAAAGCCTTTGCTTGTGCTGATGATGTATTGCATAACGCAGTCTCTGGTATTGCAGAAATCATCAATGTTCAAGGTTTGATCAACGTTGACTTTGAAGATGTGAAGACTGTGATGGGCGAGCAAGGTAAAGCTATGATGGGTACAGCAACTGTTTCCGGTATGGATCGTGCTCGTTTGGCTGCTGAGGCTGCAGTCGCATCTCCACTACTAGAGGGTGTTGATTTATCTGGAGCACGTGGCGTATTAGTGAATATTACTGCTAACCGTTCATTGAAATTGTCCGAAACTCGTGAAGTCATGGCCGCTATTCGTGGCTATGCTGCTGATGATGCAACTGTGATCTTCGGTACTGTATATGACGAAAGCTTGGGTGATGCATTGCGTGTGACTGTAGTTGCTACTGGCTTGAATAATCCTCAAGCTCGTCATAACCATCAGCCAGAAGTAGTGTGGAGACAGGCTACCGGTACTAGTGATGCAATGCCAACAATGGCTGACCTAAATACTTTTGCCCCTACTAGCGCTTCTGCTGCTATGAGCAAGGTAGGCTTAGATTCGGTTATGAGTGCTAGTAGAGGCATGGCCTCGACCGGTTCTGTTCTTACTCCATTAATGACAGCACCAGCAGATACTAGTGGCGTTGATTACAGTCAATATGATTTGCCTCGGGTATTCCGTAGTACCCGTGAGGCATCTCCGGCACCGACTTTAGGTGCGGATAGCTCTCCTCAGGCTAAATCCATGTTGGATAAGGGGGCTGATTACTATGAAATTCCAGCCTTTTTACGTAAACAAGCAGACTAAGTAAACCTCAATACAATAGGTAATTGCGAAATGCCAGCGCGGCGACCCTCCGGACGACGAATCCTGCGCTTGCGTTGGCATACTTACTAACAATTACTTATTGGAGATGTCATGATTACTGTTGGACAAAAATTACCTAACGCTACTCTTTATGAATTTTTTAATGAAGAGAGCGAAGGCTGCTCCTTGGGGCCAAATGCCTTTGAAGTTGAGAAGCTTGTCGCTGGCAAAAAAATTGTGATCTTTGCATTGCCTGGCGCATTTACGCCAACCTGCTCTGCAAAGCATGTGCCTGGATATGTTGAACACTATGATGCGATTAAAGCAAAAGGTGTTGATGAGATCTGGTGTATTTCAGTGAATGACCCTTTTGTTATGGGCGCTTGGGGCCGCGATCAAAAAGTGGGCAAAAAGATTCGCATGATGGGTGATGGTAGTGGCGAGTTCACTAAAAAGATGGGTATTGAGCTAGACCTCACTGCTCGTGGTTTAGGTATGCGCTCAGATCGTTATGCCATGATTGTTGAGGACGGGGTAGTGAAGTCTCTAGATCGCGAAGCTCCTGGCAAGTTTGAGGTAAGCGACGCTGCTTCTATTTTGAAAAAGCTGTAATTCGTATTAAGTCATTAGTTAATACCCCCTGAATTTAGAGATATCACCATGATGAAACAAAGAACCATTGCCGCTCCAGTGAAGACTGTAGGCATTGGTTTGCATTCTGGCCGCAAGGTAACTATTTCTATTAAGCCTGCACCGGCAAATTCAGGGGTTCAGTTTGTGCGTGTTGATACGCCAGAGCAATCAGTTGTCCCGGCAACTGCCCTGGCTGTCTGCGATACCAGGCTTGCATCAGTCATTCAGAAAGATGGTGTGCGCGTCTCAACCGTCGAGCATTTACTATCTGCTTGTGCTGGCCTTGGATTAGATAATCTATTGATAGAGCTTGATGGTGAAGAAGTTCCCATCATGGATGGGAGTGCTGCCTCATTCTTGTTTTTAATTGAATCGGCTGGAATTGTTGAGCAAGACGTACCGCGTCAGTATGTCGTGATTAAGAAGTCTGTTGAAGCGCGGGAGGGTGATAAGCTTGCGCGCTTAGAACCTTTTTTTGGATTTAAGTTAGATTTCACAATCGACTTTAAACATCCAGCAGTAGATAAAACTGGCCAACGTTTTATTGTAGATTTTGCAGAGCATGCTTACCGTAGTGAAATTGGTCGTGCACGTACTTTTGGTTTTGCCCATGAAGTAGAGGCCTTACGTGAGATGGGTCTCGCTCGCGGCGGCAGTTTGGACAATGCGATTGTTTTAGATGAGCACCGCATCTTGAATAACGAAGAATTGCGTTATGAAGATGAGTTTGTGCGCCACAAAATTTTGGATGCGATTGGGGATCTGTATTTAGTTGGCCACCCCATCGTGGGCGCTTATATAGCTGAGAAATCAGGCCATGCCCTCAATAACGCTTTGTTGTGTAAACTTTTAGAGGACCCAAGCTCTTATGTTGTCGAGTCTTTCTCGGAAGCCAAAGCTCCAGCAGCCTATTCTCAAGAGAGCCAGCCACTCTTTTTCTAGAGAGTGCTAAAGTGAATTATTGAACAGGCCAAGAGTGCCGTTTATTTGAAAAAGAATTTTCTGATTGGTATGGAAGCGCTTATGCAGTGGCTTTGGCAAATGGAACGCTTGCCCTTGATGTTGCCCTAAAAGCATTAGGCATTGAGGCCGGTGAGGAAGTGATTGTTACGCCCCGTACTTTCATAGCTAGTGTTTCTTGCATTGTGACTATAGGATCAATTCCCATCTTCGCCGATGTGGATCGAGATAGTGGAAACATCACTTCAGAGACTATAGCCAAGGTCATTACTCCCAAAACAAAAGTTATTATTTGCGTTCATCTGGCGGGATGGCCCTGCGATATGGATTCCATTATGTCCTTGGCAAATCTCCATGGGATAAAAGTTATCGAGGATTGCGCACAGGCTAATGGCGCTCTTTATAAGGGTCGAAGTTTTGGCAGTATCGGTCCGCTCAATAAAAAATTTGCTTCTTGGTGCCCAATCAGGGTTGAGTTCAATCACTAAAATGTCTAAATAAGCCAAAAAAATCTGAAGAAATTGATTAGAAGAAATGCAATTGCTAAGGTTAATTTTTTACAAAGAAAGGCTTTGAGCAGTTGATAAAGTATTTATAAATCCAGCAATAGCTAAAGCAAAAAATTACAAATGATAGTTCAAGTACCCAAGTAAGATCCCACCATAAAATCCCGATTAGCGTTGGTGCGCTAGAGAGTAGCCATAAATAAATAGAGGCCTTTCTGCTGACTAAGAGGTGAGCTTCGTTGAGATTAAGATTTCCCCCCGATTTATGTTTCTGCTTTAATAATTTTCGGTAGATCACTGAATGAAGATGCATGGTATCACGAACCAAGGCACTTCTTCTTTGCTGTATTTGTCGGCGCCAGATAGAAAATAATGTTTCAAAAACAGGAAATGCATTAATTATTAATGCAAACCATGGTGAAATTTGTGGATTGCGATTGATGATGAGTATGGAGAAAATGGCAATACAAAACCCAATTAAGTAAGCCCCCCCATCGCCTAGGAAGATTTGACCCCGAGGATAATTCCATACAAAAAATCCTGCAATACTGCCTATGAGAGCCACGGGTAATATGACCATAGATCTATCGCCCACCCTGAAAGCAACATAGGTAATTGCCATTAAAGAAATAATGCCCACCATGCTTGCTAAGCCATTAATACCATCAATCAGGTTATAAGCATTGGTTAATCCGGCAATAGCAAAGCATGTAAATAGGACTGAAATAATGGGTAACGCTAGTACGCCACCAAGAAAACGAATATCTAAATTAGTAATACTTGCATTAAGAAAATAAATGGCAATAAAGGCACCAATACAAATTACAGCAAGACGGATGAGTGATCCAAGATTCTGGTTAATGTCTTCTAATGTCCCTATGGCAATCACTGGAATGGAAGATGCTACGACAATTAAAAGTAAAAACCCATTTTCGAAGCTTTGCAGTGCAGCTACTAGGCTGGCAAGACAAAGACCAATAAAAACCCCCAATCCTCCAATGCGGGGTATCGGGTCAGTATGAATCTGTTGCGGCCTAACCCATGGACGATCCTTCGCAAAGTGACGATCTTCGTTAAAAAATCTAATCAAAATGAAAACAGTAACAAGGGAGCAAAAAAATCCAGAAATTAATATGAGCATTGGTTATATTTTAGTGGGCTAAGTAAAATTTTTTGGATAAATGGATACCTTGGCTTGGTAGACGGTATTAGCGCTCTTGCCCCCATAGCTATTGTTATCGAACTTGGTAGAAAAATAGCACTTTCTTAAGTATTTGAGAAAATTATATACAGTCTACCCTCCGAATTGCCTTAAATCGGACCACTTTACCCTTTTCTATATTTTTTTGGCATCAGTCCGTTATGAATTTGAAAGTATTTGGTAGTATAGAAAACTTATAATTAACGCCAAGCATTCAATCAATAGGGTTAGGACATGAAAAAAATTACTGTAATTGGCGGTGGCGGTTATTGTGCCAGCGTATTGATTCCGCAATTACTAAATGAGGGCTGGGATGTAACGGCTTACGATACTTTTTGGTATGGCACTGAGCATTTGCCGATCGTGCCCCACTTACATCTGGTTCAGGGTGATGTGCGGGACATTGAAAAGGTAAAGAAAGCTTTGGCTAACAAGGACTTTGTTCTTCATTTGGCATGCATTTCAAATGACGCTAGTTTTGTATTAGATGAAAACTTATCAACTTCAGTTAATTTGAGCTCTTTCGAGCCACAAGTAATTGCTGCCAAGGAAGCGGGCGTTAAGCGATTTGTTTTTGCCTCTTCAAGCTCGGTGTATGGAGTTTCTGATTTACCAGATGTTACCGAAGATCATCCACTTGTTCCGTTGACCTTGTATAACAAATACAAAGGGATGTGTGAGCCGTTGCTGCTCAAGCATACGAATGATGATTTTGTGGGAGTGGTATTCCGACCTGCTACGGTCTGTGGATATGGCCCAAGACAGCGCTTGGACCTCTCGGTGAATATCTTAACAAATCATGCGATTAATAGGGGAAAAATTACTGTGTTTGGCGGAGATCAATTGCGTCCTAATTTACACATACAAGATTATGCGGATCTATGTAAGCTACTTTTACAAGCCCCTGCTGAAAAAATAAAAAATCAAATATTTAATTGCGGCTTCCAAAACATGAGCATTTTGAATATCGCTCAAATTGTAAAAAAAGTGGTAGAAAAGACATTTCCTGAAAAAGGTGACATTCCAATTGATGTAACGACATCGGATGATCCAAGGTCATATCACATAAACTCGGACAAAATTTTTAATTTATTAAACTTTAAACCCAGGCATTCCGTTGAGGATGCGGTAATGGATCTCTGCAAAGCTTTTAAGGCGGGCAAATTACCAAACAGTTTTGATGATAATAAATATTATAACGTTCGAACTATGCAAGCTATAGGTGCGCAATGAGCCTTCCGATTGCTGTGGTAACTGGGGGAGCAGGTTTTATAGGGAGCCACGCAGTTGATTTATTGGTTAACGAAGGATATCGCGTCCATATAATCGATAGCCTAGTTGGTGGTCGCTTGGAAAATATTGCACATCATAAAAAAAATCCAAACGTATTTTTTGAAGAAAAAGACATTCGTGCGTATCAAGCAAATAATTCATTTTTTACCAATGCGAAATTTGTAATTCACTTTGCAGGCATAGGGGATATCGTCCCTTCAATTGAAAAACCATTGGACTATATGTCTGTCAATGTCCAAGGAACCGTGCAAATGTTGGAATGTGCACGTAATGCAGGCGTGAGTAAGTTTGTCTATGCAGCCTCTTCGTCATGTTATGGGTTGGCAAAAACTCCTACAAATGAGAGTCACCCTATAGACACAAAGTATCCATATGCTTTATCTAAATATCAAGGCGAGCAAGCTGCATTGCATTGGCATCAAGTTTACAAGTTACCGGTTAATTCCATTAGAATATTTAATGCATATGGGACACGCTCTAGAACATCGGGCGCATATGGGGCTGTATTTGGGGTTTTTCTAAAGCAGAAAATAGCACAAAAACCATTTACAGTTGTTGGTGATGGAACCCAGTCAAGAGATTTTCTCTATGTAACTGATGTGGCGAAGGCGTTTTATGCCGCTGCAATTACTTCGCGTGAGGGTGGAATATACAACCTTGGAGGTGGAAATCCCCAGTCAGTGAATCGATTGGTAGAGCTTTTGGGTGGCGCAATAACTTTCATCCCAAAGCGTCCGGGTGAGCCTGACTGCACTT
>Ga0209085_1002608_pt1 | contig 10209 bp, 7 predicted proteins | sample C_131016_EF_Meta_FD_187310 | JGI IMG/M metagenome (GOLD analysis project Ga0209085, IMG submission 187310) | Freshwater microbial communities from Lake Croche, Canada to study carbon cycling - C_131016_EF_MetaG (SPAdes) (version 2) | ecosystem: Environmental > Aquatic > Freshwater > Lake | place...
CTTTTAATGACCCGACAGCATTTAGAACAATTCTGGAGTCAAGCGAAATGAAAATGGTTGATGCACTCCGGCACATCGGCAAGAAAAGCAAGACCAAGAAACCGACAGACGATGAACGAAGCCAGGCACGCCTGGAGAAACTGGAAGGTGAGACATGAGGCGTTGGTAATATTTATCTCTGCCCGATGTATAAACAATGTCGCTCAACTCCGGTTTCCAGGGCTTGCCTATTTCCGAAATTGTTCCCGAAGCCATCCCTGCGATGAAAGATGGTCTTTCCAAGTCGTCCCTCCTTGTCAGCCGTCGCAAGGTTCGCTTCCAACCTCAAACTGGAACATCAGCCTCACCTGGTAACATCGTCCAGTTCGTACTGGCTGATTCATCTTCGCTATTGGATGTGAACTCCGCTACGCTTGGCTTTACGCTCACGCTCACGGCGGGCACCAACAGTGCCGCCGCCCCGTGCTCTATGGACGATGGACTTTCATGGTGCCGTCGTCTCCAGGTTGCCCTGAATGGTAACTTGGTCTCCGATGTTGATAACGTAGCCCGTTATTCTAACATGGAGGTCTACGCGGCGGCGGATAAGGCTTGGTACCAGACGGCGGGCTCGTTCGCCGGCTTCTGGAAGTTTAACCCCGACCTTGCTCTTGGCGCCCAGTCAGTCAATGTTGGCTCATATAACCCGTGCTACGGCGACATTGAGGGCGACGCAACGACTGTCGGTGCTCTCCACAATTCCGCCGGTGTTCGCCAGGTTGCTGGTGAGACTCGTGTAACGCCCCTATCCCTGATGGATGGCTTCTGGCGCACGAAGCAGTATGTCCCGCTAAACTTACTCGGTGAAATGGTTGTCTCCTTCACGCTGGCGTCTAACGCAGAGGGTATCTTCCAAGTCACCAACAGCACGGGTACGTATGCGCTGTCCGACATCTTCATGGAGTGCGACCTTGTACAGCCCCACTACCTCCTCCAGGAACTCATGACGAAGCAGGCGAATGCGGACGGTGAGAATGGTATCGTAATCCCGTATGAGTCGGCGATTGTATCACAGGGACAGACCATCACGAGCGGTTCTAACTCCGTCATCATCAGCCGCGCGACGAATAATCTCCGTCGTATCCTATATGCCCAGCAGTTGACGGCTGGTGTCAGCGTCCAGACGTTCCCCTCCGTCTCTTGCTTCGGTTACAACGCCACGACATCATGGCAAGTACGTTGTGGTTCTCTCTATTTCCCGTCCCAGCCGGCGACGACACTCGCTCGTTGCGCGGGTCTCCTCCAGGGCACCTATGGTGAGGCGGTTAACGATAAGCCTGGTATCTACAACATTATCACGTACGGCGCGACCACGGCGGCGAACGGACAGCCCACACTCTCCTTCGGCGCGGCGAACGCGTACCCAAAGTTTGCCTGGTCTGATAACTTCATTGTTGGCTATAACTTTGACTCGTACAAGAACACGGGTGGTACCAATGTTCTTGATGCCGACGGTCTGTCCGTGCTCGGACAGGCGGGCTCGCAGGTCGTCGTCCAGGTATCCCAGACTGGCTCGGTTACGCCCATCATTGCGCTCATGGCGACTCGCTACCTGTCATTGATGAATGGACAACTGCGGATAATTGGCGTATAAACTTCTATGGAAGATTTTACAAATCTTTAATAGATGGTACGGCTTGAAAAGGCAAATGATGGAAAGCATAAATGGATAGCGCATTTCAAAGATGGACGCACTACTCGTTTTGGGTCTCATGGCATGGACGATTATACATTGGCTCATGATAAAAACCAGCGCGATAGATATAGAAAACGTCATGCGAAAGATTTGAAAACGAAAGACCCGCACAGAGCAGGTTATTTAAGTTATTATATTCTATGGGGCGATTCTACTTCTCTTTCAACTAACTTATCAAATTATAATATGCGATTTAATGTATAGATGGATAACTATACATCAGGCGGTATAGGAGCTGTAATTGTAATTGTTTTAGGAGTTGCCTATAGAATTTATAGCGCAGTCAATCATCATCGTATTAGGTCTATATGCTGTGGACGTGTATTAACTGCTTCTATTGATGTTGAGTCTACAACGCCACCTTTAAAAATATCAGCATCAGTAGATGGACGAAGAGACACTGGCGATACACTTCCCGACGCGCACTGATGATAATGATAATTTTAAATCATTCGTATTCCAACCAGAGCGTCTATCAATTAATTCACGTGTTGCGACTCTTCCTACTGTAGCACAGTATCAATATCAAATTCAAAATTTTAATCAATTCACTAACAATTTAAAAAGTCCAGTTTTACGTGTAAAATCACTTCAATTACTGCGTGCTACTATGAGTCTTCCTATTCCATCAATTCCAAATTCACAAACGACATTTTTCTATTACAGACTTCCAATTAAGGGTTCAGGCGCTTCTCCGTCTCCATACTATGACCCAGACTATACACAAATGACATCGGCTAATATTAAAATTGTGCGCCTATTATCAACGTATACTTATTCACCAAGTCGTTATACAACAGCAACCGCCGCAACTTATGGATTCAATGGTATCTTTCAGGATTATCAAAGTATTACTGATGCACTAAACAGAGCAGCGGTCGCTGACCCAAATTCAGCAACACTAGGAGCATATTATACTAGTGGTGATGTCTCATTTACTTATGATGCAACTTCACAGAAGATTATCTTTAGTGGTACATACATAAAAGATATTAGCGGAAGACCACTATATTATTATATTCCTTGTGGCTTCTCCGACCCAAATTTACCAGCAGTTCAAACTGCACTAACAGGATTACTCGGAAGTACTGTATTTCAATTTGAAACAGGTTATACCTTGAATAAGCGCCTGGGCTATTTATGGAACGGTGTGAATGTAAATGAGGGTGCCCCGAACTACGGAGGCGCTCCAAATTACACTTATCCAATACCAGATTTTGCAGGATTTCTTCCATGGACTGCAAAAAATAGTTATTATGCCGATAGTTACGCCGATTTAGTTAATACTCAAAATGTCTTTGTGTATTGCGATATTGTAGGAGGTTCAACACAAGATACAAATATAACAGATAATCTACTTGCTGTTGTTCCTTTAACTAATGGACAACTAGGGGTACAAACTTTTCAGTCAACGTTAGATTGCCCACTGATGAAGGTAGCAAATAATATTTATGAAATAAGTATTATGCTAATGACCGACACCGGCGCGCCGCTCTGGATTCCTGTAAATGGATTCGTCAATATTGAATTCGCATTAAAATATTAATCCATAGAAATGACGATTAAGCAGGTAATCTCCCGTGTGAATACGCCAGAGAGGATAATCTTGAATTCAAATGATGATACAACCAGCAACCCTTTCAATGCGGCATTCTCTACGTTTATCCTTCAACTCCCGACTCCAATTCTGACACCGCATAGCCTTCAGATGAATCGCTGCTCGTTCCCAGCGGCAACTCTACAGATTCCCGACTACAGCTTATGCTTTTACTATTGGCGCTTACCAACAGCGACTACGACTCCAGCTCTTACGTACCTAAAATGCGTGCGCCTCTATCCGAGCAACTTTTTACCTTACAGTGGATTTACAGCATATTCTAAAAATCGCCCTTTCAATGGTCCGGCTGATTTGGTAACTGCTCTAAACGTAGCGGCGGCAGCGGGTGGTGATGATACAAACTTTAACCCACTATGGGTTTCTGCTGATATTACATTTACCTATAATTCCGTTACGAATCAGATTACATTTACAGGAAATAATAGTGGAATCTATTATGCGCCTGCTGGATATAATGACCCTATAGTCGCTACCGTTATTGGTTTAACATCAGGTTCCAATATCGTAATACCGACGACAAATGGCGCTGGCGCGGTCAACTATGTTCAGCCCCAGGTTTCACAGACAACGCTCAATCTCCGTGTAGGCTATGCGTTATCAGGAACGAGCCCAGGATCGCAGAGTTTCGGCGCCGGCAACCCTCTGTATGCTGACGCAACGAATACCGCATATGCTAATGGAACAGCCGTACCGGCAGATTCGTATCCGAATTTAGTCTACACTAACCAGGTCTCATTTTACACTAACATTGCCGAAGGGTCAAGTCTGACATCTGGTAATAGGCATAATCTTTTAGCCTCTGTACCTATTACAGTTCCGTCTTTTGGCGTAGTATCATACAATCAACAGAATGACGCTTACCTATCAAAGATTAGCACTACAATTAATAGCGTAACAATTGAGATGCGCGATGATTATGACCAGCCCTATTTGCTACCTGATTCAGCAACTGTAGTTATTGAACTCACCGTAGAATATATCGGTACAAAGGTTTAGAGATAAAAATATACTATTCTAATGTAGATGTGGTCACCTTCACCAACATTAGGAGGTCAAAGTTGGGCAGGCAATGCGCCGCTCGTCACTTCCCGACAGTTTTCAAGTACTATATCATCTGTAAATATAACTTTGAGTAGTTTGGAATTTGAAATTAGTACACTAGCGGCAACCGCAACGGTTTCTACTGTTGCTGAATGGGCAAAGTTTCCAGCTTATCAAGATGTGAATATGGTAAATCATAATATATATTCTACCGGAGTAATTAGGGTTAGTACTATTACAGCAACTAGCACTATTACATGTCCTTTAATAACTGCTACAACTGTAAGCGCTACAACTATAAGCGCTACAACTGTAAACGCTACAACTGTAAACGCAACAGTAAATGGTACAACAAATGGAGCCGTAAATGCGACTTCGTTAAATGTAAGTGGCGGAATTGATTTTAATAACAATTCGGTTAGACAATTTAGCGGCGGCTATACATCCACATCAGGAATTGCTCTAAATTCATATTACAACATACAGGCAAAAGCCTCAACGAATATTACCCTACTTACAGATAGAGGCGCAGATGTGGGCGGCAATGCGACAATTGATTTAACGGCGCAATATGGCGGAGCAACATCAATTAATTTAACCGCTAAATCTGGTTCTGCTTTAGCACCAATTCCGCTAGCAGCAGTAAATATTACAGCAGAGGGCAACACTACTTTAGTAGGCTTTGCTCCACGAGGTGGCGCAGTTAATATCACAGCAAATGCCGGCTCTGGTGTTGGAACTGCTGTAATCGGCTATGGGCAAATTTATTTAACTGCTAATTCATTTAACACTACAACTCAACCAGGTTTTATCGCAGCGTCAGCAGGCGCTAATGCTATGTATGCCGGCACATTTAGCCCATTCGCCGGACTTGGTCAAGCATACGGAAATAATTATATATGGGGTCAAGCAGGCAATTCGTTCGTCTGCTCTCCCACTACGCCAACATTTCCAGCCGTGATAGGTTCCAATTATTTTTACGCATATCTGGGCGCAGCGCTTGGTCCATCGGGTCAAATTGCAGGCAACAGATTCAGAGGCGGCATCGCTACGGAATTTATCCAGCCTTTCCCTCTCTATGGCGACCTCTACATTCAGGGCGATAACGCAGGTAATATGATACAAATTTCATCTGTTAAAGTTCTCAATATGTCAACAACTGGAGCTATTACAGGCGTAGGTAATATTAATTTATCGAGTATAAATGGCGGTCCGTATGTGTCAACAATACCTTCTTCATTAAGTTTTACGTCATTAGATGTAAGCAGTTTAACAGCGTCAACGTTAGGGGCAGCTACGGCTACAATTAGTTCATTAACAGTTAGTACTATTATAGGAGTACCAACAATTTCTACATTTAGCACTGCTACAATTTCAAGCCTAACCGCAGGCAATACAACAACGAATGCGCTCAATGTAAATTATACTTTTATTAATCCATCGCGTACCGCGCCAGAAGCCGGTATCGTGATATCTACTATGTTTAATCAAAATTTTAGTAGTATTATTTCAACGGCGAATTTATCATCGTATTCCAACGCGCTACAATTGATAACCAGCGGTACAAACATGTTTATTACTGCTGGCTCAATTCCTACACCTACAAGTCCTATTTATTTGACTGGCGCTAATACTCCATATACAGCCACTACAGAGCCAAGCGGTACATGGTTTGCGCCTCAAAATCCATCATGGAATTCTGTATGGTCATTGTATGTTACGCGTACAAGTTCAGCAAAGAATTTTAATTTATATACAATTAATACAAACGACCAAATATGGATAACTTTTCCCAATGCGGTATCCTTTACGTTTACTGGTTCGCCGCCACTTGGTACAACCTATATAGGGACAACATTCCAGCTAGCGCAGAATCAAGCATGTAATGTTTCATGGAATTTAGGTACAAATGTTGTAACTGTAAATCAATTGGTAACAAGTGAAGTAGAATATAGTACAGTTACAAACGCAATTACGAATTTAGAAACTGATGTGTATGAGACAGTTCTAACAACTAAAAATACTTGGACGGCTGGCGGTGTCTCTACAATTTACCCTGGAAATTTAGCCCTAACCTATTCGACAATTGCGATAGGTGGAGCGACTGCACGAACGAATACATACCCAATTGAAATTGGCGCAAGTACAAGAATAGCAGGGCAAATTGTCGCGCAGACTGGCTCTATCAGTACATTAAATGTATCCTCTCTATATGTAGGTCTAATAACAGGTTCTACAATCATAGATACGGTTCTATCAACTACATCAGGTGAATTCGATTCTCTTAAAACTTCATCATTAGCTGCTACGACTGGCTCAATTAGTACACTCATAACAAGTACATTTACTACAGGCGCAACAACTCTAACCGCGCCGATCGGAGTCTACGATTTTACAAAAACCCTAACTCTAACCTCTACAACATATAATTCTGTCTCATCATTATATCAATCGCTAGTAAATTATCAATACAATTTAAATCTTACAACCGAAGTTACAAATTCAATTCCTTATCCACCAGGTGGAGATTCTGGCTCTCTTACTTGGTCTGCACTCGGTACATGGGCATCAACAATTACTACAATTCAACAGGGAACAAATACTGCTATTCATTTTGGACTTCCTAGTAATCTACAGCCAGGCTATCCTGCGACTGCTACTGTGGATTTTTATAATTCAGGGCAAAGCGCAGGATTAACCCTAGGATTTACAGGAGCATACACTCTTGTAACAGTGCCCTATGGTTCTACTTACAGATTAACATGGGCAGCAGGAACCGGCACGTATGGAACTTGGTCCTATTCTACGAGCGCGCCACCCTATGGAACAGCAAACAATACAACATTTCAAATAAATCAAAATATTTATAATACGAATATATCAACAAGTGATGTTCTAACTCTTACAGGAACTTCTATTTATATAAATGGACCACTACAAGCGACCAACGCAACTATCGCCAATTTAACTATTACCGATTCAATGAGTTTACCCTCCACTATTTTATTATCAACAATAACAGCAACTACTATTTCAGGTGGCAATGCTACGCTATCATCATTAACTGTAGGTGGTCCAATCCATGTTACAACTGGTGGCGGCAACCTATACATAGATGATCCAGCATGTTTCGTATCGTCTAATTCAATCTATGCTTCAACAATTGGCGCTACAAATCTAAACTCTAAAAATATTAGTTCAGTTGCGAATTTCAATAGTTATAATGCGCGCGCCATACAAAATCCAGGAAATATTTTAATATATAACAGCGGCAATTTGAGTTTTGGAACTGGGACATCAGTTAAAGATATAAATTTAACCAATATGGTACCTGGCGTTTATACTTGTCAAGCATTTTGTTATGGTAATGCGTTCAGATGCCTAGAGGCTACGCTTTATTACAATAGCCCTACGCAATATCAAATGTATTCCGCTAATGGCTTCGATAATTATAACGGTGTCTTATGGACGACGGCGACAGTTAACCTTTACCCTACAGCGCGGTTTCAAAACCAAACAGACGGACAAGGCGATACATTCGTACTATCTATTTTGATGATTTCAGGAAAAATTACAGCAGTAGGCGATGACCCGCCCTGCCCTGAACCGTCAACTATTACTATATCTACAGCAACGTCAAATCCTGGAACCCCTGCTCCAATTGTTATCGGTCTCTCCACGCTGCTAGGCTCAACAATAGGCATGGTTGCTCAACTAAATACCTATATATTATCTGGCTCGGTTTCCACACCAACCTTTTTATCTTCAGGCAATCTATATTTACAAGCGCAACAGGATTTTGGCGCGTATGGTACAAATGTAATTACTGGCGCAAGTGCTGATACGACTATATTAAGTGGCGCGTCTACTATTATTCAGGGTGTATATCCTAATGGCGTAATCGCGCTAGATAGTGGTGCGGTGAATATCACCGCATCAACTGTTAGCATTCAGAATACACCATTCGATAATGTACAGGGCGCAATCATAACATCAACACCTACATATTATGTATCAAATACAAGTATAACTTCTACATCACTCATTTTCTTAACGCCAGCATCACCTATCAATCTGCCCTATTGGGTCACATATAATCAAGCTAGCAGCTTCTGTATTAATGTTTCCTCTTTAGCAACACCGACCGTAATGAATTATTGGATTGCGTCATATTCTGGTTATGGGCAACAACTTCCAACCTCTATAGTAGCATCTGGCGGAACAGTTACAACTGCTTCAGGTCGTAAATTCCATACATTCACTTCTTCTGGCTCCTTCTCATTATCGTCAAATCCAGCAGGCGCAACGATTGAAATTATGATAATTGGCAGTGGTGGTGGCGGAGGCGCGCAGAGTGGCGGCGGTGGTGGCGCTGGTAATATGCTAATAGTTCAAATTGCGCTAACTGCTGCTTCGTATTCAGTTTCAATTGGACCTGGAGGCACAGGTGGAATCATTGGTACAAGTGGTGCCTCTAATGGCGCAGATACTACATTCGGTACATTCATGACTGCTCCTGGTGGCGGTGGTGGTGGAACATATAGTATCAGCGATGGTCTCAATGGTGGATGCGGAGGCGGAGGCGCAGAGTACACGCAGTTAGGCGCTGGTTCAGGAACTGCTGGAACTGTTACATCTGGAACAACAATAAGCAATCTTTATAACAATGGAGGCGCTGGTTACTATTCGGGTTCTATGGGTGGTGCAGGAGGTGGCGGAACTAGTACAGCAGGTGGAACTCAAACTGGAATAAACAGCGTTGGCGCGCCTGGAGGTAATGGTACACTATATTATGGGACAACCTATGGCGGCGGTGGCGGAGGACAAGGTGGTGGTACCTATAACCCACCATATTCTGATACTGGCGGATCAGGCGGCTCTGGTGGCGGTGGCGCTGGCGCCTCATCGACAGGAAATGGTACGGGTGGTTCAGGATATGGAAGCGGCGGAGGTGGCGGACAGGTTGGAGGCGCAGGCTCTTCTGGAATCTGTATCGTATCGTATGTTTACCCGTAAGTTCACAAAGCGTTGTCGCTTTCTGAACTAACTTTAAAAACTACTTACGCGATTCTCTGATAGGTCGCCTGTTCCATGCTGACGCTATGCGTACATGACCCAGTTGTATTAAAAATTGTGGCTTGCCAGTAAATATACCCATCGGCACGCAATATAACTACACCAACCAGCGATGACGAAGCCGTGCCGCTTGTATATGGGGAGCTGACTGAAAATCCACTGTAATAAGGACGTGTGAAATTTGTCGGATAAATGTATGTAAGCGCAGTATCAGAATTTGCTATAATGCGAGCGGAGACAGCGTCGCCAGCATTCCACGCCGTGCCGTTAGCGTAAGAATACCAGTCAGCAGCCACGGCATACGTACCAGCAGGCAGGAGCGGCGAAGTAAATAAATTGGAATAGGTCGTGCCGTCACCGTTCCACGAGGCAACCGTACTAATTGTTGTTCCACTTGTTAGAATAGGAACAGCATTAACCGGCGCTCCATTTATCACTATCGAATTTGAGCCAAGAGTTAACGTGTTACCAAGCCAAGACGCAGACATTTATATTTACATATAAAATAATCTCGGGGTTTATTTTCTCATACTAATTTAAATGTCGGACTCTGACTCTGAATTAGTAGTAACCGAGTTATCGCATAAGGTACCAAAGAAGCCCCGGACACCAGCACAGGCGGCGGCAACTCAAAAGGCGCTAGCCGTGATGAAAGCACGCCGTGAAGAATTATCAAATGAACCAGAGAAGAAGCCAAAGGCTAAACCATCACTAGAAGTTTCTGTTCCTACGCCAGCGC
>Ga0209085_1002609_pt1 | contig 10203 bp, 10 predicted proteins | sample C_131016_EF_Meta_FD_187310 | JGI IMG/M metagenome (GOLD analysis project Ga0209085, IMG submission 187310) | Freshwater microbial communities from Lake Croche, Canada to study carbon cycling - C_131016_EF_MetaG (SPAdes) (version 2) | ecosystem: Environmental > Aquatic > Freshwater > Lake...
CATTCATCACTGCATTTCCAATCGATAAACCACGCTATGTACTGATGACCTTATTTGATGAACCACAGGGTCTGCCAGAGACCTATGGATTTGCTACAGCAGGTTGGAATGCCGCTGTTGTGGCAGGAAATGCGATTAAGCGTTTTGTGCCCGTGTTGAAATTAGATAAGAAATAAAAATTCCGTTGAAAGTATTCACCGGTATATTAATATCGAAAAAACTTAAACTGTAGAGGATGCAATGAGTAACCTTATAATGTTTTTAATCGTATTTTTCAGTTTATTTGGAAGTGTAAAAGCTGAAGATTATGAATCAAAATTGAAACCGACATTAATTGAAACAAAAGACATCGATTTAAAAATTGTAAGAATTATTGTTGATCAAAAGTATGCGCCAGATAAAAATAATAAATGGTGCTACTCAGAGCTATTTGAAATTCAAAATGAAATACTTGGATCTCTCTCTCATTATGTTTACTACATGACAGTTGCAGATAAAATTAAAAATGAAGAAGATAAAAATACTGTTGTAAAGGGCAGTGAGTATTTTAAAGATTATGTAATAAATAATATCAAAAATGCACAAAAAGATAAAAACCCAGCATTGATCAAAAATTGCTTTGACGAAGAATTTCATAAAAATTTGATGGAAACTAATAATAATTGGATTAAAATAATGACTGTATTAGGGTTGTAGTCTTTATTAAGATTGACTAACCAAAATAATATATTAAACTTATCACAAGTTAAGTTTGAAAATTTTTATAATTCTAAGGTTTAAAAGCAGGAATATTATAATGAATATTTTGACTTATACATTCGTAAATTTTATGAGTTTCATGATTTTATTAAACTCTAGTCATGCCCAAACAGCTAATGAAATTCTTAATAGATCAAAAGCTAATAATCTCTTGAAGAGTGAAGATCAAATAATAGATAATTCTAATTTAAATCAACAAGGGGTAGGTTTTGGAACAGGGACTGGTTTTTATATAGACAATGAGGGGCTACTTATAACTGCTGCTCACGTAGTAAAAAATTGCTTACCAAACACAATTAGGGTTCGAGGGTTTGATAAGAATATTTTCAAAGCCGACAAACTCACTGTTGATACAACAAATGACTTAGCATTAATCAGAGTTCTGAATGTTAAAACAAAACCATTAAAATTAAATCTTTCTCCACAATTGGGTGAAGATGCTTATGCATTTGGCTATCCTCTCTTTGGAGAATTAGCACAGTCAGGTAATTTTACCGCTGGAATAGTAACATCATTGTCAGGATATAAAGAGGATACGACGAGGTTTCAAATATCAGCACCTATTCAATCAGGTAACAGCGGTGGACCTGTTTTTGATCAAAAGGGAAATGTTATTGGAGTTGTTCTTCAAAAATCAAATGCAACATCATCGGAAATTATTCAGAATGTAAATTTTGCTGTTAGATCCAGATTAATAGAAATTTTTCTGAGCAGTAACGGTATAAAAATAGATTTATCGAAAGATGATGAACCTCTATTAAAGAAAACTGAAATCGCTTCACGTGGTCAGTCTTCTTCCGTTTTGGTTTACTGTGAAACACCTAATCAAAAGAAAAAAGAAAATTTAAATTGAACATTCAAATATTAATCGATAATTTTACAAGTTAAATTTTCTATCTCAAATTTGTTATTATAATTTGTATCGATATTTTTAAATGAGGACTTACAAATATTCCCTAAAATATTAACCGTTAGTTCCTGAGTCTTAATTTTATTGTTAAAAAGATTTAGTACTAATTTATCTTTTTCAATATTCACTGATACACTCAAACTAGAATTTCTTGATAATAGACTGTTTTTTTCAATAACATAATCGTAATTATCTACTTGTTCATTTGTTGCAACAATCGTGTCTCTTCCAAATCTTCTTACCTTATTTGTACTAATAATCGAAAAACCATACTCTTTGAACAACATAGGGTCACTAGTTCCATCAATAAAATATTTTTGCGCATTAAATGTTATAATAAAAAATTTGTTTTTATATTTTGAGTAAAACTCTGACCAACTATCTTCTATCGGCGCTTTTTTATTAAATTCTTTGACGGAAATGTCTTTTTGTGAATTATCGGTTTTTTCAAAATTAAGTGTGCATTTCAATATTTCTTGTTGTAACACAATATTAATTTGAAAGTTTTTTCCGGTTGAGCTTTCCGTAGTATTTTTATCTATTTCAGCTTGCTCCATTGTTTTTCCGGTTATTTTCTTTACGCAGTATGAATATACTTCATATTGAGCAAAACTTTGATTGGGTTGGAAAAAAAATATCAAACTTACTAAAATGAAATAACTTATTTTATTAATTTTATTAAATTTTTTATTCATATCAAAGTCCTTATACACTGATAAACGTTACTTTTTTTATTTTTTAATTCTTTTGTACATTCAAATGGTGTACCATTAGCTGTACCGTCTGTAACTTTGTTGTCTTCAATTTTAGTAATTTGATAGCCCTGAGGGCTGGGATTAGCAAATGGCATTATATGTATTAATGCTCTATTGTAATCGGAACTTGCATAAGGGTAGACATAATTTAGAAGTCCTGGACCAGCTTTACAAACCCAATCCCCTCCAGCACCATTGACAGGTTCAGCTGAAGCGTTTGTAATTAGTATTGTTAAACTAATGGCAGTCAAAATTTTGAAACAATTTTTCATAATTCATTCCTAGTCATCATTCTTAGGATTGAACCAGACGTTTTTGAAACAATCAAACTTTTTAAATTGGCAAATACTAAGCAAACAATTTGACGTTGTTTTTAGCGAAGGTTTTATGACCAAAACTTTCTAACAGTTTATAACTTTTTGTTAGAAACACTGATCCAACAAACCGACTTATAACCCATTGATTTATTTGGAGTTTTGGTGGAGCCAAGCGGGATCGAACCGCTGACCTCTTCAATGCCATTGAAGCGCTCTCCCAGCTGAGCTATGGCCCCATCCTATGAGGCAGGGCAATGGGGTGCCGTGCCTCTTATATTCGCTTCGCTGGATCAGGGCCAAGCCCTCTGCCGCGTAAACGGACTTGCTCTATAGCCCCGCTCTTTCGCCAGTTCAAGTGTCTTTCTTGGGTCTGGCGCAGGAATTATCGCAGATGCTTCATGCGGGAAGGGGAAAACAGCCCCCCTCGTCCCGCATCAAGCGTGCTCGTGAAAAAGATCAGGATTCTTCGTCGTCTTCGAGATCGCCGTCGATCAGGATGCTGACATCGTCATCGGCCTCGTCTTCTTCCTCGGCCAAGAAATCATCATCCGCATCGATATCGTCTTCGATCTCGACATCATCGATCACCGGATCCTTGCCCGCATCTTCGGCTTCAGCCTCTTCGAGCGAGATGATTTCCGGTGCGTCGAGTTCTGTTTCAGTGTCTTCGTCATCGGCCTGTTTGGCCTCGCTGCGGGCGCGCAAAAGGGCTGGTGCCTGGAAAACGGCGCCGCAGCGGGGGCAGGTCGCGGGATCCTTGCCCAGATCATAATATTTTGCGCCGCAGCTCAGGCATTGGCGCTTGGTGCCGAGGTCTGGTTTTGCCACGGTTTTTCCTCTCTTGTCGGATCACACTCCGCGTTTGCGTTAGTCGGGCAAAGCGTCTCTGTCAAATGCGAAGTCGACTAAACCCCATAAAAAATAATCAAGACTGGTGTTTTTGTCTGTTCATGATAGGGACAGACATGCAGAATAAAAGCCTGTAACCGTTTAAAATCATCGTATTTTGACCCTTTAGGGAGAATTTGCCCGTGTCTCATGCCCATTCGACCCCGCCCCGGCCGCTTTCTTCGCATCCTGTTGCGCGGTTGAACGGACGGCTCAGAGTGCCCGGGGATAAGTCGATTTCCCACCGCGCGATGATTTTCGGCTTGCTCAGCGTGGGTCAAACCACCGTCGAAGGGCTTTTGGAGGGCGAGGATGTGCTGCGGACGGCTGAGGCCTGCAAAGCCTTGGGGGCCTTGATCGAGCGTCAGGGAGAGGGGCGCTGGTCGATCCAAGGGGTCGGCATCGGCGGCTTGCGGGAACCAAGCCATGTGCTTGATTTCGGCAATGCAGGTACGGGCTCGCGTCTGATGATGGGTGTGGCGGGCGGTCATCCGATTGTGTCGCGGTTTGACGGCGATGCGTCCTTGCGCAAACGGCCGATGCGGCGGATTCTTGATCCGCTGGTGCGGATGGGGGTCGAAGTACTGGAACAGGCGGAGGGCGGACGCTGCCCCATCACTTTGCGCGGTGCGGCTGTTCCCAACCCGATCACCTACACAACGCCCGTGGCCTCGGCACAAATCAAATCCGCGATTTTACTGGCGGCCTTGAATGCGCCGGGTCTGACAACCGTGATCGAAAACGAGGCCTCGCGCGACCATACCGAAAAAATGCTGGCCTATTTCGGGGCAGAGATTTCCGTCGAGCCAGAGGGAACGCATGGGCGCAAAATCATGCTCAATGGCCAGCCCGAACTCAAGCCTATGCCGGTTGTGGTGCCTGCCGATCCGTCTTCGGCGGCCTTTCCGATTGTGGCGGCGTTGATCACGCCGGGATCGGATGTGATCGTGGAAGGCGTGATGATGAATCCGCTGCGCACGGGGCTTTTGACCACGCTGCTTGAAATGGGCGCGGATATTGTCGAGCTGGATCGTCGCATTGAAGGGGGCGAGGATGTGGCGGATTTGCGCGTGCGGGCCTCAGGCCTCAAAGGGGTGGATGTGCCCGCTGAACGGGCGCCCTCGATGATTGACGAATATCCCGTTTTGGCAGTGGCGGCGGCCTTTGCAGAGGGCGTAACCCGCATGAATGGCTTGCAGGAGCTCCGCGTCAAGGAAAGCGACCGTTTGGCCGCCGTGGCTGCGGGTTTGGCTGCCAATGGCATTGCCTTTGCGATCGAAGGCGATGATTTGCTGGTTGAAGGCGGCAAAGGCGTGGTGAAGGGCGGCGGCATGGTCGCAACCCATCTCGATCATCGCATTGCCATGAGCTTTCTGGTTTTGGGATGCGCCGCTCGAAACGCCGTCGGCGTGGATGACGAGACCATGATTGCCACCTCGTTCCCGACCTTCAAGCCCATGATGGCGGCTTTGGGCGCGCATTTCGCTTAAACCATGGATTTGCAGATGATTATTGCAGTGGACGGACCGGCGGCGTCTGGCAAAGGAACCATCGCCCGTCGTCTGGCAGCCCATTACGCGCTGCCTTATCTCGATACGGGCCTGCTCTATCGCGGCGTTGCCCATGCCATGCTGCAGCATGGCCATGACGCAGACGATGCCGCTGTGGCCTTTGCGTTGGCGCGGGACTTGGATGTGGAGGCGCTTGACGATGAGGCCTTGCGGACGGCGCAGGTCGGTGCCATGGCCTCGGTTGTGGCGGCCATGCCCGATGTGCGCGCGGCCTTGCTGGAGGTGCAAAAGGCCTTTGCCGCCAAGCCGCAAGGGGCCGTTTTGGACGGGCGCGATATCGGAACGGTGATTTGTCCACACGCGGATGTGAAATTATTTGTCACCGCCAGCAGCGAAGTGCGCGCCCGCCGCCGCTTTCTGGAGCTGCAAAAACGCGGTGAAACCATTGAAGAATCACAGGTTTTGGCCGATATCCAACAACGCGACGAAAGGGACCGGTCCAGAGCCGCCGCTCCCTTGGTCAAAGCGCCGGATGCGGTCTTGCTTGATACCAGCAATTTGGATATAGAAAACGCGTTCCGGGCAGCTCTCGCAGAGGTAGAGAGGGTTGTCTTGGCGCGGACTGCAAAGTCCCGCTAAAATCTCCCGGTTTTCCGTACAGAGCATTTTTACACCGTTTGTACCGGTCTGTTTTCGGCTATCTGTGCCTGTCCGAGGCAAGAGAGACGATAAAAACAGGGTGTAGTCAGGCTCTTTTCCATCAACCAATTCCGGTACAGGCCATGAAATGGCTATTTTAGGAGCTAGAATGTCATCTGCAACACAATATAACCCGAGCCGCGAAGACTTCGCATCCATGCTGGACGAGTCCTTTAACAATGCCGAGGCATTGGAAGGTTCGGTTGTCAAAGGCCGCGTGATCGCTATCGAAAAAGATATGGCGGTCGTTGATTTGGGCCTGAAGACGGAAGGGCGCGTGGCGCTCAAAGAATTTGCCGGCCTTGGCCGCGAAGGTCTGCCGGTCGTCGGCGATGAAGTCGAGGTCTATCTCGACCGGATTGAAAACGCGCTCGGCGAAGCCGTGATTTCCCGTGACAAAGCCCGTCGCGAAGAAAGCTGGGTCAAGCTTGAAGTGGCTTTCGAAGCCCAAGAGAAGGTCAATGGCGTGATCTTCAATCAGGTCAAGGGTGGTTACACGGTTGATCTGGATGGTGCGGTGGCCTTCTTGCCCCGTTCGCAGGTTGATATTCGTCCGATCCGTGACGTTGCTCCCTTGATGAATGTCCAACAGCCCTTCTTGATCCTGAAGATGGATCGTCGTCGCGGCAATATCGTGGTTTCCCGCCGGTCGGTTCTGGAGGAAACACGCGCTGAAGCCCGTTCGGAACTCGTGTCCAACCTTGAAGAAGGTCAGACCGTTGACGGCGTGGTCAAGAACATCACCGAATATGGTGCCTTCGTTGACCTCGGCGGCATTGACGGCTTGCTGCATGTCACCGATATGGCATGGCGCCGTGTCAACCATCCGTCCGAAGTGGTAACCATCGGCCAGCAGCTGAAGGTCCGGATCATCAAGATCAACCACGATACGCATCGTATCTCGCTTGGCATCAAGCAGTTGCAGACCGATCCGTGGGAAGGCATTGAAGTCAAATATCCGATCAATGGCCGCCTGTCGGGTCGTGTCACCAATATCACCGATTACGGTGCCTTCGTGGAATTGGAACCAGGCATCGAAGGCCTGATCCATGTCTCCGAAATGTCATGGACCAAAAAGAACGTTCACCCCGGCAAGATCGTTTCCTCTTCGCAGGAAGTCGAAGTGCAGGTGCTCGAGGTTGACAGCGTGAAGCGTCGTATTTCGCTCGGTCTCAAGCAGACCTTGCAAAATCCTTGGGAAGCCTTTGCACAAAACCACCCTGTCGGCTCCACGGTCGAAGGCGAAGTCAAGAACAAGACCGAATTCGGTTTGTTCATTGGCCTCGAAGGCGATGTGGATGGCATGGTGCATTTGTCCGATCTGGATTGGAAACGTCCGGGCGAACAAGTCATCGAAGACTTCAAAAAAGGCGATATGGTGCGTGCGCAGGTTCTCGATGTGGATGTCGAGAAAGAACGCATTTCACTCGGTATCAAGCAGTTGCAAGCCGATCCATTTGTTGAGGCCGCCAATGCTGGCGAACTCAAGAAGAATGCGATTGTGACATGCGAAGTCACCGAGGTGAAAGAAGGTGGTATCGAGGTCAAGATTGCTGGCACCGAATTCGAAACCTTCATCAAGCGTTCGGAACTGGCGCGGGATCGTTCAGAACAACGCACCGAGCGTTTTGCGGTTGGTGAAAAGTTCGATGCGCGCGTCACCCAGTTTGATCGCAAGACCCGCAAGGTCTCGGTTTCGATCAAGGCTCTGGAAATGGCCGAAGAAAAAGAAGCAATTGCCCAATATGGTTCCGCTGATGCCGGTGCATCACTGGGCGATATTCTTGGCGCCGCTTTGAAAAAAGCCAAAGACGCCGAATAAGCGTCCCAGCGATTCCAAATGATTGAAACCCGCATGGTTCATCCATGCGGGTTTTTTGTTCGAGCGGGCCACAAGGTGTGATGGCGTGCGGATTAAAGATTGACGAGGGCTTTGTTCCCGCCCTAAGAATTGGCTTTGTTCGATCATTCAGGCGTATAGGGACAGGCCCATATGTATCGCGCTGTCACATATGATATCGAAGTCACCGCTGAACCGGAATTTCTGGTGGATGAATCCGATCCGCAACAGGGGCGCTGGTTTTGGGCCTATACGATTTCCATCGCCAATCTTGGCCGCGAAGCCGTGCAATTGATCAGCCGTAATTGGCGCATTACCGACGGACATGGACGTTTGCATGAAGTGCGCGGCACGGGTGTTGTGGGGGAGCAACCGGTTATCAAACCCGGTGAGACCTTTCGCTATACCAGCGGCTGTCCACTTGAGACACCGCAAGGCATCATGGTCGGGGATTACCAGATGCAACGACCAGCGGGCGAGATGATTAGGGTGGCGATCCCCGCCTTTTCACTGGACAGCCAAATGATCAATCGGGTGCTGCATTGACACAATCAAACGGGACGGCAACGCGTGCGGATGTTCTGACGATCTTGGAACGCTTGGTGGCTTTCAATACGGTCAGCGATCGCTCCAATCTGGACTTGCAGGATTATGTGGAAGCGATGTTGCGTGCCCAAGGTGTGGACGTCGTGCGGGTGCCGAATGCGACAGGCGACAAGGCCGCCTTATTTGCAACCATCGGCCCCAAAGTGGATGGCGGTGTGGTGTTGTCAGGCCATACCGATGTCGTGCCGGTGGAAGGGCAAAACTGGTCGCATGATCCCTTTACATTGCGTGTGGCGGACGGGCGTGCTTATGGCCGCGGCGCGGTGGATATGAAAGCCTTTGCGGCGATTGCTTTGGCAACCGTGCCGGACATGCTGAAAGCCCCTTTGCGCAAGCCCATTCATCTGATGCTGAGCTATGACGAAGAGACAACCTGTCTCGGTGTGGTTGATACGATTGCACAGATGGGCCATGCGATCCCGCGCCCGGGCCTTGTCTTTGTCGGCGAGCCAACCGAATTGGAGGTTGCGGATGCGCATAAAGGCGTGACCGTTTTCAGAACCCATGTGCATGGCTTTGAGGCGCATTCATCCAAGCCGCATCTGGGTGCGCATGCCATCACGGGGGCGGTGGCCTTTGCCGCCGAATGTGATGTGATTGCGCGTGAATTAAAAGCGGCAGGGGATCCGTCGGGACGCTTTGATCCTCCCTTTGCCACATTGCATATTGGCATGATCCATGGTGGTCATGCGCGAAATATTCTCGCAAACCTATGTGTTCTGGATTGGGAAATCCGTGCCGTGCAAGGCACGGACCCTTTCGCTGTTTTGGCGCGCCTTGATCGCTTTGCGGCAGAAAAAATTATTCCCGATCTGACGGCGGATGGCTGGCCCGCCTCTGTCGAGACGCAGGTATTGGTGGATGTGCCGGGCCTGTTGCCGGAAGCGGGCTCGCCAGCCGAAACATTGGCGCTTCGTCTGGCTGGTCGCAATCAAACCATCACGGTGCCCTATGGTACCGAAGCGGGCCACTTCCAGAAGGCGGGGATACCGACGATTGTCTGTGGTCCGGGTTCTATCAATCAGGCGCACCAGCCCGATGAATGGATTTCACTGGAGGAGATCGACCGCGGCCTCGCCTTCAATCGCGCCTTGATCGCGTCCTTGTGTTAAGCGAGCCCGATGCTTTCGGGATCAATGTGATAATGGGTTGAACAAAATTCGCAGGTGACGGTAATCGTTCCGTCATCGGCCACCATCGCGCGCCGGTCGCTTTCCGAAAATTGCTCGATCATGCCCAAGATGCGTTCGGTGGAGCATCGGCAGCGATCAAGAAGTTTTTCTGTTTCAAAGACCCGCGGATCACGCTCGTGGAAAAGCCGGAACAGCAGGTCTTCGCTCGACAGATCCGGATCCAGCAATTCATGGTCTTCGATGGTCTCGGTCAAAGCCAGCGCTTCCACCCAGTGTTCATCCTCCGGATGGTCAATGATGTCGACGCCCTGCGGTGCATCGCCGGGGGGCAAATCCGCCTGCCGCAACCGATCGGTGGAGACGGGGAGAAATTGCACGATCATGCCGCCCGCCCGCCATGTTTCATTGTCTTGTTGCGGGTTGATCAGATGGCCGAAAGCCAGCCGCACACGGGTCGGAATTTGTTCCGATTGTTTGAAATATTGATGGGCCGCTTCTTCAAGACCTTGTCCCGACAGCGCAACCAAACCTTGATAGCGCGAGGTGTGTGGTCCCTGATCAATCGTCAGACCCAGATGTCCGTGCCCCAGAAGCTCGGCGGAGGTGGCTTTGGGATGGGCGGCCAATAAGGTCTCGTCAAAGCGTGCATAGGCGCGCAGACGATCGGGCAAATCATAATCGACAACCAGCAGGCTTACGATGCCGTCGGTGCGTGCCTGCAGCTGAAAACTGCCGGAGACTTTGAGCGAGGAGCCCAGCAAGGCGGTCAAGGCCAAAGCCTCGCC